>ENA-UPWM01000222-UPWM01000222.1-human-gut-metagenome-genome-assembly--contig:-NODE-222-length-22124-cov-33.596634_pt1 | contig 22124 bp, 15 predicted proteins | sample MGYA00250051_ERZ773379 | MGnify/ENA primary metagenome ERZ773379 (study PRJEB29103, sample SAMN06112020) | human gut metagenome | biome: human gut; feature: ankylosing spondylitis patient; material...
GATGCCACCATATTGAGGGACATGGGAACAAATGTTTTTTATAATGGAAATGTTCGCCTAACGGAGTCTACGATATATGCTGACGAACATTTGTTTTCCACATTGGGTTTAAAACTGTTAATCGGTAAGGCAGAAGAACTAACCCGTCCTGATGTTTTATTCATATCCCGTTCGTTGGCGGAAAAAATAAGAGAAGGGAACAGTTTGGAAAGTGTTATAGGCAAGACTTTATCCGTTGACCGCAAAGAGCCGATGAGCATACGTGGTGTCTTTGAAGATATGGGTGAAAACGCAGATATACATTTTGATGTAGTGGTACCGATGAGCAAGTTGTGGAATCTGGCTCGTGGGGGCTGGGGATATGATATCAGTTATATGTCGATTATTCGTTTTCGCGATCCTGCTAAAGATATAAAGGCGGTGGAAGCACGAATACCTGATATGCTTAAGAAATACATGGCTGACTCCTCGAATAAAAAGAAATCTCATCGTTTTTCTTTCCGTCCTTTATTAGAATATCATACGGCAGATCCGACAGTACGGCTTATGATATTAATGATGTCCGTGCTGGGTATTGCAATCTTGTTGATTGCAGCTTTTGATTATGTGCTCATTGCCGTTTCATCTTTAGCCAGGAGGGCAAAGTCTATCGGAGTACACAAATGTTGTTGTGCAACAGATAACAGTATTTTTAGAATGTTTCTGACAGAGACAGCTCTTGTTCTTTTCATTTCAGTATTGCTGACGATATTGCTCATTTTTCAGTTTCGGGAGTTTGTGGAAGAAATTGCCGGTATACGTTTAAGTTCACTTTTTACGTGGCAGACACTTTGGGTACCGTTGACCGTACTTTTGGTTGTTTTTATCTTGGCGGGCGCCATACCGGCAAGCATATTCGCATCAATTCCTGTAACGCAAGTTTTTCGACGTTATGCAGAACGTAAGACATCTTGGAAACGTCCGTTGTTGTTTATCCAATTTGCCGGTATGACTTTTATTTTAGGTTTTCTTATGGTTGTATTCTGCCAATATCACATGGCGATGAACAAAGATTTGGGATATAATCCCGAACGCGTGGTAATGGGTTGGAAGAAGCTGGGCAGTAACCGGCAAAATGCCAAGAGTTTTTTTATGAATTTGCCTATGGTTGAGGAACATGGGGTAGGTCAGCAGGCCATCTGGAGAAGTTGGTCGGGAGAGGTGTTCAATGTGGGGGAAGGACGGACTATCAAAGGCCGGTTTGAGTGGATCGGAGATGATTTTGTGCCTATGATGAAAATACAGATATTACATGGCAAAAATGTAACATCTCCAAAAGAGGCCTTAGTGAATGAAGAGTTTGTACGTCGGGCCGGATGGACGGATGAGCCGATAGGGAAACAGTTGTCTATATGGGGAAAGGAAGTTACAATCGTTGGCGTAATGAAGAATTTCTCTGTTCAAAGTGTATATCATCCTCAGTATCCGGTATTACTGTTGGGAAGCGGTAGTGATTCTAACCCGGGGCTTCATTACGTACGATTGAAAGAGCCTTTTGATGAGAACCTGAAGAAACTGAATGCATTAATGGCGGAAACTTTTCCAACAGAAGACATTATCTTTTATTCGCTGACTCAAAAACTGGATGAGCAATATACGGATATTACACGTTTTCGGAATGCAGTACTTTTAGCGTCAATCTCTATTTTCTTTATAGCTTTAATGGGATTGTTGGGATATGTCGGTGACGAGATTCGTTTTTGCAGGAAAGAGATTGCTATCCGAAAAGTGAATGGTGCGGATACTTGTGGCATATTGAAATTGTTTTCCGCAAACGTATTGTGGACAGCCCTTCCGGCGGTGCTTATCGGTGCAGGACTGGCCTATTGGATAGGTATGAAATGGTTGGAACAATTTAGTGAATCCGTCAATCTGAGTATTTGGTTATTTGCCGGAGTCATAGCGTTTGTATTAGTTGTGATACTAGTTTGTGTAATACTTAAAGCATGGGAAGTTGCTAATGAGAATCCGGTGAACAGCATAGCGAATGAATAATTGAAATATAATGAATTTAAAATATAATTGAGAAAAATGATACAAATCGAAAACATCAGTAAAGTATTCCGTACTTCCGAAGTGGAGACGGTTGCATTGAATCATGTAAATCTAGAAGTAAAAGAAGGAGAGTTCGTAGCTATTATGGGACCCTCGGGCTGTGGTAAATCCACTTTGTTGAATATCCTCGGACTTTTGGATAATCCTACCGAAGGCTCCTATCAGTTAATGGGGCAGGAAGTTGCCGGGCTGAAAGAGAAAGAACGTACTCATATGCGTAAGGGTAAGTTAGGTTTTGTATTTCAGAGTTTCAATCTGATAGACGAATTGAATGTTTATGAAAACGTGGAACTTCCGCTTACTTATCTGGGACTAAAATCTTCCGAACGTCGCCGAATGGTAGAAGATATTCTGAAACGGATGAACATCAGCCACCGTGCCAAACACTTCCCGCAACAACTCTCCGGCGGGCAGCAACAACGTGTGGCAATCGCCCGTGCGGTTGTCACCAATCCTAAACTAATTCTTGCCGATGAGCCTACGGGTAACCTTGACTCAAAGAATGGTGCCGAAGTAATGAACCTGCTGACAGAACTGAATAAGGAAGGAACTACAATTATTATGGTGACTCACTCACAGCATGATGCGAGTTTTGCTCATCGCACTGTACATTTGTTCGATGGAAGTGTTGTAGCGAGTGTAACAGCCTAAATGAGAAATCGACAATGAGACAAATCTACTATACTTTATGCACATTGTTACGCGAATGCGGGTCGAATATCATAAGAGTAATATCCCTCTCTTTAGGTCTTACCATTGGTGTGCTGCTTTTCTCACAAATAGCCTTTGAACTGAGCTATGAACAATGCTATCCGGAAGCGGAACGTCTGGCTCTTGTGCGGTGTCAGATGACAAATGCCAGTACAGGAGAGACAAGAGGGGATGATGGAGAAAATAGCTATGATTATACCGTCTTTGATGTGGTGGCAGCTACTTTGGCGCAAGATATGCCCGATGAAATAGAAACAGCCAGTTGTGTACTTCCTCAAACAGGTTTTAGTATTTATTATGAAGATAAACTGCTATCTGATATAAATTACATCTACGGAGACACTTGTTTCTTTCAGACCTTTGGCATACCGGTACTGAAAGGAACCCCCAAAGATATGATTATGCCCGGAAGCGTTTTTGTATCTCAAAGCTTTGCCCGTAGAATATTTGGGGATGAAAATCCTATAGGAAAGGTGCTTTCGGCAGATAAACGACATGACTTTACCATTCGTGGCATATATAAGGACGTACCGGAAAATACGATGCTCGTTCACGACTTTGTTGTGTCTGTTCATCGGAACGGTGGTTATCAGGGAGGAGCAGGTTGGAGAGGAAATGATGTCTTTTATGCTTTTCTCCGTTTACGCGATGCTTCGGATATTGATAAGGTGAACAGTAATATTCAGCGAGTGATTAAAAAATATACGTCTTTGGATCTGGACGGCTGGAAAGTTGAATTTAGTGCTATCCCACTGGTGAAGCGTCATTTGTCCTCTCCTGAAGTACAGAAACGGCTGGTTATTTACGGATTCCTCGGCTTTGCTGTTTTCTTTGTAGCAATCATGAATTATATGTTGATATCCATTGCCACTTTGAGCCGCCGTGCGAAAGGAGTAGGTGTACATAAATGTAATGGAGCTAGTTCGACCAATATCTTCAATATGTTTCTGGTAGAGACAGGAGTCCTTGTCATTATCTCCGTATTACTTAGCTTCTTACTGATTTTCAATACACGTGGCTTGATTGAAGATTTACTTTCTGTCCGGCTTTCCTCGCTTTTTACATGGGAAACATTATGGGTGCCGTTACTCACTATCCTTGTACTTTTCATCGTGGCGGGCGGCATGCCGGGACGACTATTTTCACGTATTCCTGTCACGCAAGTGTTCCGTCGGTATACCGACGGAAAGAAAGGTTGGAAACGCTCTCTGCTATTTGTGCAATTTACAGGAGTATCTTTCGTTTTGGGGTTACTATTGGTCACTTTATTACAGTACAGTCATCTTATGAACCGAGATATGGGGATCGTTGTGCCTGGTTTGACTCAAGCCGAAAGTTGGCTTCCCAGAGAGACGGTAGCGCATATAAAGGATGAATTGCGCCGCCAACCCATGGTAGAAGGAGTAACGGTTGCAGCGAATAGTGTGCTTGGCGAGTATTGGACACGAGGGCTGATGAATAACGAGGGTAAACGGATTACTACACTCAATTTCAACTATTGCCATTATAATTATCCTGAAGTAATGGGCATCAAAATAATAGAAGGAACTGATTTGAAAAAGCAGGACGATCTGCTGGTAAATGAAGAAGTGGTGCGCCTGATGAAGTGGACCGACGGTGCAGTGGGGAAGCGGTTGAATGACGTTCCGGGAACGATTGTAGGTGTTTTCCGGGATATCCGCAACACTAGCTTTTATTCACCCCAGTCTCCCATTGCGCTGATCGGAGATGAGAAGTATCATGCGAATCATGCATTCAATGTTCGCCTGAAAGAACCTTATAGTGAAAATCTGAAACGTCTGAATAAGTTTATGGAAAATACATTCCCGAATGTCGCTTTACGCTTTGTCTTGGTTGATGATATAATAAAAGGTGTATATAAAGATGTGTATCGTTTCCGCAATTCCGTCTGGATTACTTCTGCTTTCATTCTGCTGATTGTCATCATGGGACTGATTGGCTATGTGAACGATGAAACTCAACGCCGGAGCAAAGAGATAGCTATCCGGAAGGTGAACGGAGCAGAAGCCTCACACATCTTGAGGTTACTGACACGCGATATTCTTTGCGTTTCCGTCATTTCTATCCTGATAGGTACGGCTGTGTCTTATTTTGCAGGACGGGCATGGCTCGACCAGTTTGCAGAACAGATTGATTGGAATCCGTTACTTTTTATAGGTACAGCCTTATTTGTTCAATTGCTGATTATACTTTGTGTGGTACTCAAAGCATGGTATATTGCCAATGAAAATCCGGTAAAGAGTATCAAAACTGAATAGAAATAATAGGCAGAATAGGGTAGATACTACCTTATTCTGCTATCGGATGTTGTTTGGAAACCTTCTTGATATAGATTATTAAACTGACTACCGCCGTGATAAATGCCAACGCATCCGACACCGGCATACTAATCCAGATCCCCTTCAATCCCCACCAATTAGGGAAAAGTAACAAACAAGGCAACAAATAAAGCAACTGCCGTGTCAACGACAGGAAAATACTTATTTTAGCCTTGCCGATGCTTTGGAAGAAGTTACCGATAACAATTTGTGCTCCTACGAATGGGAACATAATCACCGTGATGCGAAGCCCGTCGACGGCAAGATCGATCAAATGATCGCTGTCTGTGAAAATGGCCGATACTGCATGGGGAAAAAGTTCACAGATAAAGAATCCGCTACTGGTGATAACCACCCCCGAAACAATTCCCAGTTTCAACGTCTGTTTCACCCGGTCTATCTTCTGTGCTCCGAAGTTGTAGCCTACAATAGGCTGCATTCCCATAGTTAATCCGAGCACAATCATTACATAAAGCGTTAGCAACCGGTTGATAATACCATATGCCCCGATAGCCATATCGCCTCCATGATTTTGTAGACTGTTATTGATAATGATTACTATGACACAAGCACATACATTCATCAGGAACGGCGACATGCCGATAGCGAAGATATTGCCGACGATTCTACGCTTCATTTTCCATACCTTCCCTTCAAAATGTACCGTACTGTCCTGCTTGAAGAAATGGCTCACTACCCACACCATACCGATCAACTGTGAAATGACTGTTGCCGTGGCAGCTCCCCGCATTCCCCATTCAAAGTGAAAGATAAAGATAGGAGCGAGGATGATGTTGGAGAGCACCGTTGCCATGGAAGTAATCATAGCCTTCTTCGGATATCCGGTGGCACGCATCACGTTATTCAGCCCGATCATCGTATACGTGATCGGTGTTCCCAATAAAATAACCTGCATAAAGCTGCGGGCATAAGGCAGCGTATCTGCGCTGGCACCGAAAAAGACCAGTATATCATCGAGGAAGATAAAAGACAATATTCCGAAAAAGAAAGAATTGGTGATACAAAGCATTAACGTGTGCGACAGGATTTCCGTAGCCCCTTTCATATCTTTCTGCCCTAGCCGGATAGATGCGAGCGTGGAACCTCCGGCAGAAACAAGTGTACAGAAGGCAACCACCAGATTCATCAGAGGGAAACTCACCGCCAGTCCGGCGATAGCCATGGCGCCTACACCGTGCCCGATGAATATGCTGTCAATAATATTGTAGATAGAAGTAATTGTCATCCCGATAATGGCAGGGATAGAATACTGCAACAGCAGTTTGCCGATACTCTCTTTTCCTAATATATGCGATGATGTCCTCAAACGAATGGCCGTTGACATACATGTCAACGATAGTATTTTCCTTGTCGGCCTTGTCCATAGCCTTCATCGTTTTCTTCGGAATCTTCGCTTTCTGTTGCAGGTTCAAGACACGTGCGGACGAATATCGCAGTATCGCCACCTCTTCGGGAAGCGCCCCGAACATCTCCAGCACATCGGCAACCGTCGTTTCGGGAAACAGTTTACCCCGTGAGTCGATCCGGTCATGGATGGATATGATGCGTACCACCTTGATACGGCACAACTCAATGAAGGCCGACAGTTCGCGCGACCCTCGGAGGGCATTGCTGAATTTGGCCACCACTACCTCGTCGCCCCTTTCGAGGCCCGCCACAAGCTGTTTCCATTTAGGCCGTAGCGCCTCGCTTTCGACCGGTTCCTCTATCACTTGTACACAGCCGTACTCCTGCATCCATTCTTTGTCAGCCTCGAACCCGTCGTAACGATCCGCCTTAAATATGTAACTGTTCCCGGACATACCGGATAGAAGCCCAGCGCCGAGAATACATACCAGGCAGAAGTCTGTCCGTTGTCTTCATCCCCGCAATAGCCGTCGGGAGCAGGTGTGTAAAGACGATCCATCACCTGACGCAGCCAATATTGCGCCTTCCAGGGCTGGCCGGCATAATCATACAGGTAAATCATGTGCTGGATGGGCTGGTTGCCATGAGCATAATTCCCCATATTCATCACGGTCATCTCCCGGATTTCATGGATTACCTGCCCATAGTAACTGTCATCAAACAGGGGCGGGACATGAAACACCGAATCAAGCATCTGCACGAAACTGTCTTTTCCACCCATCAGACTGATCAGTCCCTGCGGATCATGGAACACAGACCAGGTGTAATGCCAGCTGTTGCCCTCGGTAAAAGCATCTCCCCACTTCAGCGGAGAAAAGGGCTTCATGAACGTACCGTCCTGATTCCTGCCGCGCATCAGCCGGGTTTCGGGATCAAAGAGATTCCTGTAGTTCATCGCACGGCGTGCAAAGACCTCCAGCTCTTTCTCTGGACGGCCCAGCTTCCTGCCCAGCCGGTAAATGCACCAGTCATCGTAGGCATACTCCAGCGTACGGGCCGCATTCTCATTGATCTTCACATCATACGGGATATACCCCAGCCGGTTGTAGTATTCATATCCCAGCCGTCCGGACGAACTGACCGTGGGATGCGTCCCGCCGGCACCCGCCATCAGGCCGTTCCACAGTGTTTCCGTATCGTCCACGCAAATCCCTTTCAGGTATGCATCGGCCAGGACGGAAGCACTGTTGTTGCCCACCATGCAGTCACGATGGCCGGGACTGGACCATTCCGGGAAGAAGCCGCTCTCGCGGTAAGCATTCAGAAATCCCTCCTGCATCTCCCGGCTGACGGAAGGATACATCAGGTTCAGCAGCGGAAAGAGACAGCGGAAGGTATCCCACAGCCCGGTTCCAGTGTAATAATATCCCGGCAGCACCTGCCCTGTCGTGGGACTGTAATGCACGATCTTTCCGCGGGCATCCACTTCATGGAACTTGTGAGGGAAAAGCAGCGAACGATACAGACAGGTGTAGAACGTGCGGTACTGATCCAGCGTTCCCCCTTCCACTTCCACGCGCCCCAGCACCTCGTTCCAGCGGTCCCGGCCCTGCTGCGCCAGCTCTTCCAACCCGGCATCGCCCAGCTCCTTCAGATTCAGTTCCGCCTGTTCCGGACTGATGAAGGACGATGCCACCCGCACATGCACCTGCTCCCCCTTTGCCGTACGGAAGCCCACCACGGCCCCCGCATGTCCGGCCGTCTGCTCCAGCACATTTTCCGTCAGCACGGAATCGGCAAAAGTCGCCCGGTACTCAAAAGGCCTGTCGAAGACCATGACAAAATAATTGCGGAAGCCGGCAGGCACTCCCCCGCTGTTACGGGTGGAATACCCCACCACCTTGTTCTCTCCGGGAATGATCCGGACCGACGATCCCCTGCCGAAAGCATCCACCACGACATACGCCTGCTCCGTCTCCGGGAAGGTGAAGCGGAACAAGGCCGCCCGCTCCGTGGGAGCCATTTCCGCCACGACATCATGTTCGGCCAGGTATACCTTATAATAGTAAGGACGCGACGTCTCGCCCTTGTGCGAGAACCAGCTGGCCCGCCTGTCCTCATCGAACTCCGGGCTGCCCGTCACCGGCATCAGCGAGAACTGGCCGAAGTCATTGATCCAGGGACTGGGCTGGTGCGTCTGCTTGAATCCCCGGATCCGGTTCGCCGTATACGTGTACTGCCATCCGTCTCCCATCTTCCCCGTCTGGGGAGTCCAGAAATTCATCCCCCAGGGCAGGGCGGTCACCGGATAAGTGTTTCCGGCCGACAGCTCAAAGGACGACTGCGTCCCCATCAGCGGATTCACGTACTGTGTGAAATCCCTTTCCGCCGCCCGGAGCCCCAACAGCCCGAGCAGCGCCGCGAAAGTCATGACCAGCCTGTTCATACCCCCTCCGTCTCCTTTCCGTTCCACTTCTCCGGACGATCGGACATCACGAACTCCAGCACCCCGCCGGCCATCAGTTCCTCATGCGTGAAGAACGGCCCTTCCAGCGGCCTGCCGTTCAGCGTCGCCGAACGGATATACTTGTTTTTCTCCGAATTGTTCTTCGCACGGATGACGAAAGTCTTTCCCCCTTCCAGGCGGAGAGTCACCTCATCGAAGAGCGGACGCCCGATGGAATACACCGGCCGGCCGGGACACACCTGATAGAAGCCCATGGCGTTCATCACATACCAGGCCGACATCTGTCCGCAGTCCTCATTGCCCGACAGCCCGTCGGGAGCGTCCGAATAGAGCGTGCGGAGCACCTGGTCCACCAGCTCCTGCGTACGCCAGGGCACCCCGGCATAGTTATACAGATGCGTGATGTGGTGGCTCGGCTCGTTGCCGTGGGCATACTGCCCGATCAGCCCCGAGATATCGGCCGACACCTGATCTCCCTCCAGCCGCGGATCGGCCGTGAAGAGCGAATCCAGCCTCCGGACAAAGCGTTCGCGTCCGCCCATCAGCTCCATCAGCCCCTCCGGATCGTGGGGAACAAACCAGCTCCACTGCCAGGCATTCCCCTCGCAATAGTCATCGTTCCGGTGATCCGACGCATACGGATTGAAAGGCTCGCGCCATTTGCCGCCGGAGTCCAGCCCCCGCATGAAGCCCGTGGACGGATCGTAATAAGTGCGGTAACCCTGCGCAAAGGCCTCATACCTGCGGGCATTGGCCGTGTCGCCCAGTTCGCGGGCCAGCAGGGCGATGCACCAGTCGTCGTAGGCATACTCCAGCGCCTTGGCCACGGCCTCCTTGTCCCGGTCGCAGGGCACATAGCCCACGGCATTCTTCCAGTAGCGTGCCCGCGGCATGACGTAAGGAATCATCCAGTCCGGACAGCGGATGCCCGTCGTGTCATACTCGGCAGCGCGGAGAGCCGCCCGGTAAGCCTTCCGCACGTCGAAGCTGCGGCAGCCCTTCGCCCAGGCATCGGCCACGAGCGAAACGGCATGATAGCCGATCATCGTCCCCGTATAGTTTGACGCCATGTCCCACTTGGGATAGATGCCCCCTTCCTCACTCTTGGCGATGAGCGAGCGGATCATCTCCGCGTTGAGCTCCGGCCGGAGGATGGTCAGCAGGGGATGCAGGGCGCGGAAGGTATCCCACAGGGAGAAGATGGTGTAGTACGTCTCTCCCTCCTTCGTCCGGCGGATGTTGTGATCCATCCCCAGATAGCGGCCGTCCACGTCCGAAAAGACAGTGGGAGCAATCAGGGCATGATACAGTCCCGTGTAGAACACCCTGCGCCGGACGGGATCGGCCGTGCGGACCTCAATGCGCGAAAGCTCGCGGTTCCACGCTGCGGCAGCCGCCCTGCGCACCCCGTCGAAGTCCCATCCGGGAATCTCCTGCTCCACGTTGGCACGGGCTCCCTCCATGTCCACGGCCGACAGGCCCGTCTTCACCATCACCTGTTCGCCCTCGGCCAGCGGGGCAAAGCGCAGCAGGGCTTTCATGCGGGGCCGGGGGGAGGCTCCGCATGAAGGGGGCAGGGTGTCGTTCACCAGCCGGAAGGTGAAGGGACGCGAAAAGACCATATAGAAGCACACAGGCTGGTCGGGCGCCCAGTAGGCCGTGCGCTTGCGTCCGCGCAGGGTGGAGTCGTTCACCTGCTCGATCAGCATGTCGCGGTTGGTCTGCCGCTGCAGGCTGTAGTCCAGATCGAGGATCATCCCTGCACCGGATGTGGCGGGATAGGTGTAGCGGTGGATAGCTGCACGGCAAGTAGCCGTCAGCTCCGCACGGACACCATAACGGGAGAGGTAAACGGAATAATATCCCGGCACAGCCACTTCATCATCATGTGAAAACGACGAACAATAAGGCATCTGCTGCCCAGTCGGTTCCTCTGTTCCGATACACTGTTCTCCCACTGTGGGCATCAGCAGCACATCACCATAGTCACAGCATCCGGTTCCGCTCAGACGATTATGCGAAAAACCATTGATTGTAGAATCGTTGTAATAGTACCCCGAACAGGAATCCCATCCGTCCAGACGAGTATCCGGTCCGGGCTGGACCATACCGTGAGGCACAACAGGCCCCGGAAAGGTATGCCCGTGTCCTCCTGTCCCGATCAGCGGATTAACAAATTGCGTATAGTCCGTGCCGGCTGTTTCTCTTTCCGAACACGATGTGGCCGAGATGAGCAGAACGGCCATCGTTAGCCGGCTTCCCAACCTGAAAATCTTTCTCCATGGGTGTGATTTCATTGTCTTGTTGATTGGTGGATTAAAAAACTCTTTAATTTCTTTCTCAAGACACTAATCTCCCGAAATTCGAATGCCACAAAACAGATCTTCAAAGAAGCAGTCTCTGAGCAACCGGTCTTCAAGAAACGACCTCCGTATCATCATTTCCGTGGAAGGATTTCCTGTCCCAGACTCCGGGTAACCTCATTCATGATCTGTTCATTTCCCCTGATGAAAGAGAGAATAGTGTCATATGCGCAAAATTACAAAAATCTGTTGCCCAGCCAAGAAGAATCATATCAAAAAACACTCCTTTCCCAACGAGTTTAAAAGACAATTTACTTCCATTTTCACCTTTTTCGTGCACAGAAAGAGATAAAATGTGCAAAGAACATGCATTTATTTGCCCGAATATTTGTTTAGAAGAAGAAATATTTATTCCTTTGCAGCGGAATATAAACATTTTTACTCTATTTATAAACTTTAAAATTTAGAATTATGTCTGAAATCGCATCAAAAGTACAGAAAATTATTGTTGATAAGTTGGGCGTAGAAGAATCAGAAGTAACTCCGGCAGCTAGCTTCACTAACGACCTGGGTGCTGACTCTTTGGATACAGTTGAACTGATTATGGAATTCGAAAAAGAATTCGGTATCTCTATTCCTGATGATCAGGCAGAAAAGATCCAGACTGTAGGCGACGCCATCTCTTACATCGAGGCTAACGCAAAATAATTAATTCTACCTCTTTATGGAATTAAAAAGAGTAGTAGTAACAGGTCTTGGTGCGCTGACCCCTGTTGGTAACAATGTTTCAGATTTCTGGAACAACCTGATCAACGGAGTAAGCGGAGCAGGACTTATTACTCATTTTGACGCATCCAAGTTCAAGACTCAGTTTGCCTGCGAAGTGAAAAACTTCAACCCGACCGATTTCATCGACCGGAAAGAAGTTCGCAAAATGGATCTTTATACACAATATGCTATTACTGCTGCCAAAGAAGCTGTAGCAGACGCTGGCATTGATGTGGAAAAAGAAGACTTGAACAAAATCGGTGTGATCTTCGGAGTAGGTATCGGCGGTATCCACACTTTCGAAGAAGAAGTAATGAATTACGCACAGACCAAAGACACAATCGGTCCGCGTTTCAATCCGTTCTTCATTCCGAAGATGATTGCCGACATTGCATCCGGACAAATCTCTATGATTTACGGATTCCATGGTCCTAACTTTACCACCACCTCCGCTTGTGCTTCTTCTTCCAACGCGATTGCTGATGCATTCAATTATATCCGTCTGGGAAAAGCCAACATGATCGTTACCGGTGGTGCTGAAGCTGCTATCTTCCCTGCCGGAGTAGGAGGATTCAACGCGATGAATGCCCTCTCTACCCGCAACGACGATCCCACTCGTGCTTCACGTCCGTTCAGCGCAAGCCGTGACGGTTTCGTAATGGGTGAAGGAGCCGGATGTCTGATTCTGGAAGAACTGGAACACGCTAAAGCCCGTGGCGCAAAGATTTATGCCGAACTGGCCGGAACTGGTGCTTCTGCCGATGCTTATCATATCACAGCTTCTCATCCTGAAGGTCTGGGTGCGAAACTGGTGATGACCAATGCACTGGAAGATGCAGGTTTGCAGCCGGAAGATATCGACTATATCAATGTTCACGGTACATCTACCCCGGTAGGTGATATCTCAGAAGTGAAAGCTATCCAGGCTCTCTTCGGAGAACATGCCTATAAGCTGAACATCAGTTCTACCAAGTCAATGACCGGTCACTTGCTGGGTGCTGCCGGAGCTGTAGAAGCTATCGCCAGCGTATTATCTGTGAAGAACGACATTGTTCCTCCGACCATCAACCACGAAGAAGGAGATAACGATGAACAGATCGATTATAACCTTAACTTCACTTTCAATAAGGCACAGCACCGTACGGTTCGTGCTGCATTGAGCAACACCTTTGGTTTCGGTGGACACAATGCATGTGTAATCGTCAAAAAATACACTGAATAAACTGTGTTTAGCAATATAACAGATAAGATAAGACTCTTTTTCCGCAAGGACAAGGAGCCTTATCTTTGTTTTTACAGAATGCTGGGATTCTATCCGAGAAACATCGAGATCTACCAGCAGGCTCTGTTGCACAAGTCTTCATCGGTTAAGGAAAAAGGACGATTACTCAACAATGAACGTCTGGAATTTCTGGGCGATGCCATTCTGGATGCAGTAGTAGCAGATATTGTCTATAAGAAATTCGAAGGAAAGCGTGAGGGATTTCTCACCAATACCCGTTCCAAGATCGTACAGCGTGAAACGTTGAATCAGGTAGCTGTTCAGATCGGGCTGGATAAACTGATCAAGTTTACAACCCGTCAGTCGTCACACAACAGTTATATGTCCGGAAACGCATTTGAGGCACTGGTGGGCGCCATTTATCTGGACAGAGGATATGATGCCTGCAAGAAATTCATGGAGGAACGTATCATCGCCCAATACCTGAATATTGACAAGATCTCACGCAAAGAGGTCAACTTCAAGTCAAAACTGATCGAATGGAGCCAGAAGAACAAATTTGAAGTAGAATTCCGACTGACAGGCCAGTCCATAGACAGTGACTCGAATCCAATATTCGAAACACAAGTCATGGTTGAAAACATCCCTGCCGGGGAAGGAAAAGGTTACTCCAAAAAAGAATCGCAGCAACTGGCTGCTCAGGAGACCTTGAAGCAAATCAAAACTGATCCCAAATTCATCGATCAGATCTTTGCCGCTAAAGCACAGCGCGAGCAGGCACAGGAAACAACTACAACTGAAGTACCTGAAGCATCTGTCTCCAACACACCGCTGACAGCGATAGCAACAGAAGAGGAAGTTATCCTTGAAAAGTTCGAAGACACCGAACGGATCATTTCCGAAGCCGAAAAGGCTGCTTTCAAAGACTGACCCCGTGTCTGTCTTCTCCGTAAAGGACAAGTGATGATTGAAAAACAACATCAGTCATCACCTGTCCTTTCTTAGTCTGTAATATTATAAAAACCTTTTTTTCATCCGAAACAGATACCCATACGGCGACCCTGTACCACAAGGTCATTGTCCTCGGTCACAAGTTTCAGTTTACCCGCTACTTCCGTCAGGGGGACAGCACCCATACTGTTTCCCTGCAGGGCTACCATGTGTCCGAAGCAGCCTTCTGCAATCAGCTGAGTAGCATATCCGCCCATGCGCGTAGCAAGGTTACGGTCAAATGCCGTCGGACTTCCGCCGCGCTGAATGTATCCGAGTACCGTTTCACGGGTTTCGAATCCGGTTTCATATTCAATTTCTTCAGCTATATACTGGGCTGCTTTCTTGCCATCCACAGTAGGAATTCCTTCTGCCACTACCACAATTGAGTATGGCTTTCCTTTCTTCAGACGATTGATAATGGCATCTCCGATGCGATGGATATCAAAAGGAATCTCCGGGAGCAGGATAATATCTCCTCCTCCGGCCATGCCTGAATAGAGCGCAATCCATCCGGCCTTATGTCCCATCACTTCGATCACCATCACCCGCTGGTGAGACGTTGCCGTGGAGTGCAACCGGTCAATGGCATCGGTCGCAATGCTTACCGCTGAATCGAAGCCGAACGAGAAATCAGTGCCCCACACATCATTATCGATCGTTTTGGGAATACTGATGACATTCACACCTGTCTCCGCCAGCCTGGCTGCAGTTTTCTGCGTACCGTTTCCACCGATACAGACAATACAGTCCAGCCCTCTTTCGCGGATCGTCTGAAGCATCATGGCAGGCTTGTCTTCCGAGACCGCTGTTCCCCGTCGCTTGAAAGGTTTTTCACGCGACGTTCCCAAAATGGTTCCGCCCATATTCAGCAACCCGGTCAGCGATGCTTCCGTCAATGGAACCACATCATTATCCACCAGCCCGCGAAAGCCGCTGTGAATACCGAATACTTCCATGCCATAATGGTTGATTGCCGTCTTGCATACCCCGCGAATAGTCGCATTAATGCCCGGACAATCACCTCCCGAAGTCAAGATTCCAATTCTCATATTCGTTTGTATTTACTTTGAGACGTAAAGGTAAGAAAAAAGCAGTGAATTGTGAAATCTCAAAAAAAAATAATTGTACAACCCGATAATACGCGGAAAAAATCTACCTTTGCAATAATTTGAATCTGAAACAGAAGAAACAATGAATTCAACGAAAGTGATAGGAAAACTGTTCACATCCAGGCAGAAAGCCACTGACTTATACGCCACTCAGGCAGAAGCCATCCAGGAACGGGTTTTCCAGAAACTGATACAAACAGCAGCTCCCACGGAATGGGGAAAGAAATATGATTACGCACGAATCAGAAACTATACAGACTTCCAGCGCGTACCGGTACAAACCTATGAAGAAATCAAAGGTTATGTAGACCGTATGCGTCACGGCGAAGCCGATGTGTTATGGCCGGGAAAAGTACGCTGGTATGCCAAATCATCGGGAACGACCAACGACAAGAGTAAATTCATCCCTGTCAGCAAGGACGGTCTGCACGGCATCCACTACAAGGGAGGAACCGATGCCGTAGCTCTCTATCTGCGCGAAAATCCCGAAAGCCGCTTCTTCTCGGGCAAAGGACTGATTCTGGGAGGAAGCCACAGCCCCAACTACAATGTCAAGGACAGTCTGGTGGGCGACCTTTCTGCCATCCTGATCCAGAACATCAATCCGCTGGTGAACTTCATCCGCGTACCGAGCAAGGAAATCGCACTTCTGTCAGAATTTGAAGAGAAGGTGGAACGCATTGCCAGCACGACCATCCACGAAAATGTGACCAACCTCTCCGGAGTACCCTCCTGGATGATGGCAGTCATAAAACGAATTCTGGAAAAGACGGGTGCAAAGGCCCTCGACGAAGTATGGCCCAATCTGGAAGTATTCTTCCACGGAGGCGTATGTTTCACTCCCTACCGGGAACAATACAAACGGCTGATCGCCAGTCCCCGCATGCACTATATGGAAACATACAATGCCAGTGAAGGCTTCTTCGGACTGCAGAACGATCTCTCCGACCCTGCCATGCTGCTGATGCTGGACTACGATGTATTCTACGAATTCATTCCTCTGGACGAATTTGACAGCCCGAATCCGACCATCGTACCCCTGACCGGTATCGAAGTGGGACGCAATTATGCCATCGTCATCAGTACTTCCTGCGGACTGTGGCGGTACATTCTCGGTGATACAGTGAAGTTTACTCAGAAAGATCCCTATAAATTCATTATCTCCGGACGTACCAAACACTTCATCAATGCCTTTGGAGAAGAGCTGATGGTGGATAATGCCGAAAAAGGATTGGCACGTGCCTGCGCCGAAACCGGAGCACAAGTGCTGGAATATTCTGCCGCACCGGTCTTCATGGACGACAATGCCAAATGCCGTCACCAGTGGCTGATTGAATTCAGTGTCCAGCCCGATTCACTGGAGCATTTCCGTCATGCACTGGACAAGGCTCTGCAGGAAATCAATTCCGACTATGAAGCCAAACGCCACAAGGATATTACTCTGCAGGAACTGGAAATCATCCCTGCACGTCCGAATCTGTTCCATGACTGGCTGAAACAGAAAGGAAAACTGGGCGGACAGCACAAAGTGCCACGCCTGAGCAATAATCGTGACTACATAGAAGAAATGCTGAAACTGAACTCATGAACCGACGCAGACTGACCCAATATCTCACCTTCCTGCTGGTGCTTGCCGGACTGTATGCCTGTGCCAGCCAGGGACAACCCGACGGAGGCCCTTATGACGAGACTCCGCCTAAGTTCGTACGCGCCAATCCGGAACCGGGAGCCATCAACAACAAGCGCAAGAAAATCTCCATCGAATTCGATGAATACATCAAACTGGAGAAAGCTTCTGAAAAGGTAATCTTTTCACCCCCGCAACAGGAAAGCCCCGAACTCAAGGTAAACGGACATCGGGTGAGCGTGGAATACATGGATTCGCTGAGACCCAACACCACTTACACCATCGACTTCGGTGATGCAATCGTGGACAACAACGAAGGAAATCCGCTGGGAAATTTTGCCTATACCTTTTCCACCGGACCGACAATTGACACCATGGAAGTTTCGGGAACAATCCTCAATGCCCAGGACCTGGAACCGATCAAAGGCATTCAGGTGGGATTACACCAGAACCTGAACGATTCAGCATTCACAACCCTGCCGTTCGACCGTATCTCGCGTACAGACAGCCGGGGACACTTCGTCATCCGGGGTATCGCTCCCGGAAGTTACCGCATCTATGCACTGATGGACGGAAACCAGAACTATATCTTCGACTCGAAGACGGAAACCATTGCCTATCAGGATTCACTGGTGATTCCTTCGACCACCGGAGCCGTAAGACAGGATACGATATGGCATGAAAACGATACGCTTCACTACGATACCATCTATCAGGTGAACTATACCCGCTTCCTGCCCGACAACCTCCTGCTGCGCGCTTTCAAGGAAGAAAACAACCTGCAATATCTGGTGAAAAGCGAACGTGAGCAGACCTACCGTTTCTCGCTTTACTTCAACACCAAAGCCGATACCCTTCCCACGGTCAAGGGACTGGATTTCGACGAAAAGGATGCTTTCATCATCGAGAACACGGAACGGAACGATACCATCCGCTACTGGATCAAGGATACAACGCTTTGTGAGCGCGATACTTTGACCCTGCAACTGGGCTATCTCGCTACGGACACGCTGGGAAAACTGGTGCCCAGGACAGATACCCTGCGCATGGTGAACAAAATCAACAGACAACGCCGCCTGGCCATGGCTGAAGAAGCCCGTAAGGAGAAAGAAAAAGAGCGTAAAAAACGGGCTAAAAAAGGAGATACACTGGCTGTTGAAACCAAATTCCTGAAGATCAGTGTAGACGCACCGTCCAGTCTGGATCTGAACCGTAACATTACGCTGACTTTCGATGAACCGCTGGAAAGCATTGATACCACGGCTATCCACATCAGCCAGAAAGTAGATACCATCTGGGAAGAAAGACCTTTCATCTTCCTCGCCGACAGTGTTGTCCCCCGGAAATACCAGATCCTGGCCGACTGGCAACCCGGACAGGAATACCGGCTGAACATTGACTCGCTCGGATTCAAGGGTATTTATGGACTTTACACAAACAAAGTGGAAAATACGCTGAAGGTCAAGACACTTGAAGACTACGGAACGCTCTATCTGAACATCGTTGGAGCCGGGCCCCATGCCATCGTGCAACTGCTCAACTCAACCGATGCCGTCGTACGCCAGCAACCCGTCAGCGACAAGAAGACATGCGACTTCTACTTCCTGCAGCCAGGAACCAAATACTATATCCGCCTGTTCAACGATGACAACAACAACGGAGTATGGGATACAGGTAACTATGCAGACAAGATCCAGCCGGAAGAAGTGTTCTATTTCCCCAAAGTGTGGGAAATGAAAGCCAACTTCGAGTTTGAAGAGACATGGAACATTCATGCCCTCCCGCTGGACAAACAGAAGCCCGACGAAATCAAGAAACAGAAACCGGAAGAAAGCAAGAAAATAAAAGACCGGAATAAAGAACGTGCAAAGAAACTAGGAAGGACTTGACAAACATGATAAAGAAAATCATCCTTTGCCTCTGCCTCCTGATGGGGGGCATGGCAGCACAAGCTCAATGCGGTGCCGAGAACACGGCCATCAAACCGGGAGAAACTTTATCCTACCGGCTGAAGTTCAACTGGAAGTTTATCTGGGTAAATGTCGGCTGGGCCAAAATGACGGTGAACACCACGACCTATAAAGGCCAGCCCTGCCTGCAGACAGACCTTCTGTCGTTCACCAAGCCCAGTATCGACAAGTTTTTCAAGATGCGCGACACCCTGACCTGTATCACTACAGAAAAACTGGAACCGCTTTACTTCCGCAAAGGAGCCGAAGAAGGCAAACGCTACACAGTAGATGAGGTCAATTTTTCCTACCGCAACGGAAAATGTATCGTCGACCAGCAGCGCAGTGTGAACCGGGGTACTCCCGACAAGCATCACGATGAAATGCCGGTCTGCGTCTATGACATGCTGAGCATCCTGCTTCAGGCACGTTCGTATGATCCCACCGACTATCGTCCGGGGCAGAAAATCCTGTTTTCCATGGCTACGGGACGAGCCATAGAAAAACAGACCCTGATCTATCGCCGCAAAGAAAACTACGAAGCAGAAAACGGAGTGACATACCGCTGTCTGGTTTTTTCATTGGTGGAATACACCAAAGAAAATAAAGAAAAGGAAGTCATTACTTTCTATATCACCGACGACCTGAACCATCTGCCGGTCCGTCTGGATATGTACCTCAACTTCGGCTCCGCCAAGGCTTTCCTCAGCGATATCAAAGGAAACAGATATCCGCTGACTTCCATCGTCAAGACGAAGTGACATCTTCCTTTCGCAGGAGGATAAACTTCACTTCATATCATATCATTTCCCTGGAGAGAACACCGGTTTTCTTCAGGGAAAATTTTTGTTTCGTGCCGGTGAAACTGTTGTTTCGTGCCGGTGAAACTGCTGTTTCATGCTGGTGAAACTTTTGTTTCGTGCTAGTGGAACTTTTATTTTCTGCTGGTGGAACTTTTGTTTTCAGTCTGTGGAACTTTTATTTCATCCTGGTGGAACTGCTGTTTCGTGCAGAAAACACCGACGGATCATCTGCAAGAAATTCCCCAAACGAAAGTATTATTCCACTCCATCCATACCTGAAAGTCCCGGTATTTCCTGCAAAGTCTGATTCAAATTCTTCGTAAAAATACTTCGTCATACAAGATTTCTCTGTAATTTTAAGTGCTTTTAATTATTAAACTTACATAATATTTCTATGAAAAATATTCTGACAATCATCACCTTGCTGCCGACACTGCTTTGCGCTCAGGAGTGGAAAGCCGGAGACTGGCCGGTTTTAAGGCACTATGACCAGCAACATTTGTATCAACGCGAGTTCGAGATAATATTCTAAAAAGTAAAGAGCAGAAAAACATCCAACCTACAAAGGGTGGCCATAAAATGGTCACCTGTCAAAATTATGTAAGTTTATTTTATCGCCAAATTACAAGTTGCCCGTCAGATGGGGGAATCTCATAGTCAAAGTTGACATGAGGCTTGGTAGAAAAGAAGCAATACGCCCCCATTGCAGCCAAAATATTCATAATGAAATTATGCAAACTCCGATGACGAGTATGTACAATTTGAGCTACATTTTTGAGCATATCGTTTACAGATTCAATGACACTTCTTTTGCGTAACATAATCTTATCATAAAGTGGCATGAGTTTCTGTTTCATGTTTTGATCCCCTAATATCGGTATATCAAACAAAGGTCCTAACAGTGCATGTAAAATGTCACCAAGCAGCTCTCCCAGTGGTCCAAGCAAGAATCCAACTAATCCTTCTTTATCATATTCGATATTCATCAAACCTTCTGTTTTGTTTGTATTTGCTTCTGAAAAATAGATGAAATCTTTTTGTTCAATTCCACTTTCTCCCAAAGCCTCACCTTGTTTTAGATTGAAGTCGGCATCACCGGGATAATATGGGGTATATGTTATTTTATCATCCCACGGCCAAGGCAGGTCTACTATGGATTTCACATACAGCATTGGGGTTACTTGCATATACTGATTGCCTTTTTCTTTAGGCTTCGCATCTTGTCCGATTGCTCTAAGCTGCCATTCGTTTCCGATAAGTATATATGGCTCTCCTTCAACTTTGGTATAAACCTGACCAAGATACTCACGCCCTCCAAGCTGTCCCGCATCTGCCTGAACCGTTGCTTCTTTCTTAATCTTTTCCGCCTTTAGTTCCGGCATCTGTTCTGTAAAGGACGGACTTAACACATAATTATGTTCTTTGCTGTAAGTCAGATATTCCTGCGCCGCTTCCGCGCTCTCATCTGCCAAAGTTCCGTCTTTATACAGAAGCTGACCTATTCCCACTTTTTCAGGGATCATATCATAAGACATGATCGGTTCTTCCGCCGAATTTTCCGAAGCGATCAAGAGAAGCTGATAGTTATTGTAAACATAAACCGTATCGCTTTCTTTATCATACAACGGAGCATCCTCTTTCGGAGCTTCTGCAAATGTTCCGGTAAATCCCTCCGGCAAAGTCCACATCGTTTTCTCAGTCAGCGGGATTTCATTCATCAGCATGTAATCCGCATCTGACGCATATGTAACCGCATTTCCGCCGTCAACAACTTCTTCGCCTGTGCCGAACAGTTCTTTCTCTGTATCGTTCATCCGTACAGAACTTCCTGTACCGATCGCCTGAAGCTGTTCGATGTTGTAAATCTTAATAATGCCGTTTTCATATAAATCTGCGCTTTTTGACTGCTGATCCGATGACGGATCTGTCTGTCCGTTTTCTGCCGAACCTGACTGATCGCCTGACGGCTGACCTGCCTGTCCGTTTTCTGCCGAACCTGACTGATCGCCTGGCTGCTGAACTGTCTGTCCGTTTTCCATCGAACCTGACTGATTGCCTGACGGCTGACCTGTCTGCCCGTTTTCCAGCGAACCTGACTGATTGCCTGACGGCTGATCTGTCTGTCCATTCTCTGTCAGCTCTGACTGCTCACCCGACGACTGAACGATCTGTCCTTCTTCTGACACGTCTGACTGCATCGGCATTTTTGCTTCCTGCAGCTGCTGTATGAGCTGCATATCGATCGGCGGCCCTTTCGCTATTCCCTGCGCCGAAACAGTCACCGTCTGCAGCAATACAGAAAATACCAACAGACATGCAGTTCCCTTTTTCCATATTTTCCACTTAAATAATTTTTTTATGTCTCTATTCT
>ENA-UPWM01000237-UPWM01000237.1-human-gut-metagenome-genome-assembly--contig:-NODE-237-length-21784-cov-12.438937_pt1 | contig 21784 bp, 20 predicted proteins | sample MGYA00250051_ERZ773379 | MGnify/ENA primary metagenome ERZ773379 (study PRJEB29103, sample SAMN06112020) | human gut metagenome | biome: human gut; feature: ankylosing spondylitis patient; material...
CTTGCCACCTATACCTTCTTTGTATATCTTCACTTTTCCCGCTATGAAACATAGTGCATATTCGGGAGTACTTTGCAAACACCTTGAACTGCACGGAAAAAAGGATAAAACCGGTCTTTCTCCCAAGACAATCTCGGATGTGCTCTCTGTTCTGCGTCGCATTCTGAATTATGCAGGAACAATCGGTATATCGGTAGATTCAAAGGTTCTTGATATCAGGGTCAAACAGACGCAAAAGTCGTTGCCCATTTTAAGCCTCCCAGAGCAGATGATTTTGCAGCAATATCTGGAGGAACATCCCGATGCTCTGAATCTGGGGATTCTTCTTTGTCTACTGACAGGAATACGTATCGGGGAGCTGTGTGCGTTGACGTGGGAAAAAATCTCGATTTCGGAAAGGAATATCTATATCTGTCAGACGATGCAACGTATCCAGAATCGGGTACCTGGGAGCAAAAAAACACATATCGAGATTGCATCTCCCAAAAGCAGCTCCGCTAATCGGAATATCCCAATCTCAAATTTGCTGTTCGGTTTTCTGGAGCGCTATTCCCTGAGTCACACCGGATTCTTTTTGAGCGGTTCTCCTTCGAAGTTTATCGAACCGCGGTGCATTCAGCGAAGATTTCACAAGATTTTGGATGCGTGTGGATTGGAAAGAAGGACTTTTTATGTTTTAAGGCAGACTTTTGCCACACGCTGCGTGGCAGCAAAAATCGACATCAAAACTCTGAGTGAGATTTTAGGACACTCATCTGTTACCATCACAATGAATCGATATGTTCATCCTTCGTTGGAGCTGAAGCGGGAAACGATGGAACAGCTGGCAGATTTTATTTCCGTCAAATAAGCCGTCAATCCGAATCGTCAAACGAATTACCGTTGCTTTTTCGCCATTGTCGCAGAGTGGGCTACTCTGCGACAGAAAATAATCCCAACAACTCACCTGTGCATTGTTGTACACCGTATAGATTCGGGTGTAAAGGGAACTTTTGATTCTACGGCAGAAATTCGTCTGCTGAGAATATAACAAACTTTTTACTTGAGGAGGACTTTATTATGAATTTGATGAAATGCCCCAACGGCCACCACTACGATGCTTCCCGGTTCAGCAGCTGCCCCTTCTGCGGCATGGAAGGTGTGAACGTTGGGCCGGATCAGACGACGGTTCCTTTGGACGTCCCGGTGTCTCAGCCGGGTCCCAGCGTAGCGACTGAACCTCTGAGCACTGCAATCCCCGATGACGATGACCGCACGCTCCCTGTAACTGCAGATATGTTGGACGGTGCTACAGAAAAGTCGGCACCAGTTGTTGGTTGGCTCGTCTGCACGGAAGGTGTGAATAAGGGAACTGACTATCGTCTGCATCAGGGCCGCAATTTTGTGGGTCGTTCTTCGGAGATGGATGTCTGCATCCTTGGCGACAACACGGTTTCCCGCAGCTCTCATGCGATTGTTGTGTATGATCCGCGCAGTAATGTGTATCTTGCGCAGCCGGGCAGCTCTAAAGAGCTGTTCTATGTGAACGATAAGCTTGTGCTCAACCCAATTGAGCTGAAGGCCATGGACCAGCTCAGCATCGGCGACACGAAACTGATGTTTGTTCCCTTGTGCAGCGAAAAATTCCACTGGTAAAACGAAATAAGGGGGAATCGTTGTGATAAATCGGGCTGGAAATAAAGAAAAGGCAAAACGTGTTTTGAATGAAAACGGAAATCTGTCCGGAATGGTCGGCATGGAGATTCTGTATCGGGTGATTGCGGCAATCACAAGTGTCCTGCTGGGTGCGATGATTGCAGGCGGCATTGGGGTCGTGTCGGCGGTTGTGTCGGCACCGTTCAAGCTGTTTGGTCTGGCGGGAATCATCATTGCCTATGTGCTGATTACTCCGATTGCAACGCTCGTCGGTGCTATCGCCGGTGGAGCAGTTGCCGGGCCGTTTGAAGTGGCACGATACCGGTACTATCTTTCTCTGCGGAAGAATGGAATCCGACCAAAAGTCACCTGCATCTTTGATGCATTTGATTTCTTTATGCAATTTGCCCTTGTTACAGGAGTGCGGATGCTGACGATCATGTGGATCCCGGTTCTGATCCAGTTTGCTACGCTGCTGCTGGCGGCTGTTGTTGCGGCGGCTTCTCGGAGTTATCTGGCGGCAATGCTGCTGGTGATGATCGGCATGATTGCAGCTCTCGTTTTTGCGGCCTACCGTTCATATCAGTTCTGGCCTATGGCTCTGGTGCAGGCAGATCATCCGCAGCTGAATGCAGAACAGGTTATGGAACGCTGCAAGGTAATGACGGAAGGTCATAAATTCGACCTGTTTGTCTTTGACCTCAGCTATCTCGGCTGGAATATTCTGAGTCTGCTTACCGGCGGTATTCTTTCTGTCCTGTATGTTGCACCGTACAAGATGATAGCAACTGCTTTTGTTTATGAAGAAATGAAGGGCCGCCCGGTCATGGTGGATGACATCAAACCGTCCACTGACGGCAACGGAATGACGATTGCTGTAGATCCGAAAAAACTGATGGGGATTGGCAACACCGGTGGAAAGAAGCCGACTTCTCATATCCCGGCTGCTTCCAGAGCTGCGGGAGCAGCTCTGGAGGGGGTCGCCGGTATGTATGCGGGCTCGAGCTATCCGCTGGAGCCGAACCAGCCGGTCATTCTTGGCAGAGACCCTGCCTATGCGAAGATCGTGTTTTCTCAGGGTGCGCAGAAGATCAGCCGCCGCCACTGTGAGGTCATGTTCAACAGTCAGGTTCAGAAATATCGTGTTACCGATTTTTCCAGCAACGGCACCTACGTAAACGGAAGCCGCCTCCCTGCGAATTCTCCGGTGCTGCTGGCCCGGGGAACGGAGCTTGCATTGGGCGATAACAACAATATCATCAGGCTGAGCTGAGTGATGCAGTATGCCTGAGAGACGCAGAAAAAGAACGAATCAGGATCGCGGAACAGATGAGGTAAAGCAGAATCGGAGCTTACTGTTGTATGTGCTGCTGTCTTTCGTGACGTTTTCGGTCTACCATTTTTATTTCATGGACTTGTGGGCGAAGGATGTCAACATTCTGTGCGAAAAGGATGGAAAACATACGGTGGGCGTCGAAAAAATGATGCTGTTCAGTGTCCTGACATTCGGCGTGTACAAATATGTGTGGCTTGCGGAGATCGTGGACCGCATTTGTGACAATGCGGCGGAATACGATGTGGAGGTCCGGCAGGACAGCGAAACCTTCTTTGTATGGATGATCCTGGTTCCGGTTCTTGGATATCTCGTCGCAATGTATCGAGCAATCCGGGACACGAACCGACTGGCTGAGGCATATGAGCGGAGCAGGCAAAAGCGCACGGAAGTGCACGACAACCCCAACACGAAACCTCCCCCGCCCTGTATGCGGGGGAGACTGTCTGGGTTGACCGGAAGTTTGGCGGGCAGAAGCTTTGAGCTGATACCCGGACGATCGGTGGAACTGGGTCGGAACCCAGCGGAGGTGTCGCTTATCGTAAGAGGCGAAAAGATCAGCCGGATTCACTGTACGGTTCAATATAATGGAAAGGATCTTGGGTTTAATATTACCGACCATTCCCGGAACGGGGTATTTGTCAATGGGGTGCGTATTCCTTATAATGTGCCGACTTATGTGTCCGGGAAAAGTATTGTCGCACTGGCAGATGGTGCAAATAAGTTTCAGCTGATAGAAGCGGCGGACGAAGATGATAGGAGTCCGGCTTTAGGAGCAGACAATGAAGAGTAAAAAAATCATCGTTGCAGCACTGGTGGCAGTGGCTGCAATAGTACTGGCAGGATGCAGTCCGAGAAGCTCGATGGCAACATTATCCACCGATTCAGATTCGGAGACGGCAGAGGTCTTTTCGCTGGCCAAGGTCTTGAATCTTGGAGCGAACTACTTGACCTCGCTGGATTATGATAACGCAATCTTGCAGTATATCGATATCATCCAGCACGACCCGACGAACAAGGAAGCCTATGCGGGCCTGTATGCCGCTTATGCAGCACAGGGAAAAGCCGACGAGGCAAACAAGGTCTTTGAACAGGCGCAGGAAGTGTTTGATGACGAGGCGGACTTTCTTCCAGGATTTCTGGATGATGCAAAGCTGGTCTTTGAAAGCGGTGGTGGAAACGTTCCCTTCCAGATGCTTTCGGAACACTTTTGGGCTGACTTGAATTCGGTCTTTGCAAAAGACGTGGGCGAGGCGTGGATTGCGGCAGACCCGCAGAATGCCGACCCCTATGCCCTGCTGGGAGCACACTATGCGGCACTAGACGATGAAATCGGCATTGAGAAACTGCTCCAGAATGCGGAAACAAATGGCGTCGATTTCAACACCATCGATGCCAAGATCAAAACGAACTCGGATGGAACCTGCACGCTGACGGTACAGATTGATGATTTCCTGAAGGATGAATCGGGGCAATCGGCATCTGTAAGTGTCAAGGTTGATGCGAAAGACAACGCTAAGACGGTCACCCAAAAGGTGGCCGAGAAAGCAGCAGACAGCGCAGCAAGCAAGGTCGTGGAAAAAAGTGGACTCACTGGCGAAGCGGCCGGCATCGCAAATTCGATGGCTCAGGAGGCTCTCCGAAAGGGTCTCGGCAGCGCGGGAAGCGGACAGGGAACCGAATCGTCCGGGACAGTGACGGCGCCTACCTATGACCCGTCGCAGGACAGCGGCGAAAGCGATGATTTTGACTGGTCGCAGATTCAATCGGAGTTTGATAGTCTGAAAGACGAATTTCCGTCTTAAAAGTCGTGTGGAGGAATGTGCATGAATTATAACGAAACCAGTCAATGGGCGGCGGATCTTGGAAGCGGCTACAGTTCGATCCGACCTCTTGGCGAGGGCGGGATGGGCACACTGTACCGCGCGCACAAAGACAGTCTGGATGTTGATGTCGTCATCAAGCGTGTAAAACAGAAGTTCAAGGGACGGATGGACGAGCGCGCGGAGGCCAATATCCTCAAAACGTTGAAGCACAAGTATCTTCCGAGAATCTATGACGTGATTGAAAGCCCAAGCGGCTATGTCTATACTATCATGGACATGATACCGGGCGAGAACATGCAAAACTACGTCAAAACGCACGGCCCGGTCAGTCAGAAGCTTGCATACCGGTGGGCCTGCCAGCTCTGTGAGGTAATCGCCTATCTGCACTCGCAGGTACCTCCGATTCTGCACTGTGATATCAAGCCCAGCAATATTATGATAACGCCCAACGAAGATATCTGCGTCATCGATTTCAACACATCACTTGTTTTTTCAAAAGGCGTACTGGCAATTGGCGCAACGCCGGGCTATGCGGCACCGGAACAGTATACCCGTCCGGGAGCATCGCCCGATACAATCGAGACGGTTCCGCTTGAAGAAACCATGCCGCTGCGAGGATACAAAGATGCGTTCGCCTATCAGAATGTCAGATCCAACAAGGATCCGTCCGGCAGAGGTGTGAGCAATTCTGTCACGGCGGCGCAAGCAACCAATGCGGGTGGTTATGGCACTATTAGCAAGAGGACGGACGTTTATGGCATCGGTGCGACTCTATACTATGCAATCACCGGGCAGCAGCCCGGCCATTCGCTGAAGGATGTTCGGCCCATCACGAGCTATAAACTCAAATTCAGCCGTAGCTTTTTGCTCATCATCGCCAGAGCGATGAAGAAAAGGCAGGAAGAACGCTTCTGCGACGCACAGGAAATGCTCCGGGCACTGCAGGACATCCACGCAATCGACGGACGCTATAAAAAGGTGGTTCATTCTCAACGAGTTGTGGCGGCGGTCTCTCTTGTCCTTGCGGTATCAGGAACTTTGGCTATCCTGTTTGGCGTACAGCGAATCGGCGTGGAGCGGTACGCCGCTTATGACGCCCTCGTACGGAAAGGCCGGACGGCCGCCGATGAAATGCGCTTTGATGAGGCGGAGCAGGACCTGCAGCAGGCTATCGCGATTTACGATGACCAGTTGGAAGCATATGTGGAACAGGCAGTCCTTCTCTATCGGCAGGGAAAGTATCAGGAGTGCATCGATGCAGTGGAAACGACGCAGTCGCGTGAGCTGAAATATTACAGCAGACAGAGCGTGGCAAACCTGTACAACGTGGCAGCGGAGGCTTACTACGAGCTGGAAAACTATGAATCGGCTGCGATGATGTACCAGAAAGCGATAGGATACTCTCCTGATATCCTGAGCTATTATCAGGGTGAGGCGACCGCCCTGATTCAGCTGGGCGATTATTCTGGCGCGGATGAGGTCCTTGCAGAGATGGCGAAAGCTGTCCCTGACGCCGAACAAAGCGGTGCCTATCAGGTCGTTCAGAGCGAGCTTCTGAGAAAACAGGGAGACCTGCCGGATGCGCTGGATGCCGCCCGTAAGGCAATCGGCTCGGCGGATGGCAACGACCAGCTTGCACGCGCGTACCGTCTGGCAGCATCGATCTGTGAGGATATCGGAGACTCCATGCTTTCGGAGGAAATCAATCTCCTGAATCAGGGCATTGAACAGCTCCCCGATGGATATTACAACGCGCTGGCCGGACAGCTGGCGTCCGCATATATTCGTCAGGCGGAAGCGACCGGGAATCCCGGTTATCAAAAAGATGCCTTGCGAACCTATCAGCAGCTGGAGAAAAACGGAAACACCACGCTGGAAGTCCGGCTGAATATCGCAATGTTGCAATATCAGCTACATGATTTCTCCAAAGCGATGGAGATGCTTCAGGCACTGAAAGACGATTACCCCAAGGACTACCGGGTGTATAAATGGCTCGCCTTTGTTCAGGGTGAACTTGATTTGCAGAACGGAGCATCCTACACGAAAACGCTGGGATATTACGAAACGGCTGCTGAACTCTATCATGCAGAGCAGGCATCCGGCGTGTATGACCCGCAGATGGATGAGCTGGACCGCATGGCACGGAACAACTGGCAGTAAAAGAGGTGGAGAAAATGACGGTTGGACAAATCATGGTGGTGTGTGGTATCTGTCTGGTGCTGGTTGCTGTTTTATTGGCCGTGGTCGGGAGCGTTCTGCTGCACAAAAAGAAGAAAATGGTTCTTCTTGAAATCGAACACGAATACCGCTGAGAAAGCAGGAAAAGGAACATGAAATATTGTGCCGCATATTATTCCGATACCGGAATACAGAAGGAAACGAATCAGGATTCTCTCCTTCTGGTGCAACGAGGTCAGACTCAGGACGATGAAGCTGTCCTCGCAGTGATCTGTGACGGCGTAGGTGGACTGAAAATGGGCGAGCGGAGTAGTGCAGCAGTTGTGACAGCTTTTCGTGACTGGTTTTATAAGCGTGTTTTGAAATTATATGTGCAGGAAACACCAGAGACAGAGCTGTTCGATGACTGGGACAATCTTATCCAATCGCTTCATATCCGGTTGAAAGACAACTCCGAAAAGGCCGGATTCCGCAGCGGAACGACAGTGGAAGCTGTTCTTTTTATGAAAGGTCGGTATTACATCTGCCATGTCGGAGATTGCCGGACATATATCATTTCGGATACCCTCACGCAACTTACGACAGATCATACCATCGTCCAGCGTGAACTTACCGAAGGAAAACTGACACCGGAACAAGCCCGGAAAGATTCGAGACAAAGCCTCCTGCTTCAGTGCGTGGGAGCGGGCAAAGACGTGAAACCGGATTATCTTTCCGGTGATGTTCTGCCGCACCGGACGTTTCTGATCTGCTGCGACGGGTTTCGCCGCAAGGTGACAGAGGCTGAAATAAAAAAGAGCTGCAGGTATTCTTCCAAGGAGAAAAAGTTACATGAGGCTCTGGAAGAAACAGCACAGCTCTGCATGAAACGAAAAGAGACGGACAATATCACAGGCATCCTTATCAGCGCGGTCGGAGAGAAAAAAGGTCTTTTCCCATTATGGAAAAAGGCTACGCAGACTGCGGGGAAAAAGGTAATAAAGGATATCTTGCTGGAACACTCTACTCCGGCGGATAAAATATTGTAAAACAAAGGAGACATTATTATGGAGGACAACAGAAAATTTGCAACATTCTTTGCGGATGCCCCCAAGGGTAAAAAAATTGGAGCGGTTCTTTCGTGGATTGCAACGGTGATTTTGATTGTGGCACTTTTTGTGCCGGGATATCAGCTGAGATACCAGATGAAAACGGAAAAGGGAACCTTTAAGGATATCCCTGCAACCATGACTTCTGAGCTTAAACAGATGAAAGAAGCAGCTAAGCTGAATTTTCAGTTCGGTGCGGGCACTACCTCCGATAAGATCGATGAATTCGTTGAAAAAGGCAGTACGAGTGTATTTTCCTATCTTGTCAGTCCCGATTTGCAGAAGGCAAGGCTGGTAAATCTTGAAACCATGAGTGATGCCCCGGATGATATCTCTAAAATTTGCGTGGCACTGTTGGTACTGTTCTTCGTGCTGGTCGTCGCAGCGGCTATTGCTAGTGTGTTCACGATAAGCTGGTGCGCACTGGCGGCGAACCTGATTGGCATCATCGAGTTGCTGGCAGTGTACTTCTTTGTGTTTGCGGGTAAATTTTCCATCGATCCGACGGACACTTCGATAACCAGCCGTGTTGCCCCTGCGCTGACTATGATTCTGATTGTGCTCCTCGTACTGGCCGCAATCATGTCCGTGGCTTCCGTGATCGTTAGCTATGCGGTGCATGAAGACGAGGAAGCGTTCGTGGACGACTGGAACAGCAACGATCCGAGTCGGGATGCCGAGACGAATCTGGTCGATGACGGCAATGCCACAACCGTGCCGGCAACGGACAACTCGATGACAGTCGTGGCCTCTTTGATCCAGATGAACACGAACCGGAGTTTTGCAATCTACAATAACACGGAGGTTGTGATCGGCAAGGGTTCTCAGGCAAACATCATCGTCTCCAACCCGATCATCAGCCGTGCCCATGCGAAGATTAGCTGCCGTAATGGTGTCTGCACCATTCAGGACCTTGGCTCCAAAAATGGCACGTTCGTGGGCGACGAGAAAATTCTGGGCAGCAATACAGTGACGCTGGCGAATGGTATGTATATCACGCTCGGAAACGAAATCTTCCAGTTCAAAATCTGAGCCGGGAAAGTATTAGGACGGGGTGAGATAAAAGATGGCGGGTCTGGAAGAAAAACTTTGTCCCGTTTGCTTTCAGGAAGCGATGGAGCATGGGGAGTGTCGGAACTGCGGGTATCATGCAGAAGAATCTTCTGCAGTGAAAGACTATCTGGCACCGTTCACCATTCTGAAAGAAAAATACCTGTTGGGCAAGAGTTTGGGACAGGGCGGTTTCGGAATTACGTATCTTGCTGAGAATATGCAGAGCGGCCTACGCTGCTGCATCAAAGAGTACTTCCCGTCCGGTCTGCTTCAGGGGAGGACACCAGATGGTGCCCTCATCCTTGCAGATGAAGAAAACCGGCCTGAGTATGAAGAGGGAAAGCAGCAGTTCATTGAAGAAGCATGCGCCCTTCAGGAGCTTCGAGAAAATATCTCTGTCGTTGACATCCGGGATTTTTTTGAAGAAAACGGGACGGCATATTTTGCAATGGAGCTGATTGAGGGTTGCAATCTGCGGGTGTTCCGAAAAAATCATAATGCGAAGCAGACGCTCAAGATGGCACTCCAGATGCTGTTCCTGCTCGGAAGTTCACTGGCAGAAGTCCATCGTTTCGGCATGATCCACGGGGATATCAGCCCGGAAAATATCCTTATCACACAGGACGGTGAAATAAAGCTCATCGATTTCGGTGCGGCACGCTCGTTCCGTCAGGGGAGTGATAATAAAGAAAGGAAAATTTACCTGAAGCCGAACTACGCTCCTTACGAGCAGTATACGCAGAAACCGTGTCAGGGACCGTGGACGGACATTTATGCACTGGCCGCAACTTTCTACTTTATCGTGTCAGGACGCAAGATGCTGGACGCACTGAGCCGTGCGAAAGGAGCCTCCTATCCCCCGTTGCACGAGCTGTGTCCCGCTGTCTCCCGGCAGCTGTCGGACGTGATTGACAAGGCGTTGGCGTTCGACTACCACGACCGTTATCGCAGGATGCTGGATTTTCTGGATGCACTGGAACAGGTCGTCCGGCCGGAGGACTACGACATTGATCTGGGGGCACTGATGCCGAAATCAAAGGCATCGAAGCAGTCTGAAATTCATGTCGAGACTTCCGACGACTCGGAGAAGATGTGTCAGGTTGAGGAGCAGAATATGCCAGAGCCGAGGGGTCTGGCCGCATTCTTCCATCCGAAAAAACGCAGGCTGGCGTATCTGGAGCTGACGATGCGGAAATCGGGTGGTCACATTTCCAGACGGCGGTGGATAATCGAGCCGAATCGCACGGTGAAGGTCGGGCGTCTGGCGACGAGCGACGTGATGATGCCAGCGGATAACCAGATCAGCCGGAATCACTGCGAGGTGTTTTACAACGAGTCCAGGCGGGAATTTATCGTCAGGGACCTGTCCAAATATGGCACCTATCTGGCGGACGGAAAGCCAATGGAAAAAGAAAAATCGTATACACTGAAAGATGGCGATATTTTTTGTGTCGTGTCGCCCGAGTACACATTCAAGGTGGTGATTGAAACGTGATGTCCCTGTTCAAGCGAAAAAAGGCAGGCGAGGAAGCCAATACCATTCCCGAAGCGATGGATGATATCACACAGACTCTTCTGATACCCGTAAAAGACGAAGGAGCAAAAACGATGTGTGCCGATGCCTATGAGACGAGTCAGGCGGAGATCGCCAGCTATACGTCGATTGGAACCCGGAAAAGCCAGCAGGATTCGATATGCTTTGATTTTGGGGATTTCTGCACAGTCTGCGCTGTGTGTGACGGTATGGGCGGGCTTACAGGGGGCGAACGTGCCAGCGCTTTGGCGGCGCATGGGGTAACGAGATACCTGCTGGAACACGCTCAGGCGGAAGATATTCCTACGGAGATGGGACGCGCAGCACTACGACTGAACGAGGAAGTCAAGAATCTCCGGGACCCGGCCAACCAGAAAATCGAAGCGGGGACGACCCTGACGACAGTGTTTCTCCGTAACGGGAAGCTGTTCTGGTGCAGTATAGGAGACAGTCATATTTACCTGTATAGAGATGGTACGCTAGAGCAGTTGAACATCGATCACAATTTTGGTGCCCAGCTTGACCAAATGGCACTGGAGGGCAGCATAACACAGGATGAGGCACGGCATCATCCGCAGCGTGCTGCTCTGACAAGCTATCTTGGGATTTCGGAGCTGACATTGATCAGCGGAAACCGGATGCCGTTCCAGCTCCGGAAGGGAGATGTACTCATTCAATGCACGGACGGGCTGTACCGCTATCTGCCGGACAGCACTATGTGCAGAATTTTGGCCGTGACGGGAAATCTGAAACAGGCGGCGGAACAGATGGTCAAAACGGCACTTGCTGTTCCCGGAGGGCACGATAATACGTCGGTTCTATTGGCAAGATATAAAGGCTGAGATCGGAAAATTATAGAAAGAAAGGGGTGCAATAAAAAAACTGGAAGAAGGCACAAAATAAAAGGAGTGTTGCTTTATGGCAAACAACAAACTTCAGATGCCCGCTGATTATATGGCACTGAACGAAAGTGAAATGTCTTGTGTTGAGGGCGGCGGTATCATTTCTCAGGTCTGCTATGCTTTCGGACGTATGTTCCGTAGCACCTACTACGATAAATGGGAAAGCGAATCTAAAACGCTTGAGCAGTCCCATGGTGCTGTCGTTTCCAAGAAAAACGGTGTGTATACTTACTCCGATGGCTATACCCACACAATGTCTGGTGGCAGCAACTGGGGCTTTACCAGTCTCGGTGACTTCTTCTATGGAATCGGCGACCTGTTCGCTGCATTCTATCTGTAAATTCTAAGCTTCTGCGAAGCATCGCAGAGCTTTAACTTATGGCATTCTTCCAGTTTTTTTATTGCATCACAAATTTCGATAACTCAAGCAAAGGAATATCATTATGAAGAAATCTACTGCGAATCATATGCACAGAAAGCGCCGTAAGAACAACTTGACATGGCTCTTTGCTCTGCTTGGCATTCTTGTACTGTTTCTGGGAACGATTTTGGCTTTTTTGATTTTCAGCAATTTGTCTTCTGAGCCTGCTGAAACTGTTCAAGAAGTCTCTGCGGTGAATGTAGAAAAAGACATTCCTGAAACGGACATGGGTGATCTGATTTATCACGAACCGGCAGCAGAGAATGTTGTAATGCAGGGCGGTTTTGGATATGTTAACAACGAGCTTCTGGTCACATTGGACAGCTCCGACAGTCTTTCTGCACTGAAAGATTATCTGCGGACGATTGGCGGTGAGGTCGTTGGTGAAATCCCTGTCACTGCGGATTACCAGATTCTTCTCCCTGCTGCGCATACGCAGGAAGAACTGGAGCAGATGATTGAACAGCTCAAAGCACTCCCCTATGTGAGACGTTCTTCTCTGAATTATGCATTTGAGCTGGAAAATGACGCAATTTCGGGTTCTTCGGCGTATTACCCGAATGATAAAAAATGGGACGATTGGAACGGAAATTCTGGAAACAACTGGAACATGAAGGCCATTGATGCGCCGGGTGCATGGGTGTACCGTAATCAAATGCAGCCGGTCAATGTTGGCGTGATAGACAGCATTTTTTACCCATACCATGAGGATCTAAAAGATGTCTTTCAAGAAATGCCGCTTGGAAATGCTTCCGCTATGATGAATCAAGGCTTGAGTATATGGAAAGGAAAGTGGTCAGGCAAAGGGCATGCAACGCATGTTTTCGGAATTATTGGTGCGGATTTTGATAATGGAAAAGGTATTTGCGGTGTGGCTCCAAATGCAAAACTATACGGAGTGGATTGGTCTGACTCACCATTATATCGTACCATTGATAAGAAAAAACCAACCTTTGGAGATGGAAGTAATCTGTATTGCATGAAAATAGCAATGCTATATCTTGTTGTAGAAAAACGATGTCAGGTAATCAATATATCCCAAAGTGCGTTTGGAGTGGAAGAAAGATGCAATGCAAGCAACGGTGACGGCGATGCTATTGATACAATAAGTAGGTTTAATGAAGAATTTGCATCATTTTTGAAATATGTCCGAGAACTTTCAAAGATGGAATTTATCATTTGCAAATGCGCAAATAATGATAACAACCATGATCTGTTTTTTTCAAAAGATGCAGATGATGATTTCAATCGTTTATATGTTTTGTATAGTGACTATTTGAAGTATATGAGTGGCGAGTTTGATAGCACGGACAAAGAAACGAAAGAATATTGGGATGAAAAGTTCAAACGATATGCTGGAAGGATTTCTAAAGAAAATTGTAAAACTCACAGTGTAAACGCACAGTGGGATATGATTAGCGGTATTACAGATCCGGAAATCGAGGATATGATCATTGTTGTTGGTGCGGCACAGAATACAGGAAAGCATTCATTTTGGGGAAAATGTAAGCATACCGGTTATGAAGTAACAGCTTACAGCAACCGGGGAAGCAGAGTGGATGTGCTTGCGCCAGGAGGAGAGAAGACTATTGACGGAATATCTGATGCCTCCATCTATAGCACAGTTCCTTATGGAAATGGCTATGATGGCCTTGTTGGTACTTCCATGGCGTGCCCTCACGTTGCTGGCGTTGCTGCTATGATTTTTGGCATCGACCCGACCTTTACAGCGAAAGAGGTAAAGGATATTATAATAAGCACTGCAACAGGAAGTTATGGAAGTGTTAAGGAACAATATCCGTTGTTAAACGCGCGTTTGGCGGTGGAAAAGGCAATCAAACTGAGTAATGAGAAAGCCAAAGGTCAAACTGGGGATGATTTGCCATTTGAACCAAGTGGCGAGCACCAGTACAGAATTTTCTATGATGCGCTTACATGGGAAGAAGCAAAAGCGGCCTGTGAAGCCAAAGGCGGACACCTTGCAACAATTACTTCAGAAGAAGAACAACAGAAGTTGAATCTCTATAATGCTGGAAACCACAAACTCTGGATCGGCGGCTATAAAAACACGGAGGGGCAATGGTGTTGGGTGACAGGCGAACCATGGGAATATGAGAACTGGGGCGACGGTGAACCTAATAATTCCAGTAATGTCGTTGCGGGAGAAAGCTGTGTTGCCATGTGGCCGGAAAAATGGAACGACCTTGCGAATAGTAATGTTTATGAGCAAAGCGGATACATTTGCGAATGGGAAGCATCCGATGTGGCCGAGGAAACACAGGTCGAAGGTTACACAGGACACCTCTATGAGTTCTATACATTGCCCGAATCGGAATGGGAGTCTGGCCCAATCACATGGCAACAGGCAGAGAGACGCTGCGAGTGGAAAGGCGGTCATCTAGCGGTCATTGAATCGTCAACGGAAAATTTTCTTCTCTACAGTGCAATGAAAGCAAAAGGGTACGAGAATGCCTACTTTGGTTACAGCGATAAAAGCTCTGAAGGAAACTGGAAATGGGTCAATGGAACCAGCACAGCTTATACAAATTGGCATTCTGGTGAGCCGAACAATCAGGATGGTATTGAGCACTATGCAATGTTCTATGAAAATTTTCAGGATGGGACATGGAATGATGCAGATGGAATAATTGATGCCGGATGTGCCTACATCTGCGAATGGGACGACCCCACAGATAAAATATCTCAGGGAGATAGCTTTACAGATCAGCAGCTGCGAATCATTGCAAAAGATTTGGGTGTTCCGGATGACCTTAATGTAGAGATTCGTCAATCGCCGAAAGCATATTGGGAGTCTGCTGGCCTTTGGGATATTTATGTTGAGATAACTCATAACGGAAAACTAGTGGCATCGGGAAGCTTCGATGTTGAAACGGGAGAGATGGGACGCAACATTTATATCTATACTCCCGTCTGATACTCTTTTTCTTCAAAGCTTCTGCAAGCAGTGCATTTGTGCGCACAAATGCTATTTTGCGTTGCAAAATGCTTGTTGGGCGGTGCCCAAACCCCATGCGTTCTGCATCCAATGGATGCAGGCTGCGCATTCCTGCGGAACGCTTCTGCTGCGTGTCAATGCACACTCTCTCCGAAAATCCCGAATGCTTTTTGGTGCAAGCGTCAATGGCACAGTCCCGGCATTCGTGGTAAAATAAGAACGTTGTGTGCCTGACACACGAAAAAGAGAGGACGGATGCAGAGATGGAACAGCTTTATCTGATGCCCGGTGAGGAACGCTACACGAAGTTTCAGGATGAAAACGGTGTACCAAAGGTTTGGTACACTTACTGTTCACTGCACGGCAGACTGTTCAACTGCACTTGCAAAACCATGGACGAAGCCCAGCGGTTGTGCGAGGATTGGCTCGTGACGCAAGATCGCTGCTACATAAACTAAAAAAGACCGCCGGGAACCGACCATAAAAGGTCAGACTCTCGGCGGTCTTGGCTTATCGGGTTTGTTCTTTTTCCTTGCTATCCTTTTCCTCTGCAAAGAACAGCTCTACATTCTTCTGCGCTTTTACAATCTCCTGCATCTCATCCCGTGCCTTTCGGTACTCTGGATAGAGTGCTTTTTTCTTGGTGAGCAAAGCAGAATACTCCGCGTTCAGCTCCTTTACCTTCGGCAGTTTTTTCAATCCTGTTTCATCAAAAGCGTCTTTGGCAGCTCGGTGCAACGTTATTTCCTCCCGGTGTGCTTCCAGAAATTTGGGACTATACCCAGATTTGCGATAAGCATCATACACTGGCCGGGTCTTGGCGTAGTTGACGATGTGCGCCCGGAGGACGGCAATCTCGGTCATGCGCTGCTCTGCGGCCTTGATAGAATCGCCCAGTTCGTGATAGTGTGAAAGTGCAGCATCTGAAAGCTCTTTCAGCTCATCCGCACTGCCGATTTTCTGCTCTTGCAGAAAAATCAGCGTCTTGGACATTTCTTTCAGATTATACTTTTTCGCCCAACGTTCATAGCCGCCGCCTTTGCCTTCAGCAAGTTTTGCCTGAATATCGACCAGCAGCTGAAACGGCTGCTCTTTGGGTAGCTGTTTCTGGCGGGGGTGGTGCTCCACTTTGCCAGCCAGCACAGCTTTGATTTCGTCCTCGCTGTACCCGGCACCCAGTGTCTTGAACCGGATAAAGCGTTTCTGCCGTGCGCCTTTGACCGAGGTGTATTTGCCGCGCTTGATTTCATAGCCCTGCTGTTCCAGCTTCTGCAGAAAATCTTCGTAGTCGGTGGGCTTCTGCTGCAAAATTTCATCGATGACACTGCACAGCCGGTCGCGGTTGCTTTCCTTTGGCGGGTAAGTGATGCGCTTCTGCCGTTCTCGGTAAGGCTTCTTTTCAATTACGGAGAGCTGATGCTCCAGACAAATCAGGTCGCTCAATCGCTGCACTGCCAGCCCAGAGAAGAAAAAATCCCGAAATTTCCGGGTGCCATCCAAAGCGGTCGAGTTATAGATAATATGATTGTGGATATGCTCCCGGTCGGTATGGGTGGCGACGATAAAAGCGTGTTTGCCTTTCAGAAATCGGGAGGCCAATTCGTAGCCAACTTGATTTGCTTCCTCTGCTGTGATTTCACCGGGCCGGAAGGATTGCCGTATCTGATAGGCAATCACATTGCTTTTCTGGCTGCGCCCGGTGGCCTGCTCGTACAGCTTCTTTGTGAGCATAAACTCCTCATCCACGGTAAGCGGGCTGCATTGATAGCTGCTGACAAGTTCGCCCCTTTCAGTCTTGTCGGGATTCTGCGCATAGCCGGTGCGGTCTTTCAGGCAGGTGGCAATAGATTTTCCTTTGTGCTGATGCAGTGCAATCAGACGAGTAGCGGCCAGAGCAGATCCCCCCTTCAACGAAAAAGCCGCCCGAAGGCGGCAGAAGATTCAAAATCAAATAACGTCCCGGAGCCAGCCGCTGAATCGTTCAACGCCCTCCACCATCGCAGTTGCGCCGACAAAAAGGACAAAGCAGAGAAATTCAGCAACCAGCAGAATCAGGAACTGATCCCAAGTCTGGCGGTAGACGGTGTAGATGCCGCAGCCGAAAATATACAGCATCAACGGCGCGACAACATAGCTGGACAGAGTAAGAAGCCACTTTGCCATCAAAGCCAGAAAAGCCACGAACAGAGAGATCGGGGCAAGCATCATCTTGAACAAAAACCTCATATCAGACACCAACCTTTCTTTTTCGCCCCTATTATAAAGGTATCGACATCTGCCTTGCAAGGATGTCAACCGTTATGTAAACCCGCAGCCTCCTACTGCGGGAAATTTTTTAGAGTTCGGTGAGTTTGGCAAGAATCTGCTTACCGATAGAAATCAGCTCATCCAGCCGGGTGCTCAAGTCCTCAAGGTCTGCGGCATACAGCTGATTGCTTTCATTGACACGCTTCGCCATCTGATTCAGATTATTGCTGCAATTCTGAAGAAGGTAGGACATCTTCCGCAGCTGTGGCAGATCAAGGTTCAGACAATACCCATCCAGCGCCATTTTGCGGATATAGGCACTCAGGCTGTGAATCCCCATGCCATACATTTTTTCACAGATGCGATGCCGTTCTTCTGCGGTGACACGAATAAACAATCGGTACTCCCGATTCCGCACGTTATCGTTCCTCCTTGTCGAAATAAGATTTGAACGGTTTGACGGGTTCTACCTTATCAGCCTTATCTTCCAGCGCAGCCAGCACAGAGGGGCGCGGGGCATCCTCCTTTTTCGGTTCTTCCTGTTCCGGCTCATGGTGCTTTTCGTCTACATCAAGCTGTGCATGCCAGTCTTTTCGATTTCCAGATTGGTCACGCCCCGGTTCTGCCGTATGAGCCGCTTCATGGACTGCTTGCCCTGCGATGCACTCTTGTCGTACTGGCGCAGAAAGAACTGCGCCCCTTTCAGCAGAGTGCGGGCAGACAGTTTTACAGTCGAAATGGCAAAATTGACTGTTTTGTGATCGATTTCTTCCTGCATTTCCATCACCTCCAGTGCAGAAAGTCGTGTTTAGCGGTCAAATCCGGCATCCTTCGGCGGGGTGGTTTTGCTTTCTTCCGGGCAGACTGCTTCATCGGGCACACGAACAACCATCATCCGATGCCCCAGCCGGATAAAATCTTCCGGCTGATGAAAATGCTCCTCGTACTTCTGTGCCAGCTCCGGGGTCAGGGATGCAAAATCTTCCTCACCCAGACCGACCACCAGAAAGGTTCCGGCGACCACATCATAGGCTTCGCCGCTTTCATCCCGCAAGGCACGGTTCAGCGGCAGACCCATCAGCTTACCCTCATCGTTGTAGACGATGGCTACCGGGTCACTGAACGGATAGCTGGCACCGATGTTGCCGCCGACTGCCTGCTGCAAAGATTTCAGGTCAGGGTCGATCTCGACCTGCTGCGGATACTGCCCCGGTGCAATTTTCAGCACCGACAAGGTGTTCTCGTTCTGTTCCATTATCGTCCTCCTCGAATTTGATAGAGATCTCCTGCCCGGCATGGGCGGCGTTCAACAGAGCTGCCACAAAGAAGCCGAAAAAAGCGCCGGCTTCAAAAAATGCGAAACCGATAAAAAAGTTCAGCATGGCACACCTCAGTCGATACAGATGCAGGGCAGCTTCTGGCCGTCAGCCATCAGGGTGACGCTATGGCGCATCAGATACTTCTGAAAGAGGTAGACCTGATCGATCGTCAGCGAGATGAACTCGCCATCCATATTGGTGCGCACCAGAATGACCGGACCGGTCAGATAGTGCTTGCCCGCCAGTTTCAGCACCTGCGCCGGGTTGTAGCTGAGCAGCAGCGAGCTGTCGGGGATGTTCAGGTACGCATCATCCTCGTCAAAGCAGGGCAGAATGTCGGGAGCCTCGTCCAGCGTGATGACTGTCAGTTCCATATCCGGAGCGATGGCAGCAAAATAGATCTCGCCACTGCTCCTGCTCTCCGACAGTGCCGCACAGATGTGCATATCAATGGTGACTTCCTCGGAACGAATAATGGGATTAGAATCATTTTTCATTGGCATTTTCTCCTTTTTTCTAAAGAAAAAGACCCAACCGGGTCTTTCCAATTCATATCCTGTCAGCGTTCTTCACTGTGCTGACGCTTTTTCTGCCACTGCTCCAGCAGCTTGATGATGGTATCTTCCATCTGTTTGGGCGTATAGCTGCGGGGAAAGTATTTTCTTAGGGTGTCATTTTTGATGGTCACCGTATCAAGCTCGCTCTTTTTCTCCTCGCCCATAATGGCAACGACCGTCTCCGTTGTAAAAGTTCCATCCTGAGCCAGCTTCTTAATACGCTTTGCTTGTGAGACAGAAGGAAAGTTCTGGGTATCATCCATTGCCCGGATCACTTCCTGCTGTTGTTCAGGAGAAAGATAGGAAAGCTCCACAGCAGGATTGAAGGACACGGTTTTGTTATCCACCATGTCCAGCAGTTCTGGAATAAGGTTGGTCAGACGGATGAAACGTCGAACAGTCTCACGACTTTGATTATTCTCTGCGCCCAGCTTTTCATTGCTCCGCAACTTCGACACAACTTGTGTCGAAGTTAAATCTGACCTTGTACCTTGATTTTTCATGGCATCCAACTTCATTTTGTACGCAAACGCTCTCTCGCTGGGCAGAATATGCTCACGCTGCAAATTGCTATCTACCATGAGGATTATGGCAGCATCATCGTCCATCTGGCGCACAATGACCGGCAGGGATTCCAGTCCGGCCAGCTCCGCAGCGTGTTGACGGCGGTGCCCGGAGATAATTTCATAGCCGCCCTTCGGTCTGGGGCGGGCAATCAACGGCGAAAGCACACCGTACTGCTTGACACTTTCCACGGTATCGCTCATAGAATCATCGTCCAGAACCTTGAAGGGATGGTTCTTGAATGGAAACAGCTCTCCAATCGGAATCTGCTGCACCTGCTCGCGCTGTTCTTCCTGCCGGGATTCTTCGGTGGAAAAAATATCATCGTAGCTGCTCAGACTGGCGTTTACGCTGCTTTTCGGCATCGGCCAGCACCTCCTTCGTCAGAGATTTATAGGCTTCTGCCACTTTGCCTTTCGGGTCATGGACAAAGATGCTCTTACCCGCCGCGCTGATTTCCGCTGCACGGACGGAGTGGGGAATCGTCTGACCGAACACTTTGATGTGCTTTCCGTATGCCTGCCGGATCAGCGTGTCGATTTGTCGGCCATAGTTGGTGCGGTTATCTGTCATCGTCAGCAGGATACCTTCGATTTTCAGCTTTGGATTGATCTGCCGATGCACCTTGTTGATGGTCTGCAAAAGCTGTTCCAGACCTTTCGCGGAAAGGTACTGTGCCTGTACGGGTATCAGAGCAGTGTCTGCCGCCGCCAGCGCGTTAATGGTCAGCATCCCAAGGGAGGGAGTGCAGTCCAACAAAATATAGTCATAGTCCTGCTTTGCACTGTCCAAGACTTGCTTCAGCATTTTTTCCCGGCTCATGGTATTGACAAGGGCAACTTCCAGCCCTGCCAGCTCAATGTTGGCTGGGATGAGGTCTACTCCCTCTGCATGGTGCAGCACACCTTCACCGGGTGGAATGCACTGATCGTTCATGGCTTTCTGCATCAGGGTCGAAAGGGTAACGGGCAGTTCGTCCGGCTTCTGCCAGCCCATACTGATGGTGAGCGAACCCTGTGGGTCAGCGTCCACCAGCAGGACTTTTTTGCCCTCCATCGCCAGCCTGATGCCCAGATTTTCGCAAGTGGTGGTCTTGCCGGTGCCGCCTTTCTGGTTGACGATGGCAATCGTGGTTGCTTTCTTTGAAATTTTCATCATCTCCGATTCGCTAAGTCGTGGTTGGTTTGGTTTTGATAGGAAAGCTGCATGGTGGTCGGTGCGTTGTACAGAGAAGCGAGCAGGTATTGTTTCATGTTCCTGATTGGGCTGCTGTTCTCTGCAAGGCACTTCAACACAAATTTGATGTGGTCGGCGTTCAGCTTCATAAATCGGCTACGCACTACCTTGGCAGGACGGTCATCCCCGGCAATCCGCAGCATCTTTCGCTTGGTCGCACAGGTGTCCACCAGCAAATCAACGAGCTGGTAGATGATGTCCTCGTCATCCGGGCAAAGCCGGAGAAGAAGCTCGACCTCCAAGGACTGAGAAAAATATTCTTCCAATTGTTCGCGCTGGCTCATCCCGTCTGTTTCTTCCGAATTGAAGGGATAAGTCTCATTCATCTCAGTATTATTCTTATCAGTCTTATTACATCGTGGTTTTGCAGGGTCTTGACTTGTGCTTTTGAAGCCTCCAGATTCGTGATTTTCACGATTCTGGAATCGTGCTTTTGAAGAATCTGCCGAAAAGTTTTTCACATACACCAAACTTGGCCTTCCTAAACCTCTGCGTTTTCGTTCAATCAAACCAAATTCTTCAAGCTCCCGTAGCAACTTCGTCGCTTTGTTGTCTGCGCAACACAATGACCTATTGACATCCTCAATCGTGAAGATGATGAACACCCGACCTTGCTCGTCCAGCCAGCCATTCTTGGCCGACAGGCTCATGCGATCAAGCAGGATGCCGTAGAGTGTTTTGGCATCCGTGGACAGGCTCTGGAACCGCTGCTCCTGAAAAAGAGCCTTTGGAATGCGGTAGAAGGAGAAAAGCTCTCCAGTCTGTCCGTAGAAGTAGTCAAGGGTCATGCGGTTGGTTCACAGATAAAAAACAGCGATAATATATCGGCATAGTTGAGAAAACCTCCTTGTCAATACTCTTGGGGAAAATAAAAAGCGCAACTTTGATGTGTGAAATCAAAATTGCGCTAAGTAAGCTGTCAGAAAAAAACTTTT
>ENA-UPWM01000238-UPWM01000238.1-human-gut-metagenome-genome-assembly--contig:-NODE-238-length-21769-cov-18.399041_pt1 | contig 21769 bp, 18 predicted proteins | sample MGYA00250051_ERZ773379 | MGnify/ENA primary metagenome ERZ773379 (study PRJEB29103, sample SAMN06112020) | human gut metagenome | biome: human gut; feature: ankylosing spondylitis patient; material...
ATGCCCTTGCCCATGCGGGTGCCGTCCGGGGACCAGTCGCGGATGTCGTACTTGGGCTCGCCGTCGTTCCAGCTGATCAGGTTGAGCTGACGCTCCCAGCCGCGGGGACGCTGCGAGAGCACCGCGATGCGCTCGACGACTTCGTATTTGATCTCTGCCATAATGCAAAACCTGCCTTTATCTTTGTTTGCTACCATAATAAGGGAAGCGCGGCAAGATTTCAACAGGTAAAGCAAAAATTAACGGAAAATTTTTTGTGCGGCTCAGCCGTAAGGGGCGTTTTCGCGCCACTCCACAAGCTGCTGCACCGCGTCGGCGTCCTCATCCGGGGCGGGGTGGGCCGAGTGCGTGTGCTGCAGGGTGCTGAACAGCCCCGGGGCATATTGCGCCATCACACCGGGCACCTTCCCGGCCAGAAATTCCTGCGCGTTTTTCTGGCGGCAGGCGGCGGGGGTGCCGTCGGTCATGGGCACACCGGCCTGCGGAGCGCTGCCCGGTTCCGGGTGCGGAGGATTGCCGGGCACTTCCGGCGGGGGCAGCTGGGTGCCGGGCGCCGAGGGGTCTCCGGGCGGCTGGGTCGGGTCCGGCTGTTTGCCCAGCGGCGGGCTGCACCGGCTGCAGTTGGCTTCCGGCGCGGAAGAAGGCCCGGGCCGGTCCGGAAGGGCATGATGGATGAACGGCGTGAGGGAATTCATAAAAGCGGTCACCTCCTGCCGTTAGGATGCCCGGCGGCGGGGCGTTTTACACCACCAGCTCCACGGTGGAGCCGCCGGTGCGGTTTTTGTGCACCACCACCTGCCGGTCGATGCGGTCCTTCAGAGCCCCCACATGGGAGATGATGCCCACCAGCCGGTCGCCCTCGGTCAGTCCGGCCAGCACCCGGATGGCCTGTTCCAGCGATTCCTCGTCCAGGCTGCCGAAGCCCTCGTCCAGGAACAGGGTGTCCAGCCGGATGCCGCCGGCGGCGCTCTGCACTTCATCTGAAAGGCCCAGTGCCAGCGCCAGCGAGGCCTTGAAGCTCTCACCACCGGACAGGGTCTTGACACTGCGGCGGGTTCCGTTGTAGTGGTCGATGACGCCAAGGTCCAGGCCGGACTGGCTGCGCTGGTTCTCGGCCCCGATGCGCTCCAGCTCGTACTGGGCATCGGTCATCTGCATCAGGCGGAGGTTGGCGTGGCGCAGGATGCGGTCGAGGTAGTCCATCTGGATGTAGGCTTCCAGTTTGATCTTCTGTTTGCTGGTCAGGGTGCCGCCGGCGGTGGCGGCCAGCGCTCCCACCCACTGGGCGCGCTGCTCCAATGCGGCGTGCTGCGCGGCGGCGGTGCGGTACTGTTCCATGATGCGGCGGTTGGGCAGCAGGCGGGCGGCCAGCTGCTTTTCCTGCCCGCGGGCGGCGTCCCGTGCGGCAGTCAGTTCAGCAGCCGCTTCCCGTAAGGTTTCCAGCGGCTGAGCCGGGGCGGAACTCTGGGCCGCTGCCTGCTGGCTGCGCAGGGCATCCACAGCGGCTTTGGCGGCCGCGTAGTTCTGCTGTGCCGTGCGCAGGGCGGTTTCGGCCTGTTCCATCCCGGCGCGCAGGGCGGTGCGGTCGGCTTCCAGCAGGTCCAGCGCGGCCTGCGCCTGCGCCCGCTGGGGGTAGGGCAGGGCTTTTTGTTTGGCAAGCACCTGCTGTTCCAGTGCCTGCACGCGGGCAGACTGAGCGGCAGCGGTGCGGTCAGCCTCCTGCACCTGCTGTTCCAGCGCCGGGCGCTGGCGGGTGTGGGCCTGCCGGTCGGCTTCCAGCTGCGCCTTGCGCTGACAGTCGGCTCCGGCCTGCCGCAGGCTGGCCGTGCAGTCGGTGCGGGCGGCCTGCAGGGCGGCAGTTTCCTCGGACAGGACGGTATTCATCAGGGCGAAGGTCAGCTGCACCGGAGGTTTGCCTTCCGGCGCGGCAAAGCGCGCCGGCAGCAGGGCCTCGGCGTCCCGGCGCAGGCTGCGGCGGGCTTCGTCTGCAGCGGCAAGGGCGCTCTGGGCGGCGGCGCTGGCCGTTTGCGCGGCACGGTCGGCTTCCTCGGCGGCCTGCCGGGCCTGCTCCACCTGTACCTGCGTGGGTGCGGTGCGGGGCAGGACGGCCCGGGCCGGGTGATGTGTGCTGCCGCACACCGGGCAGGGGGCACCCTCGGTCAGCTCCTGTGCCAGCAGACCGGCCTGCGCGTCCAGAAAGGCCCGGTCCAGTGCATCCCGCCGGGCGCGGGCTTCATCCTGCCGGGCAGCGGCGGCGCGATAGGCGTCCTGTGCCCGGCGGGCCTGCCGGGCCTGTTTCTGGCTGTCGGCCAGCCGCTGGGCAAGGGCGTCCAGCGCGGTGCTGCGGGCTTCCAGCTGCGCAGCCTGATTCTGCAAAGCCAGCTGCCGGGTGGGGACATCCACCAGCACGGCAAGGGCGGTGTCGGCCGCAGCAAGGCTGGCGTCCAGCGCTTCCAGCTGGGTGCGGCGCTTCGCGGCCAGTGCACCGGCCAGCTGCGCGGCATCCTGTGCCTGCTTCTGCTCCCGGCACAGCGCGTCCAGCTCGTCGTAGGTGGTCAGGGCGGTGCGGGCCTGGGTCACCTGCCCGGTCAGGGCATCCAACCGGGCGGCGTCATCGGCGTGGCGGGCGCTCTCAGCTTTGGCGGCATCCAGTGCGGGCCGGGCGGCGTCCAGCGCGGCCTGTTGTTCGGCCAGCTGCCGGGCCAATTGCGCGGCCTGCCGGGCGGCTCCCAGCTGCTGCTGTATGGCATCCAGCCGGGCTTCGGTGTCGGCAAGAGATGCGGCGGCGGCCTCCTGTGCGGCCTGCTGGCGCTGCAGCAGCTCCTCCAATAAGGTCAGCGCGGTGGCAGGCTCGGTCTGGGCACAGAGGGCGGCCAGCGCGTCGGTGTCCGGGTCGTCGGGTGCGACCTGCAGCCCGGCCAGCAGGCTGTCCAGCTGGGTGTTCTGGGCCAGACGCTGCTGGTTCAGGCGGGAAGCTTCTTCCTGCAGACGGTCCTGCAATTTGGCGTACCGCTGGGTGCGGAACAGCTTGCGGAAAATGCGGCTGCGCTCCTCGGTGGAGGCATTCAGCAGCTTGGTGAACTGCCCCTGCGCGATCATGGCGATCTGGCAGAACTGGTTGTAGTCCAGCCCCAGAATGTCCAGCACGGCGGCGTTCACATCCCGTGCCTTGGTCACCGGCGGGCGGCCGTCGGCATAGGTGAGGGTGGCGTCTGCTTTTTCGGTGGTAAAGCCCTCGCCCCGCGCCTTGGGGCGGGGGTATTCCGGATTGCGGCGCACCGTGTAGCGGGCATCCTTCACCTCAAATTCCAGCTCCACAAAGGTGGGCGTTTTGGGGTCGGCATATTGGCTGCGCAGCATGGCCCCCTCGCGCACACCGCCGCTGGAGTGGTCGTAGAGCGCGTAGGTGATGGCGTCGAACAGGGTGGTCTTGCCGGCACCGGTATCGCCGGTGACAAGGTACAGGCCGCCTTTGCCCAGCTTTTCCAGTTCCAGGGTGGTCTCGGCGGCATAGGGGCCAAAAGCCGACAGGGTCAGGCGGAGCGGTCTCATGCGTCCTCCCCCTCCTTCCAGATGTCCTCAATGAGCTGCTGGCAGAACGCGGCCTGCTCATCGGTCAGGGGCTGGTTGTTCTGCAGTTCGTAAAAGGCAGCAAGATGCTGCAAGGGTGTGATGTTCTCCACCCGCTCCGGCGCGGTGATCTGCTGATCTTCGCGGGTGCGGCGGTTGTCGTAGTCCAGCCGCATCAGGTTGGGGTAGATCAGCCGCAGCTTGGCCAGTGCGTCCGGCACGTCCTGCTCATCGGTCAGGGTGATGTGCAGATAATCGTCGGTGGCGGTGCCCTCGTAGGTGCGGCGGTCGGTCAGTTCCAGATAGCTGCCCCGGACCTCCCGCAGGTCGTGCAGCGGGGTCAGGGGCGCGGTGGAAATGTCCACGCAGCCTTTTTCGCCCAGGTCCACAAAGGTGATGCTTTTATGCTGGTGCGCTTCCGAGAAGGAATACTTCAGCGGGGTGCCACAGTAGCGCAGGGTGTCGCGACCCACCTTCTGGGGGCTGTGCAGGTGGCCCAGCGCCACATAGTCAAAGGCATCGAACAGGGCCGCGTCCACGCAGTCCAGCCCGCCCACGGAAGGCTCTTCACTCTCGCAGGCGGCGGCACCGGCCACGAACTGGTGGGCCACCAGCAGGCTGCGGTGGCCAGGGTCCGGGGTGCAGTGCCGCAGCACGCAGGCAAGGGCGTCGTTGTAGCTCTCAATGGGCTCGTCCGGCCAGATATGCCGCACGGAAGCGGGCTTCAAAAAGGGCAGTAAGTACACATCCACCGGGCCATGCTCGTCCGCAAGGCAGATGGGCTGCGGCGCACCGGAGAACACCGGGCTGACGTATACCCGGCTGGTTTCCAGCAGAGCCGCGCCGAAGGCCACACGGTCGGCGGAATCGTGATTGCCGCTGATGGCAAACACCGGCAGGCCCCGGGCTGCCAGCTGGGTGAGGAACCAGTCCAGCAGGCGCACGGCCTCGGCCGGGGGAACGGGCTTGTCGTACAGGTCGCCTGCCAGCAGTACCCCGTCCACAGGGTGGGCATCCAGCAGGGCAAGGATCTGCTCCAGGATGTATTTCTGGTCCTCCAGCATGGAAAACTCGCACACCCGCTTGCCCAGATGCAGGTCGGAAAGATGCGCAAAACGCAAAAGCGAACACCGCCTTTCAAAAAACTGTTGCTCTTATTATATAGCAGGGCGGGCACTGGCCGCAACCCTCTCAGTCACGGCCTCTCCCCGTGAAAAAGGGCTTCCGGAAAATCCGCAGATTTTCCGGAAGCCCAGAATAAAAACTATTTTTTTCCCTGAATTGCCCAGAGCAAAGCGGAGGGCATTTCCAATCGTTCTCTTACCGGTCAGAACAGCTTTTCCCAGGTGGCCTGACCGACGCTGCCGTCGGCGGCAAGGCCGTTGCGGCGCTGGAACCGCTGCACGGCGGCTGCGGTGGCGGCTCCGTACCGGCCGTCTGCGTTCAGACGCTCACCCAGAGAGTTGAGCTTCTGCTGCACCAGCCGCACCGTCCCGCCGGATGTGCCGCTGCGCAGCACGATGCCGGGGTAGGGCACGTTCAGGCCGTGCTTTGCGGTGTACTGGGTGTACAGCACGTTCCAGGTGTTGGCACCCACCTTGCCGTCCACGTTCATTTTGTTTTTCAGCTGGAACTCCTTTACGGCGTTCTCGGTGGAAAGACCGAACCTTCCGTCCGCCTTCAGGGGGTCATGCCAGGTGCAGGCATCACGGACACCGTTGAGCCAGGTCTGCACCAGGGCCACATCCGGGCCGGAGGAGCCCCGATGGAGCAGGGAATAATAAGCAGGGATCGCCATAATGATCACACGCTCCTTTCCCTCCATGCTATGCGGCAGGGGAGGGCAGTGTCACCCGGCCAGCACCCGGGTGGTGCGGGAAGCAGTGTGCCGGTTCCACCAGTCCACGAAGCGCAGGCGCAGGATGTAGTCCCCGCACACCAGATCGTTTTCTTCCGGCAGGGCATAGCCGCCGCAGGCGGCACGGCACAGCCCGGGGTACAGCACGCACCACCAGTTCTGCCCGCTGCCGGAGCCGATGGTGATGCGCACCGCATCGTACCGCCCGGCGGGCAGGCAGCCGCCGGTATACTGCCGGGCCGGGAAGTACATGTTGACCAGCTGCACCTGCACGGGGGCATTCACCCCGCACCGGGCCAGCGCGTGCCGGGCGGCGAGCTGCAAAGTGAACAGGTTCCGGGCCGCCCAGCTGCGGGCGTCGGTCTGGTTTCCGGCGGGACAGGCAGCGTCCAGACAGGCCAGCACGGCGTCCCGCACCTGGAGCTTGGCGCTCTGGTCGGCCACGGAATCGCTGGCAGCGCGGATGTGCAGCCGCAGGGTATCGGCACATACCGCATCGCCGGTGTGCAGCTGGGTGCGGCCCCAGGCCACCGTCTGCCACAGGCTGCACAGCAAAAGTCCGAGCGCAAGGCAGATGCACAGGTGCTGCATCTGCCGCCGGGAAAGCATCTTACCCATAAAAAAACAGACCCTTCTTCTGGAAATGATATCCAGAGGATGGGCCTGTAAAAGGTGATTTATACAGCTGCTCCGAGCGAATGCGAGATGACGGAGAGGGTCCTTAGTTCTTCAGCGACTGCATGGGGGCAGGCAGGCGGCCGCCGCGGTTGATGAACACCGAGGGGTCGTGGCTGTTGACCGGCATGATGGGGCCGTAGCCCAGCAGGCCGCCGAAGTCCAGCACCTCGCCGGCCTTGCGGCCGATGGCGGGGATCACGCGCACAGCGGTGGTCTTGCTGTTCACCATGCCGATGGCGGCCTCGTCGGCGATCAGGGCACTGATCACGGCGGGGGTGGTGTCGCCGGGGATGATGACCATGTCGATGCCCACCGAGCAGACGGCGGTCATGGCTTCCAGCTTTTCAATGGTCAGGCAGCCGATCTCGGCGGCGTGGATCATGCCGGCATCCTCACTGACCGGGATAAAGGCACCGGACAGGCCGCCCACATGGTTGGAGGCCATCACGCCGCCCTTCTTCACGGCATCGTTCAGCAAGGCCAGGCAGGCGGTGGTGCCGCAGCAGCCGCAGGTCTCCAGACCCATTTCTTCCAGAATGTTGGCCACACTGTCGCCCACGGCGGGGGTGGGGGCCAGCGACAGGTCGATGATGCCGGCAGGCACGCCCAGCGCTTCGGAAGCCAGGTTTGCCACCAGCTGGCCCACGCGGGTGATCTTGAAGGCGGTGCGCTTGACCAGCTCGGCCACCTGGTCGATGGGGGCATCCTTGGGCAGGCGGGCCAGGGCGGCACGGACAGCACCGGGGCCGGAAACGCCTACATGGATCTCGCAATCCGGCTCACCGGGGCCGTGGAAGGCACCAGCCATAAAGGGGTTGTCCTCCGGGGCGTTGCAGAACACCACCAGCTTGGCAGCACCGATGCACTGACGGTCGGCAGTCAGCTCACTGGCCTTCTTGACAGCCTCGCCCATGAGCTTGATGGCGTCCATGTTCAGGCCGGCCTTGGTGGCACCGATGTTCACAGAGCTGCACACGATGTCGGTCTCGGCCAGGGCACGGGGAATGGACTCGATCAGGCGGCGGTCACCGGCAGAAAAGCCCTTGTGCACCAGAGCACTGTAGCCGCCCACAAAGTTCACGCCCACCTTCTTGCCGGCAGCGTCCAGGGTCTTGGCAAAATCCACCGGGTCTGCCTCCGGGCAGGCACCCAGCAGCATGGCAATGGGGGTAACGCTGATGCGCTTGTTGATGATGGGGATGCCGTACTCGGCACTGATGTGCTCCACGGTGGAAACAAGGTTTGCAGCCTTGGTGGTGATCTTGTTGTAGATATTCTCGCAGGCCTTTTTGGGGTCCGGGTCGATGCAGTCCAGCAGGCTGATGCCCATGGTCACCGTGCGGACGTCCAGGTTGTCCTGGGTGAACATCTCGATGGTCTCAAGGATGTCACCGGTATTAAACATACTCATAGCAGTGTGTACTCCTTTGATCAGATGGTGTGCATGGCGTCAAAAACTTCCTGCCGGGTCACGTTGATCTGCATCTTCATCTCAGCAGCCAGGGCATCGGTGCGGCGGTGCAGTTCCTCGTGGTCTACGTTGCAGTGGCTCAGGTCCACCAGCATGATCATGGCAAACATCCCCTGCAGGATGCTCTGGGTCACGTCCTCGATGTTGATGTTCAGCTCGCTGCACAGGCCGGAGACCTTTGCCACCACGCCCACAGTGTCGTGTCCCATGACAGTAATAAATGCTTTCATCGTTTCCACCCTCGTTTTTTTGTGATTGGATCGTGCCGCAAAAAGAGACAGCACGCGGTTACTCTTTCAGTATAGCAGATTTGGCAAAATTTGAACACACTTTTTGTAAAAAAGAGCAGATTGCGGGTGCAAAAGACATTCTATGCAAAAAATTGGGTGCAATCCATGGGGGACTGTGCTATACTGAAGTATAATTCCGCAATACAGGGATGAGAAGGAGTAACGAGCTATGGAACAGCTTTTGAAGATTCTGGAAGACAACGCGCGGCTGCCCATCGAGGACATTGCCACCATGCTGAACAAATCCCCCGCCGAGGTGGCGGCCATGATCGACCTGGCCCGCGCGCAGGGCATCATCAAGGGCTACAAGACGCTGGTGGACTGGGAAAAAGCCGGGGTCAACCGGGTGGAAGCCGTCATCGAGCTGAACGTCAGCCCCAAGAAGAGCCGCGGCTTTGACGAGATCGCGGCCACCATCGCGGCCTTTGACGAGGTGGAGAGCGTGCTGCTGATGAGCGGCGGTTACGACCTGCAGCTGGTGATCAAAGGACAGACCTTCCAGGAGATCGCCCTGTTTGTAGCAAAGCGCCTGAGCCCGCTGGATGACGTGCTGTCCACCGCCACCCACTTTGTGCTGCGCACCTACAAAAAGGAAGGCCGCCTGTACCAGGACGATGAAATTGACGAAAGAGAGTGCACGGTGCTGTGATGGACTACGATAAACTGATCGCGCCTGCCGCCCAGGCCATGCGGCCCTCCGGCATCCGCAAATTCTTTGATCTGGCCGCCGAGATGCCGGAGTGCATCAGCCTGGGCGTGGGCGAGCCGGACTTCAAGACCCCCTGGGCCGTGCGGGAAGCCGGCATCGAGAGCCTGGAACACGGCCGCACCCGCTACACCTCCAACGCTGGCTTAAAGGAGCTGCGGGCCGAGATCAGCCGCTATCTGGAGCGGCGCATGGGCCTGCGGTACGACCCCATGCGGCAGATCCTGGTGACGGTGGGCGGCAGCGAAGCCATTGATATGTGCATCCGCACCCTGATCCAGCCCGGGGATGAGGTGATCATCCCGGAGCCCTGCTTCGTGTGCTACGAGCCCATCACCACCCTGTCCGGCGGCGTTCCGGTCCATGTGGCCTGCCGTCAGGAGGACGAGTTCCGGCTGCGTGCCGACGCCCTGAAGGCGGCCATCACCCCCCGGACTAAGCTGGTGATCATGCCCTTCCCGAACAACCCCACCGGCGCGGTGATGGAGCGGGAGGACTTGGAAGCCGTGGCCCAGGTGCTGCGGGACACCAATGTGATGGTGCTGTCGGATGAGATCTATGCGGAGCTGAACTATGGCCTGCGGCCCCATGTGTCCATTGCTTCCCTGCCGGGCATGGCAGAGCGCACCATCGTGGTCAACGGCTTCTCCAAGAGCTATGCCATGACCGGCTGGCGTCTGGGCTACGCCTGCGGCCCGGAGCCCATCATCAAGATCATGACCAAGATCCACCAGAGCGCCATCATGAGCGCCCCCACCACCAGTCAGTACGCCGCCATTACGGCCCTGCGGGACTGCGACGGCGAGATCGACCGCATGCGCGACGAGTACAACATGCGCCGCCGTCTGGTGGTGCGTTCCTTCAACGACATGGGCCTGACCTGCTTTGAGCCGCGGGGAGCCTTTTACGCCTTCCCCTGCATCAAGAGAACCGGCCTTACCAGCCAGGAGTTCTGCACCCGGCTGCTGGAAGAAAAGCATGTGGCCATCATCCCCGGCGATGCCTTTGGCGCATCCGGCGAGGGCTACTGCCGCGTGTCCTACGCCTACAGCGTGGAGCACCTGACCGAGGCGCTCAAGCGCATCCGGGAGTTCCTGCAGGAAAACGGCCTGGTTCAGGGCAACTGAGGAGGGAATGCTCCATGCGAAAGCAGAATGTGGTGACCGTTCTGGCCCCGGCAAAGCTCAATCTGGCGCTGGACGTGGTGGGCCTGCTGCCCAATGGCTACCATGATCTGGACATGACCATGCAGGCCATCACCCTGTACGAGCGGGTGGTGCTGCGCCGCAGCCCTTACCTGAATCTGCGGCTGCCGGGCAGTCTGGTGGCTCCCAACAACAAAAATACCGCCATCAAGGCGGCGCTGGCGTTTTTCCACTACACCGGCCTGCTGGCGGGGGTGGACATCACTATTTATAAGAATACCCCGGTGCGGGCAGGCATGGCCGGCGGCAGCGCCGATGCCGCCGCCGTGCTGGTGGGCCTGAACGAGCTGTACGGTGCCCGGCTCTCCATGAGCGAGCTGTGCGCACTGGGCGCGTCCATTGGCGCAGATGTGCCCTTTGCCCTCATGGGCGGCACCTGCCGGGTGCAGGGCGTGGGCGACCTGCTCAAGCCCCTGCCGCCGGTGCCGGACTGCTGGTTCACGGTGGTGATGCCGGATTACGGCGTTTCCACCCCGGAGGCCTTTGCCGCCTACGACAAGGTGGGCAGCACGGTGCACCCGGACTGTGAGACCCAGGAAGCCGCCGTCCGCGCCGGAGATCTGGACGCGGTGTGCGCCGCTGCCGGCAACGCCCTGGAAGAGTGCAGCGGTGCCAAGGACACCGGGGCCATCAAGGCTCTGCTGCGTGAAAAGGGCGCTGTGACGGCTCTGATGACCGGCAGCGGGGCGGCGGTGTTTGGCATCTTCCGGGATGAGACATCCGCCCGCGCCGCCGCTGCGGCGGCAAAGCACCGCTGGAAGCAGGTGTACACCGCGCAGCCGGACAAGGGCGGCGCGCGGGTCGTCTGATCTGTCCATGAATAAACCTCCTTCCCACGGGGCAGAATGGCTCCAAGGGAAGGAGGTCTTTTTTGTGCAGACCTTTTATAAAATCTGCCTGATCCTGATGATCGTGGGCGGCATCAACTGGGGCCTTGTGGGCCTGTTCCAATTCGACTTTGTGGGCTGGCTGCTGGGCGGCAGCGCCTCCATCTGGTCCCGTATCGTGTTCACGCTGGTAGGTCTGGCGGCCCTGTGCGGCATCCCGGGGCTGTTCACCGAGGAAACCGAGGAATAACAGAACGGCTGCTGCACAATAGCGTGCAGCAGCCGTTTTATAGCGTACAGATGTGCAAATCTTAAAAAAACAGCCTTGACAAGCATTTTTCACTATGCTATATTCTGGTAGTAAGCAGGGCATCCGGCTCTGCAAGGCTTTGGAACAAAAGGAGTATGCTGAATGAAGTGTTCTCGTGAATTGAAGATTGTGCGCTGAACCGGGAGGTTTGCGCTACATCTTTCGTTCGCACCTCCCGCATGATCGCACATACGCATCATTCTGGAGGAAAATCAATCATGAATCGTGAAAATAAACGCAAGACATTTGAAAAGGGTTATTATAAAACACACGCCTGCAACGAGGTGTTCACCTGCAGGAACTGCGGACGCATTGTGGTTCCCGAGGGGGCAGGCAGTGCCCACCGCAACCATTGCCCGAATTGCCTGTGCAGCCTGCACGTTGACGAGGAGCCCGGCGACAGGGCATCGGACTGCGGCGGACTGATGGAGCCCGTTGCGGTCTGGGTGCGGAAGGGCGGCGAGTGGGCCATTGTCCATCGCTGCCGCCGCTGTGGGAAGCTGGATTCCAACCGGGTCGCAGCCGATGATAACCCGATGAAGCTGATGTCCATTGCAATGAAGCCTCTTTGTGAACCGCCGTTCCCTCTTGACCGTATCCGTGAGATGACGGCACTGATGGGCGGGGACGGAACGATGGAGGAATAAGGCACACGAACAACTGAAAAAGCAGGGCACTCCCGTAGTGGGGGTGTCCTGCTTTTGTGTAAGCATCGGTCTGTTTTACCGGTCGTTATCCACATCGTCCCACCCCACCAGGTCCGGCAGGGTGAGGGTCTCGTCCGAGCAGCGGGTCCGGGGACCTTCCGGCCCGGCGGCCAGGGTGGAGGTGACCTCCCGGGCGATCTCCCGGATGGCGGTGCAGTCCTCCGGCAGATCGGTCTGGCTGCGGCCGGAGTGGGTGAACAAGATCTTGCCCAGGTGCCCCACCACCAGCGTCAGCGGTAAAATCTGCGGGGCAGAGCTGTCATAGTGGTAGCCCTGCTCCTTTGCAGTCTTGTAGATGCGCTGGGCGGCAAAACTCCAGCTCCGCAGGCCGCGGGCCTGCTCCACGCCCAGATAGCTGTACAGCACCCCCGGTGCGTCGCAGATGATGGGAAACGGAAATTCAGCCCCCTGGGTGGCCTGCGCCACCGTCCGGGCCGAGGAGCGCACCACGCAGGCCAGCCGGACGCCCCGCAGGCGGGCGCAGGTCTTGAGGTAATGGGTCAGATATTCCCGCGTGACCGGGTGGTCAAAAGCGGGCAGAAAGATCATGACCAGAGGCTGCTCCCCCTCACACAGGGCATAGAAATCGTTGCCGGGCTTTGTAGGGGTGTCGAAAGTAAAACGGGGGATCGAAGTGCCCACCAAGTGCTCAGAACTCATACCGCAATTGCACATCCTTTCCGGCTTGCCGCGCACCGGGGCGCACAGTGCCCGGTGCAAATGTTCCGATATAAAAAAATCCACACACTGTCCCGGCAGGGGGCAGCGGTGGATCAAAACCTATAAAAGATCCCGCCCGGTCGTCTGCGGCCAATCAAACCTACCCTTGCGGACAGGTGGGTGCCCTGTCGCCGGTTTCACGCTTCCTCATCGAGCCTCCATGGTCGACCCATGGCGGGGAGGTCTGCATTCCACCGGAGAACTCCGGACTCCCGTTGAATGATTAGTAGGATCATATAAACCGCAACAAATCGAGCCGGGCAGGAAGTCTTGCCTGGTAATTTTGGGGGGAGGAAAACGATCAGTCGATCTCGTAATCGTCGCTCAGGCGCTGCTCAAACAGCTTGCTGACTTCCAGCAGAGTCTCGTCGTCCTCTACCACGTCCAGATATTCGCCTTCGTCGTCCTCGCCAACGCTCAGGATCACCAGCTGGGCATCCTCTGCGTCCTCTTCATTTTCGGTGTATTCCACCACAGCCAGATAATGCACGCCCTTGTGGTCCAGTGCGTCGATCACCTCAAAGGTGACCTCGTTGCCGTCCTCGTCCTCAAGGGTCATCAGGTCGGGCTGATATTCCTCGTCCTCGGTATTCGGGTTCTTGATTTCGTCAGACATAGATCGTGTCTCCTGTATCGTGTCATAAGACGGGCTTTTGTGTACCGGCCCGTCCGGTCTGCATATAGTGTAGCGTTTTTTTGCCTGCTCGTCAAGATGCTTTTTCGCACAGAAATTGCTTTGCAAATTTTCACCAGTTTGCTCTCGCACTGCGGCACGGAATATGGTATACTATAGCTCTGGAATTTTTTCGTGTCCGGCGGGCACGTCTGATACAGCATATGGAGCGAGGGGGAAAACTATGCGTAAAAAACGATGGGCGGTACTGGCACTGGCCGCGGTGCTGGCACTGGCGGGCTGCAGCTTTGGCGGTTCCGGCGGGGGCGGCACCACGGTGCAGAAGATCGACCGCCCGGCGGTGGAGTCGGCGGAAGAGCAATTCACTCACCCGGCGGCAGGCGACACCGTGGCGGTGTTCGACACCTCGGCGGGCGTGTTCAAGGCAGTGCTCTTCCCGGACAAGGCCCCGCAGGCCTACGACAACTTTACCGGCCTTGTGCAGCAGGGCTATTACAACGGCCTGACCGTCTCCCGTGTGGAGAGCGGTTTTGTGGTGGAGGCCGGGCAGGGGGCCGACGGAAAAGGCACCACCATCTGGAGCGGCAGCCGCTATCCGGCGGAGACCACCGACAGCCTGCACCACTACTCCGGTGCGCTGTGCATGGGCGTGGATGCTTCCGGCGAGTGCGCCAGCGTGTTCTATGTGGTGCAGACCCTGCCGGGGGACCAGTCGGTGACCCAGGAACTGGTGGACAAGATGAACGCCTCGGGCTACCGTGCCGAGGTGGTGACCGCTTACCAGACCGTCGGCGGCGCACCCTATCTGGACTACACCGATACCGTGTTCGGGCAGGTGTATGAAGGCATGGACGTGGTGGACACCATCGGCCAGACCGGTGTGGATGAAAATCAGAAGCCCACCGAGGACATCACCATCAACAGCGTGAGCATTGAAACGTATCAGTGAACAAAAGGGCACCTGCCATATGGCAGGTGCCCTTTTGTTCTGCGCCCCTTTTTCGTGAAAACATTCTTTCTACATCAGATCTCCCCGGGGTGCTCCTTGCGCCAGGCAAGGTAGTCGTCCAGGATCACCGTGGCGCTGACGGAATCCAAAATCTCCTTGCGGCGGCTGCCAAAGGTGCCGCTCTCGTCCAGCAGGTCGGCGGCGGCGCAGGTGGTCTGGCGCTCGTCCCACATGCGCACCGGCAGGCCGCTCCAAAGCTCCACGGTCTTTGCCAGCTTGCGGCTCTTGGCGGCACGCTCGCCCTCGGTGCCGTCCATGTTCAGCGGCAGACCGATGACGATGAGCTCGGCCCCGATCTCTTTGGCCACCTCGCACACCCGCGCGGCCACCTTGTTGCGGGCCTTGAGGGTGATCTGCGGGGTGATGGGCGTGGTCAGGAATTCGGTGTGGTCACAGGTGGCAAGGCCGGTGCGGCTGTCTCCGTAATCAACGGCTAGGATCTTCATGCAAACGTCCTTTCTGTGCAGTCATTTTTCTCAGTGTACCACAGCCGCCGCCCCATTGCAAAGAAAACCGTAGTTTTGCAGGCGGTTTCGTGTTACAATAACGGCAGGACATCCCAAACGACAAAGGAGGAAACAGCATGCTCAAACTGGTTCTGGGCGGCTCCGGCAGCGGCAAGACCACCCTGCTGTACGCCCGCATCAAGGCGCGGGCCGAGGCCGGGCAGCGCAGCATTCTGTTGGTGCCGGAACAGTTCACCTCCAGCACCGAGGGCCGCATCTACCGGGAACTGGGGGACGCGCTCTCCGGCATGGTGGACAGCTATTCCTTCACCAGCCTGGCGGAGCACATCCTCTCGGCCGAGGGCGGTGCAGCGGTGCAGACCCTCTCGGATGCGGGCCGTGCTGTGCTGGTGCGCCGCACGCTGGAAGAGCTGCAGGACACGGTACAGTATTATTACCGCCACCGGCGCAGTGCGGCGTTCTGCCAGATGGCCGCTGAGACCATCGACGAGCTGAAAAGCGCCGGGCTTTCGGGGCAGCAGCTGTACCGGCTGGCCCAGGGATGCGGTTCCGGCAGCGGCAAGCTCACCGAGCTGGCACTGATCCTGCAGGGCTATGAAACGCTGCTGGCCGGCACCGGTATGGACCCCTCCGACCGGCTGGAGCTGGCGGCGGACCGGCTGGAAGCGGCCCTTGCCCGGGGCAGCCTGCCGGAGTTTTTGCAGGACCGGGCCGTGTTCATTGACGAATTCGATACCTTCAACGCCCCCAAAAAGCGGCTGCTGTCCGCTCTGCTCACGGCGCTGCCGCAGGTGACGGTGGCCCTGTGCGATGACGGCGCCCCGCTGGTGCCGGGGGACACCGGGCTGTTTGCCGGAGCCAAGCAGATGGCCGCACAGCTGCGGCAGCTGGCCCGCAAGAGCGGCACCGAGGCGGCAGCCCCGGAGCTGCTGCGGCGGGACCTGCGCCACAAGGATGCACCGGGCCTTGCCGCGGTGACCCGGCTGCTGGAAGGCGGCAGCGCGGAAGAAACGCAGGCACCGGAGGTGCGGCTGTTCCCGGCAGCCAGCCGCGAAGAGGAAGCACGGTGCGCAGCGGCCGCCATCCGCCGCCTGATGCGGCAGGGGGTGCGGTGCGGCAAGATCGCCGTGGTCTGCCGCGACATTGCAAAATACCGGGCGGCCGTGCGGTATGAGTTCCGCATGGCGGACATCCCACTATACTGCGACGAGCCCACGACCCCGGAGTTCAGCGCCCCGGCCACGGCGGTGCGGGCCTTGCTGGCCCTGCTGCGGGGGGCGGACATGACCGAGCAGCTTACCGTGCTGGCCAAGACCGGGCTGTGTGCGCTGTCGGAAGAGCAGGTGTGTGCGCTGGAAAACTATGCCTACACCTGGTCGCCCAATGCGGCGGCCTGGCGGGCCGAATTCACCAAAAACCCAAAGGGCTTTGGTGAAAACGAGCTGACCGACGAGGACCGGCAGAATCTTGCCTGGGCCGAGGACGCCCGCCGGAAGCTGATAAGCGCTGTGGACACTCTGCGCGGAAAGGTGAAGGGCGGCAACGCGGAGCAGATCAGCCGGGCCGTCTATTTCTGCCTGAAGGAGCTGGGGGCCGAGGAACAGCAGGCCGGGCTGGTGGAGGACATGCGCGCGGCACGGGGCATCCCGGCGGCGGAGGAAGCCGCCCGCGAGTGGAACGTGGTGATGCAGCTGCTGGACGGGATGGCCAGTCTGCTGGGGCAGCAGAGCGTGACCGTGGCCGAGTACGAGGACCTGTTCGGCCTGCTGCTGCGTTCGTCCGACCTGGGGCATATCCCCCAGACACTGGACGCCGTGGTGCTGGCCAGCGCGGGCAAGATGCGTCTGGACGCGCCGGATTATGTGTTCGTGCTGGGGCTGGCAGAAGGGGAGTTTCCCTGTGCACCGGCCGAGAGCGGCCTGCTGACCCACGCCGACCGTGACGCACTGATGGCCCAGCAGGTGGAACTGCCGGACTGCTTTGAGAACCGGGTCATCCGGGAGCAGGTGTGCTTTTATAAAGCGCTCACTGCCCCGGCAAAGGGGCTGTGGCTCAGCTGGCCCAAGGGACAGGGCCAGACCCTGTGCGCGGCGGTGGAGCCCCTTGTGGATGCACTGCACCCGGCTGCCCCGGAACTGGAGCTGACCGACCTTGCCGCCACCCCGGCGGACGGTCTGGACACGCTGGGCGGCGGCTGGCTGCTCACCGATGTGGAGCGCGCCAGCCTGACCGAGGCCCTGCACACCCCCGGTGCCGGGCAGCCGAAGGGTCTTGCCCTGCTGCACCGCATGGAAGAGAACCCGCCCCGGCAGGTGTACGACCTGCCCGCGCTGGAAACGCTGCTGGGCCGGAGGCTCCGCGTCTCGCCCAGCCAGCTGGAAAAATACTATACCTGCCGGTACGGCTATTTTCTGCAATATGTGCTGGGGCTGAAGCCCCGCAAACGGGCGGAGCTTTCCGCCGACCAGAGCGGCACCCTGATGCACTGGGTGCTGCAGATGGCACTGGACCCCCACCCGGGGCCGGACAACCCCTGTGCGGCCCTGCAGCCCTATCTGGAACTGGACGACGAAGCCATGGCCGCGCTGGCCGGGCTGCTGGTGGACGAGTATGCAAAACGCTTTCTGCCGGAGGACACGGCCCGCTTTGCCTACCTGCTCTCCCGGCTGAAAAAGAGCATGACCGGCCTGCTGTGCTACCTGCGGGACGAACAGAACCAGTCCCAGTTCCGTCCGGTGGCCTGTGAGCTGAAGATCGGCAGCGGGGCCGACGCCGTGCCCGGGCAGCTGTATCACCTGTCGGACGGGCGCACCGTGCAGCTCATCGGTACGGTGGACCGCGCCGACGAGTGGGTGGAAGAGGACGGCACCCGCTGGGTGCGGGTGGTGGACTACAAGACCGGCACCAAGAAACTGGACCTGAAAGAAGTGTACTGCGGGCTGGACTGCCAGATGCTGCTGTACCTGTTCAGCCTGACCCGCGACCCCAGCGGACGCTTTACCGGGGCGGAACCGGCGGGTGTGCTGTATCTGCTGGCCGACCCCGCCCCGGAGACCACCACCCGCGAAAAGGCCGCCCGCAGCGTGGAATATCAGCTGGACGGTCTGGTGCGGGACGAACAGAAGGTGTTCGATGCCATGGACGCGGATGAGACGGGCCGGTATCTGCCCTTCGGCTACCGCAACGGCGCGCCCAGCCCTTACCAGAAGGACAAGCGTGCTGACATCGCCAAGCTCAACCGCATCCGGCTGCATCTGGATGACCTCGTCACCCGGATGGGGGAGCAGCTGTACGGCGGGCAGATCGCTGCCGAGCCGCTGGTGGTCAGCACCAACCGCAGCCCCTGTGCCTGGTGCGATTATGATTTTATCTGCTGCCATGAGACCGGCATCGGGGAACGGGGCCTGGAAGCCCCGGCAAAGCCCTTTGAGCCGGAAGCGGCAGAGGATGAGGAGGAACCGACATGAGCGAACCCAGATGGACGCCTGCCCAGCGTGCCGCCATCGACGACCGGGGCGGGGCGCTGCTGGTGAGTGCGGCGGCCGGCAGCGGCAAGACGGCGGTGCTGACCGAGCGCGCTGTGCGCCTCATCACCGACCCGGAGCACCCGGTGGACGCCGACCGGCTGCTCATCGTCACCTTCACGAATGCGGCGGCGGCGGAACTGCGGGCCCGCATCGGGCAGGCACTGCTGCGCCGCTGCCAGCAGGAGCCGGGCAACACGGCCCTGCGCCGCCAGCGCATGCTGCTGCAGCGTGCACCCATCTGCACCATGGACGCGTTCTGTCTGGACCTGCTGCACAAGCATTTTCAGGCGCTGGATATCCCGCCGGATTTTGCCCCGGCAGACCCCGGCAGCGTGGAGCTGCTGCGCACGGCGGCACTGGCCGAAACGCTGGAGCACGCCTACGCGGACCCGGATTTCTGCGCCTTTGCCGACCTGTACGGCAAGGGCCGCACCGACAAACCGGCGGGGGACACCATCCTGCAGGTGTATGATTTCCTGCGGGCACTGCCGGATTACGACCGCAAGCTGGACGAATTTCTGGCTCCATGGCAGCAGGAAAACGGCTTTGACGCCACCTGCTGGCATGACTTGCTGCTGGCGCAGGCAGCCCGCGATGCAAAGGCGGCCCGCGAGCTGCTGTGCGCCGCCCAGCAGGACTGCCGGGAGGACTATGCCCAGGAAATGGCGGAGGCCGGAGAAAAAAAGACCCCGGCGGCCATCCGGAAAGCAGAAGCGGCGGTGGCCGAAAAATACGCCGACGCGCAGGGCCGTCTGGAACGCTCTGCCGCCCTGCTGGGCGAGGTGGAGCGGCTGGCACAGGCAGGGGAGTGGACGCCCCTGTACGACCGGCTCACCCCTTTTGTGCTGGGCATGGAAGAGCAGCCCGGCCTGAAGGGCATGAAAAAACGGCTGAAGGGCGACCACAAGACGGCCATCAAGACCCGTGCCGACGAGGCCGCCGACCTGTTTGCTCAGATCACGGAGCTTGTCTCCTGCAGCGAGGAAGAAGCGGAAGCCGACCGGCAGGCGGTACTGCCCCGGCTGCAGGCCCTGTTTGCGGCGGTACGGGATTTCGACGCCCGGTTCTCGGCCAAAAAGCGGGAGCGCAAGCTGCTGGAATTCAGCGACTTTGAACACTTTGCCCTGCGGCTGCTGCGCAGCCCGGACGGCACCCCCACCCCGCTGTGCGGGAGCATCCGGCAGAACTATGCTGCCGTGATGGTGGACGAATATCAGGACACCAATGCTTTGCAGGATGCCCTGTACCGCTGCCTTGCCTCCCCGGCGGGGGATGACCTCTTTCTGGTAGGCGACCTGAAGCAGAGCATCTACCGCTTCCGGCAGGCCGACCCCAGCATCTTCCGGGAAAAGCTGGACCGCTGGCCGGCCCTGCCCGGCGGGGCGGCCCGCCCGCGCCCGCCGGAGGGTACTGCCGGGCAAAACGCCCTGCTGGCGCTGGATGCGAATTTCCGTTCGGCCCCACAGGTGGTGGAGGGCATCAACTTCATTTTTGAGCAGCTCATGACCCCGCAGCTGGGCGATACGGCTTACGGCGATGGGCAGCGGCTGGTGTGCGGCGCACCGGGGGACTACCCCGGCAGCGTGGAAGCACAGTTTCTGCCGGACGATGAAGCGGAGACCGACGCAGCATGGATCGCCCGGCGCATCGAAGAATTGGTGGCCGCCGGGGAGCCGGTGCGGGAGGGCAGCACGACCCGCCCGGTGCAGTACGAGGACTGCTGCATCCTGCTTTCGGCCCGCGGGGACTTCCCGGCCTATGTGGAAGCTCTCACGGCCCGGGGCATCCCGGTGTATGCCGACGCCCGGGAAAACCTGATGGAAGCACCCCACATCCGGCCGCTCATCTCGCTGCTGAAGGTCATCGACAACCCGGCGCAGGACATCTATCTGGCTGCGGCCATGCTGGGGCCGGTGTTCGGCTTTACGGATGACGACCTGGTGCGGCTGCGGGCACAGAGCGCCGCGCTGCAAAAGGAACAGAACGCCGGAAATGCCGGAAAGCCCGCCCGCATGAGTCTGTACGGTGCGCTGCTGCTGGCGCGGCAAGGCCCGGCAGAGGACCCCTTCACCCAAAAGGTGAACGATTTTTACGACAAGCTCACGGCCCTGCGGCAGATGGCCCGCAGCGTGCCTGCAGAGCAGCTGCTGGAAGAAATTTTTGCCACCACCGGTTACCTTGCCGCACTGGGGGTGACCGAGAACGGTGCCCGCCGCCGGGAGGATGCCCGGCGGTTCGCCTCTTTCTGCTTGATTAATAATTCTTTTATTTTAGTTGACGCTTCATGGCATTGCGCAGTGCAATGTCGTAAGCCTCGTAATAATATTGTATAAAGTGCTTCCACAAAGCCTGCTCTGCCACCTGGCCTGCACGCTTGCGTATTTCCTTGATTTCGGCTTCCGTCTTGGTAGAGAACAAGGCTACGGTGTCCTTGATGCCGTCTGCCACTTCGGAATAGTTATAGTCCGAACGGTGCAGCACTTCCACTCCGTCGTTTATGCCATGCTGGTTTTTCAGGCTGTTCACCCAAAGTCCGAAACCGGCAAGGTCGGTGGTGATGGTAGGCACCCGGAAAGCCACGCTCTCCAGCGGGGTATATCCCCACGGTTCATAATAGGACGGATAGACACTGAGGTCCTCGCCTAAAATCAAGTCATAATAATGCTTGTTGAGGATGCCATCGTGACCATCCTGATAGCAAGGTACAAAAATTACTTTCACCTTATCTTCGGGACGATTGCCCATACCGAGGTATTTCAGCATATCCAGCACCTGGTCGTGCGTCATATTGTGCAGCCAGTGGGTGATGAAAGGACACTGCAACGGTTCGGTGAACTTATCTTTGCTCTTCAAGCGCTTCTGCAAGTCCTCGCGGGGGTCTCCCACCCAGCTGGGCACGTTGACAAACGCCAATACTTTCTTCTTTAAATCTTTATCGCGGTTCAGCCGGTTCAATGATTCCAGGAACACATCGATACCCTTATTTTTGAACTCATAGCGTCCGCTGGTACCGATAATCAGCGTATCGTCGCCCAAGTCCTCACCCAGCAGGCAGTTTGCCACACGCAGCATGGTGGAACGGGCACGTTTGCGCTTGCCGGTAAAGGTGGCGCCTTTCGGTACAAAATCATCTTCAAAACCGTTCATCAGCACAACATCCGCAGGCTTGTCAAGCAATTCCCTGCATTCGTTGTTTGTGATTTCGCTCACAGTGGTGAAACAGTCCACATAGTGGGCCGTCTGCTTTTCAATGGAATGTTTGGACTGCATGTTCAGCTCCTCTGCCATCTGGTCGCCGTTGTAGGCGAAAAGATAATCGTAAAGCGGCTTGTTGTTGCCAGCTATGGAGCGGCCGATGGACGTGGCATGGGTGGTGAAGATAGTCCCTATCTCGGGAACGGCAGACTGAAGATAGAGGGCGGCCATGCCGGTCATCCACTCGTGTGCCTGGAACACCACTTTGTCCGTTTCCGTCAAATTATAGCGATAGAAGCTCTCTATCACCTTGCCGGTAGCGAAAGCAAACATGGATGCTTCGTCATAATCACCATATCCATGCAGTGAATCCACCTGATAGCGGTTCCACATTTCTGTATAAATCTCATTTTTTTCTGCAAAGAACGGTTGGAAATCAACCAATATAACAATAGGTTCTCCCGGAATGTTCCAGCGACCTACGCGGACGGAAAGATTGTCTTTCAACGCTGCATGTTTTTTCCACGCTGCACAAAGGTTATCAGACTCAATGAACAAAGGGTTCTCTTTTCCCTGCCAGAAATCCGGCCCTATA
>ENA-UPWM01000249-UPWM01000249.1-human-gut-metagenome-genome-assembly--contig:-NODE-249-length-21468-cov-8.569539_pt1 | contig 21468 bp, 24 predicted proteins | sample MGYA00250051_ERZ773379 | MGnify/ENA primary metagenome ERZ773379 (study PRJEB29103, sample SAMN06112020) | human gut metagenome | biome: human gut; feature: ankylosing spondylitis patient; material...
TAATGTGCGTGGTGTATGTAAATCGTGATGGATGATAGATAATTATCTAAAACTTATTCACGAATATGGCTGCGTTGATTATTAAAAATAAATCTCCAATTAGTTTTGAGTTCAAGTCTAATTGCGTACATTTGTCCCCTGCATTAAGTATCCTCATAGAAGTACATTAATACTTTTCCAACTTATTCTTTAGTGATGATGGTAGAATCGTTTGTCTCTCTGTAAGATTCCTAATAGCAAAACGCACTTATTTTTTTATTAAAACATTTATTTTAAAATGAACATTTTTATTGCAGGGCTTAACTATAATATGAGTGAAGCCGAACTTGGAGAATTATTTGCAGAGTATGGTGAAGTTGTTTCTGTTAAGATTATAATGGACAGAGAGACCGGTCGTTCTAAGGGATATGGTTTTGTTGAAATGGCTGATGATGAAGCTGGAGATAAAGCGATTGCAGCTCTTAATGAAGTTGATATGGATGGAAAAACTCTTTCTGTGTCAGTAGCTCGTCCTAGAGAAGAACGTCCGCGTCGTAGCTATGGCAACAATGGCGGTGGTGGTTATCGTGGCGGTAACAACAGTCGTGGTGGTGGCTATGGTGGTAGTCGCGGAGATAATGGCTATGGCGGTGGCAGAAACAGATATTGATCTGTATCTCTATAAAATATAAGGGAACCTGTCTTGGACATTTGAAATGCTGAGGCAGGTTTTTAAGTGCCTGTTCAGGATATCTTCAAAAGACTTTGGCTGTCGGTTATTTCTTTTATTTATGGCAAGCAGAAGATGTTCCATTGAGGGTAAAAACGGTTAATTTATTAAGCATGGTCAATAATTTCTACATAAATTCCAGGTACTTCTCTCTTTTATAGAAAGGCTATAAGTATTATGCGTGTTATATTCAACTTCATTCTGGATTATTCCAACAAGAAAGAAGATGATTGAGTATGGAGAGATACTTGTTTCCTAGAAAATAGATTCCTGTGTCTGTGTTGTCAATAGTTCCAGCGCCTTGATTCCCATAACGGAATTTCCTTTTGGATTCAATCTCGGGCTCCACACTGCAACTGAATATCGTAGTGGGTAAACTGCGGCTATACCGCCTCCCACACCACTTTTCCCCGGAAGACCTACCAAATAAGAAAATTCTCCTGCTTCGTCATAGAATCCACATGTTTGCATGATGGCATTGATACGTTTCACTTGAGAGGCGGTCAGCGTGATTCCTTCGAATGTAAAAGCCTGTTTATGGTTGGCAAACGGCAAAAAGGCTTTGGATAAATCATAACAACTCATTTCTATGGAGCATTGCAGGAAATAGAAATGAAGTACACGTTCTATGTCATTGTCGATGTTATGATAATATTTCAACAGGTTGGTGATTGCCGCATTCAGATAACCGTTTTTACGTTCGGACAGGGCAACTTCTTCATTATAATGAATTTGGTTATTTCCGCTGATTGAGCGGACGAAACGAAGATATTCTTCTTCGGGGTGTTTCAGATGGTTCAGCAGGATATCTGTCATTACAATGGCTCCGGCGTTAATAAAGGGATTCCGAGGAATTCCTTTTTCTACCTCCAGTTGTACTAGTGAGTTGAAAGCTGTTCCCGAAGGTTCTTTACCTACTCTTTTCCATAGATTATCTCCTTCAAGACTCAAACACATGGCAAGTGAAAAAACTTTCGAAATACTTTGGATGGAGAAGCCGGTGGTGGCTTCTCCATGCATGAAAGTTTTGTTTTGTATCGTATGGATACACATTCCGAATTGATCTGGGTTGATTTTGGCAAGTGCCGGAATGTAATCAGCCTGTTTGCCAATAGAGGCGTAGGGCTGGATTTCTTGATAGATGTCTTTTAGAATCTGTTGATAATCCATAATTTGGACGTTTTATTTTTCTGTATAGTCACCATTGGCTTTGATGAGCTCGATCAACTTCTCAACAGCCTGATCTTCGGGAATGTTTTTTTCTATGCATTCTTTCTTTTTATAGAGGCTGATTTTTCCACGACCGGCACCTACATAGCCATAGTCGGCATCCGCCATTTCGCCGGGACCATTGACAATACAGCCCATAATGCCGATCTTCAGACCTTTCAAGTGCGAGGTAGCTGTTTTGATACGGGCGATGGTAGACTCCAAATCATATAAGGTACGACCACATCCCGGACATGAAATGTATTCCGTTTTGCTGGTTCGGATTCTGCCGGCTTGCAGGATACCAAATGCAGTGGTATCTACCACTATATGACTCAAGGGGCCTTGGTTGTACAAGAAGATTCCGTCACAGAGTCCGTCAAAAATTAGTGCACCCATATCAGCTGCCGCTTTGATTTGCAGGTCTTCAGCTTTCGTTTCCTGATAGTATTGGAAGAATACGACCGGATTCTCTAACCCTTCATTCATCAGTTCGTGTGTCATGGCACGATATTCGCCGAGGCGGTTGGGATGATTGCTTTGGGCGATGATTACCACTTCGGGATGTAGTTTAAGGGCTGCGATTACTTCGTCATTCATAGCCATATAGGGCAGAAACAGGAATTTCAGATCGGAAACCGTGTGATGTAATTCTATCATCTGCTGGTAGTTAAATGCCGGATAGACATTTTTGTCTTCTGGATTCCATGCATTGGCATCTACTAGATAGGCTATATTGTTATCTCGTGATTGGGGCACACTTCCACCGCAATAAATATAGTCAGGTTTGAACTGAGGATTAGTTTCGAAAGACCCTTCCAGACGTTCGGCTATTACTACGGGAAGATTATCTCCTCCAATGTTTCGGACAGCCTTAGTCTTCCGGCGCCCCGGAGATAGGTAGTTGAACTGCGGAGCTTCTTTTCCAGGAATAAAAGGATGTCCTTCCCGAGTTAGTATATAATCAACCAGTTTGCGGGCTACCGGAATTTCGTTTTCAGGAGCCTCGCTCAATGAAACACGAATGGTATCTCCCAAGCCATCTGCAAGGAGTGCGCCTATTCCTAATGCGGATTTTATTCTTCCGTCCTCGCCGTCCCCTGCTTCGGTAACCCCCAAATGAAGCGGGAAAGCCATGCCTTCCTTTTCCATTTCCTTTACCAGCAGACGGACCGTCCTGACCATTACTACGGTATTGGATGCTTTGATGGAAATAACCACATCGTTGAAATGTTCCGCAACACAGATACGCAGAAATTCCATGCACGATTCCACCATACCTTCAGGGGTGTCACCATAATGAGACATGATGCGGTCTGACAGAGAACCGTGGTTTACCCCGATGCGGATGGCGGTGTGGTTTTCCTTGCAGATATTTAGAAAAGGAATGAAGCGGGCACGTATCTTTTCTATTTCTTGCGCATATTCTTCGTCAGTGTATTCCAGTTTCCGGAAAGTACGTCCCGGGTCTACGTAATTTCCCGGATTGATGCGTACCTTTTCTGCATATTGTGCCGCTACATCGGCTACTTTGGGGTTAAAATGTACATCGGCCACCAATGGAGTATCATATCCTTGAGAGCGTAATCCGATATTGATATTCTTCAAGTTTTCGGCTTCACGGACACCTTGTGTGGTGAGGCGAACGTATTCACCGCCGGCATCTATAATGCGTTTGGCTTGTTCCACACAGGCTTCGGTATCCATAGTGACGGTATTTGTCATGCTCTGAATACGGATGGGGTTGTTGCCACCCAAGGGAGTGGCTCCGATATTCACTTCGGAAGATTCGCGGCGGGAGTAATTGAATAAATCCATAGTTAGTGATTAGTGGTGAGTGGTTAGTGATTAGTGGGCTGCGCTGAAATATTAACCACTTACCACTAATCACTAACCACTAGTTAATTTGTTTTATATTCAAACTTGACTTCTTTCAGTTCTTCGTTGGCTTTCACGATTTTCTTTTTCAAGCCGGTCTTGTAGTCTGCAAACTTGGTGGCTAGTTCTGTATCACTCAATGCTAGCATTTGTACGGCCAGAATAGCTGCATTCATGGCTCCATTGATTGCTACGGTAGCTACAGGAATTCCGGGAGGCATTTGGATGATAGAATAAAGTGCGTCTACGCCATCAAGAACAGAACCTTTAACGGGGACACCGATAACAGGCAATGTGGTATTTGCAGCAATGACACCGGGAAGTGCGGCAGCCATGCCGGCAGCGGCAATGATGACTTTAATTCCACGGCCTGCAGCATTTTTCGCAAATTCCTCCACAGCTTCGGGAGTGCGGTGTGCCGAAAGGGCGTTCATTTCGAAAGGTACGTGCATCTCGTCCAGTAATTTGGCAGCTTTTTCCATTACGGGAAGATCGGAAGTGCTACCCATGATAATGCTTACGATAGGTTTCATTGTTTTTTGTTATTGTTTGGTTTATATATTTACTTCAAGCACGGGTTATACGGATGAACGCGGATAGAAAAATCCGTGAGGTCCGCGTAATCCGCGCTTGAACAATTCCTAATGGGAATCTATATTATTCGTTGACTAATGCTTTATATCCTTCAGCATCCAGCAAATCGTTAACGTCATTAGAGTCATTGGGCTTGATCTTAATCAGCCACCCTTTACCATACGGGTCTTGGTTTACTAATTCGGGATTGTCGGCCAATGCTTCATTCTGTTCCAAAACTTCTCCTGAAACGGGAAGGAACAAGTCCGAAATCGTTTTTACTACTTCAATAGTACCGAAAACTTCATCTTTTTCTAAAGTTTCTCCTTCAGTTGTGATATCTACGAATACGATGTCACCCAGTTGCTCTTGTGCATAATCAGTGATGCCTACATAAGCTATATCACCTTCTACTCGTATCCATTCGTGTTCTTTGGTATACTTTACATTGCTTGGAAATTCCATAATGCTTTCAATTTATAAGGTTAATACTAATTTTTTTCAAATAAACAAAATTCCAATGACACCACAAAACAATCCGACAATAAATCCGGCTAAAACTTCTAATAAGGTATGCTGTTTTACAATGATACGGGCTGTGCCAAGCATCCCGGATAGCAAAATGAAAAAACAGAGCCACCATACAGGATTGAAATTGAATATAAAGCTGTAGGATAATAATCCGCCTACCATCATGCCGCTGCTTGCCACGTGTGTGCTGATTTTCCACTTGAAATTGATCAGCGTGCAAAGGATCATGCAGATGAGGGCGGCTACGATAATACCTGACATATAGCGGGGCAGGTGTATCTTATACATGGTGATGAGACAAGTGACATAGCTGATGATAGTCAACGCATATGGTACGAAACGTTTTTCGCGGTGTCCCAATTCATGAATACCCCAACCGTTTATTTTTTGGAACAGGTAGATGGCGAGCATCGGCATCAGAATGGTGAAACAGTAGACTATGCCCAATACTATCAGTTTGTACTGGATGGGCATGATACGAAGATAAGTGAAGAAAAAAAGCAGGAAAAATGCCACAAAAGGAATCATAAAAGGCGTGAATATGCCTGATATGATACGTGAACTGACTTCAAGCGGACTGTTTTTCTTGCCTACTGCTATTGTTTCGGTTGTTTCGTTAGCTTCCATATAATTTATATTACCTTCTTAATCGTGCGACGGGTATGTTAAGCTGTTGGCGGTATTTGGCTACAGTACGGCGGGCTATGGGGTAGCCTTTCGTTTTTAGTGTTTCGGCCAGTTCATCATCAGTGTACGGTTTTTCCTTGTCTTCGGTGTCTACACATTCTTTCAGAATACGCTTGATTTCGCGGACAGAGAGTTCTTCACCGTCTTCGGTAGTGTAACCGTCGCTGAAAAAGAATTTCAACGAATAGATACCATAGTTTGTTTGTACATATTTGCTGTTGCTTACCCGTGATATGGTGGAAATATCCAATCCCGAGCGTTCGGCTACATCTTTTAGGATCATGGGCTTTAGCAGGGATTCGTCTCCTTCCAAAAAGAAGGGGCGCTGAATATCTATAATGGCTTGCATGGTGGTGAGCAACGTATGTTGTCGCTGTTTTACGGCGTTGATAAAACCTTGTGCGGCATCTACTTTTTGTTTTAGGAACATCAGTGCGTCCTTTGAGGCTTTGCTCTGATTATCTTTGTTGCGGGTGTGTTCATCCAGTAGTTCGGTGAACTGGCGGCTCAGACGCAACTCAGGAACATTACGATTGTTTAAACTTAGAGTAATGGTGTCATCCTCATACGTTTCTACAATGAAGTCGGGAATGATCTGCTGCATATTTTTACCCATTGCTTCACCCAGTGAACTGCCCGGACGAGGATTCAGTTTGGTGAGATCGCTCACCGCCTCATTATATTGTTCTTCGGTTATACCTAGTTTTTGGATAATCCTTTCTTTGTTTTTGCGGGTAAACTCATCACAGCATTTACCGATGATGTCCAGTTCTATTTGTTTTAACGGTGAATCGGCTTTTCTTTGTATTTGTAGCAGAAGACATTCTTGTAAACTGCGGGCACCGATACCTGCCGGATCAAAGTCTTGGATTATTTCCAAGATTTTATTTAATTCCTCCTCAGTGGTATAGATGCCTCGATAGATGGCAAGTTCATCCATGATAGACTCCATATTTTTGCGTAACAGGCCGTCATCGTCCAATGAACCGATCAAGTATTCTGCTATATCTCGTTGTTCTGGGGTAAGTTCCTGCATCTGCAACTGGTCTTTCAATATTTCATAAAAAGATACGGCATCCGAGAAAGGGATTTCTTCGGCTACTCCTTCTTTGGAGCGATTATGTTCCTGTAGTTTATAATCGGGAATATCATCTTCGTTGCTGTAATCGCCTAATGAAAAATCTTCGTTCGAGTCTGTATTTCCGTCTTCGTTCTCAACGTATTCTGTGTTGTCATCTTCATTTTCGGGCATTTCTTTCCCTTCCTCCAGGGCCGGATTATCCAGTATTTCGGAATGGATACGTTCTTCCAGCTCCACAGTGGGCAGTTCCAGCAATTTCACTACCAGTATCTGTTGTGGAGATAAGGTTTGTATTTGTTGCTGGGCTTGTGTTTGTACTTGACGTGAGCCTTGTGCCATAATATTTTTATTTCCTTGTTTATTGCGACAAAAATAGGAAATTGTATTGTAATAATCTTCCTTTTTGGGGGGATTATTTTAAGGGGATGGCTATCTTTACCTGTCATCTATATAAAAAACATAAGATTATGTTTGCAAAAGAAACTTATACAACCCGTCGTAACAGTTTGAAAAAACGTGGGGATAGGTTTCTTGCTATTTTAGATAACGAGGAGAGTGGCGACTATGCGGATAATACTTATCATTTCCGCCAAGGTTCTACTTCTCTTTATTTTTGGGACTTGCCCTATGCCGGATTGGCGATATGGATATCATATTGTATGGATGGGATCCAGCCTGCCTTGTGTGAGAAAGCGTAGAGGGTGGGAGTGACAGAAACTGGTTCTGCCGCGGATTTGAAGAAGTGTTTGGAAAAAGCAGTTGCTAAAAGACAGGTGATTCATTAGAAAAGTACTTAGGTCAGCCGTAAATTATTAAGGCTGGCCGGATCTTTGGAACCGGAATTTGAACTTACTATAGAACCGGGTATCTATATTAATAGATTGTTGGAAAGCGGAGAAATGCTTTAAGGATTTTATCGATTATGATAAGTTGGAGAGTTATCGTGAGTTTACAGAGTTGCGTAATGAGGAAGATTATTTGATAACGGAGGACGGGGCACGTTTTTGGGGTACGAAGGTCCTTTTACTACAGAACGATGATATATAATTATCCACCTATGGTTGCTTTTAAACCGTAATCAGTCAAGATTTGTATGCACTGCTGTTGTACTTCCTCGGATGGCGTTTGCATTTTATATCCTTTAGGGTTATAGATACTGCCTAGCTTTGCATGCTTTCCCTTTCCTATATCATGGTAAGGTAATAGGTTAATTATCTCAGGATGCCGTGGAAGACTGGCCAAAAATTCGGCAGACAGCTTTATGTTCTTTTCATCTGCATTCACTCCTTCAATCAATGGAATACGGATATAATAAGGGAAGTCAGCTTCTGCTACTCTGCGGATGTTCTCCAAAATTAATTCATTGGGAACATCACAGAATGTCTGGTGTACGGTACTGTCCATTGATTTTAAGTCGATAAGCAATAGTTCACAATTCCGCATCACTTCATCCACTGTTTCTTTGCGGGCAAGCAGGGTGGTATCTACCGCCCGATGAATTCCCTGTTGTCCGCAACGTTTCAGTATATCAATCAAGAATTCGGGATGAAGCAACGGTTCTCCACCACAAAAAGTAACTCCACCGCCCGATTGATCCATAAATGGAATTTCCTTTTCTATTTCATGCATCAGGTATTCGGCGGTATATTCCGTTCCTGATATCTCGATAGCCATTGCCGGACATTCTTCGGCACAGCGTCCGCATAACACGCATTTTTGTTTGTCGGTGATAATACCCTCGGGAGCCAGTGTCAGTGCCCCGTTGGGACATGCTTTCAGACAAGTTCCACAGCCGAGGCATTTCTTGGCTGTGTATAGTTTGTCTTTTCCGTTACGAATGCCTTCGGGATTATGGCACCATATGCACGAGAGCGGGCATCCTTTCATGAAAAGTGTGATGCGGATGCCCGGTCCGTCATTGATGGCATAGCGTTTGATGTCGAAAATCAGACTCATCTTGTCAGAAGGTTTCTTGTGCCGTGCGGGCTATTACGTCATATTGTAAATCTGTATTCATGTCATTGAAGTAATCACTGTATCCAGCTACGCGTACCAATAGGTCCCGGTATTCTTCCGGATGTTTTTGGGCGGCATGCAGGGTAGCGGTATCTACTATGTTGAACTGAATGTGATGTCCTCCTAAAGCAAAATAGCTGCGGATGAGGCTTGCCAGTTTGGCTATGTCTTCATCGTGTTTAAGAAGTGAAGGCAGGAAGCGCTGATTCAATAGAGTGCCTCCGCTTTTCACCTGGTCCAGTTTTCCTAATGATTTTATAACGGCGGATGGCCCGTGGGTATCTGCTCCGTGTGAGGGTGAGGTACCGTCACTGATGGCACGTCCGGCCAGACGGCCGTTGGGGGTGGCATTCATCATTTTGCCGAAGTAAACGTGACAGGTGGTAGACAACATGTTCAGATGGAAACATTCGCCTTTGGTGTTCGGCTTTCCCTCGATGGCATCGTAAAGGTCATTAAAAATCTGGATGGCGATGCGGTCTGCATATTCGTCATCGTTACCGAAGAAAGGGGTACGGTTCAGTATGAACTGTCTCATGGCTTCCTGTCCTTCGAAGTTGGTATCGGTAGCATGGATGATTTGCTCCATATTGAATTTACGTTCTTCGAATACATGTTTTTTCAGAACGGAGAGGCTGTCGGTAATAGTACCCAAACCGGTGCATTGAATATAGCTTGTGTTATAACGCGGTCCGCAGTTATAATAATCTTTTCCTTTGGCGATACAGTCATCAATGAACAAAGACAGGAAAGTGGCGGGAGCGTATTTGGCGAACATACGGTCAATGTAGTTGCTGACGCGTACTTTCATATCTACAAAATAATGGATTTGTTTAAGAAATGCGTCATAAAGTTCTTCATAACTCCGGAAGGTGCAGGGATCTCCTGTTACCAAGCCTACTTTCTTGCCTGATACAGGATCTGTTCCGTTGTGCAAGGTGACTTCCAATATCTTGGGTACGTTAAGGTAACCGGTCAGTATGTAAGCTTCTTTTCCGAAAGCGCCTACTTCTATGCATCCGCTACATCCGCCTTCACGAGCGTCCTCCGGTGTTTTTCCCTGTCGCATCAGTTCCATGACGTATGTGTCGGGATTGAATACAGATGGGTAGCCATAGCCCTTACGGATTACTTTGCAGCCTTCGCGCAGGAAACGCTCCGGGGTGCATACACTGATGTGCAGGGCGCTTCCGGGTTGTAACAGGTGAAGATCATCTACTGTTTCGAGCATGATATAGGATACTTCGCTGACTCCGTTGCTACCATCACGTTTGATGCCACCGATATTCAGATTGGTAAAGTCATTGTAGGTACCGCTTTCTTTGGCGGTGATGCCAACTTTGGGTGGGGCTGTCTGATTATTTACTTTGATAAAGAAACATGACATCAGTTCTTTGGCCTCTGCACGGGTCAGTATTCCTTCTTCCAGGTCTTTTTCATAGAAAGGAGCGAGGTGCTGGTCAAAATGTCCTGGATTCATGGCGTCCCATCCGTTCAGCTCTGTAATGGTGCCGAGATGGACAAACCAGTACATTTGTATGGCCTCCCAATAAGTACGGGGGGCATGTGCAGGAACCCATCGGCAGATTTCCGCTATTTTTTTCAGTTCCTCTTTGCGTTTCGGATCGGTTTCTTGTCCAGCCATCTTTTCGGCCAGTTCGGCATGGCGTTCGGCAAAAATGATAGCGGCATCACAGGAGATGGACATGGCGGTCAGTTCTTCTTGTTTGTCGGTTGCTTCTGGATCATTCATAAAATCCAGATTTTTCAACTCATGTGCAATACGTTCTTTCAAATCCAGCATGCCATGTTGATAAACCTTTCCGTCCAGAGAAGTATGGCCGGGGGCTCGTTGTTCCATGAATTCAGTGAACATTCCTACTTCGTAAGCTTCTTTCCATTCTTTGGGAACGTGATTGAAGATGCGTTCGCGTTGGGTGCGCCCTTTCCAATAAGGAATTACCTCGCGCTCATAGGTGTCTATATCTTCCTGGCTGATGGTGTAACGCTGCAATTCGCGGGTGTTCAATACATGAAGGTCTTCCACGCTGTGACAGGTCAGTTCAGGGAAAGTCGATACGGCTTTGGGGCGTGGTCCACGTTCACCTACAATCAGTTCGTCTTCACCTATGTATATAGTTTTCCGTTTACAGATTTCAAGGAAGTTCAGTGCTCTTAGAATAGGAATTGGATACTTTCCTTCGTTTTCTTTGTAAAATTCGGTTTCTATCAGAGCACGTTCTATGGACAAAGAAGGTTGTGTATCAAAAGATTCTTGACGTAGGCGTCGGATACGGTCTGTCATACCGTTGATTGTTGTTTTCATAAGAGTTATAATAAGGTCTACTGGTTCATAAATAGAAATTTCCATAAGGGCGGATTAATGGATCCGACCAATTGATGTGCAAGAGAATAAGATATCAAATAGAAAGAAACGTATGCCAAAAGTAAGATACGCTGTCATTTAATCCATCTTTATGGTGGTGTAATGTACAGTCTGCTGGCTTTTGGCATACCCTCCTGAAGAAGAAATGTTCTTAGTAGTAGAACATCAGGCAGTTGAACAGTTTTCTATAGCCTTTGGAGTGCATTCACTTATACTTGTTTAATAATGGCCGAAATTACAGTTTGTTTTGCACATAAACAAAACTTATATACTGTTTAATAACAGGTTAATACCGGAAACTGCTTCCTCCTAAAAACTCTCTCAGTAAAGAAGTGGGAGGCAATTCTTTATCTTGTACCGAAGCGAAATATTCCAAGAATTTGCGTAAACGGTATGCTTCTGAATATTCCGGTTTGTTATTGGGAACATTCCTTAGAATAGGAATGGCATAATCCTTCATAATGGCCAGTTCAAACAACAGGGCAGAATTGAACATGGCATCTGCATTTTCCTGATATGGGAAGATCCATTTTTCTTCTCCGGCGCGTACGCTGGGCCATCTTCTGATTGTTTCCTCTGCGGAATAGCCACGGTATTTGTAATCGCGGATAATACGGCGCAACAAACGGTTGTCGGTAGTCGGAATATAATTATGATTGTCCAGCAGAATAGTGGTTAATGCCGATACATATATTTTATATTTATTCTCGGCGGGAATATGAGGGGTTAATTCGGGGTTAAGTGCATGAATCCCTTCGAGAATCAATATCATGTTATCGTCAATCTTAAGTTTGTCACCTTTAAATTCCCTTCTTCCTGTGGTGAAGTTGAAACGTGGTAACTCTACTTCCTTTCCATGAAGCAGATCTTGTAATTGCTTGTTGAAGAACTCCAAATCCAATGCATACAATGATTCGTAATCATAATCACCTTTTTCATCTTTTGGTGTCTTTTCTCGGTCAACAAAGTAATTGTCCAGGGAGATGGGGTAAGGTTTCAGCCCGTTTGCCATCAACTGGATACTGAGTCGTTTGCTGAAAGTCGTTTTACCAGAAGAGGATGGACCGGAGATAAGAACCAGTTTTACTCTTTGACCGTTTTTTCCTCTGTGGTATATCTCATCAGCAATATTGGAAATTTTTTTTTCCTGCAAGGCTTCAGACACATTAATCAGATCGGTGGCATAACCTTCATTACAGGCCACATTGAAATCTCCTACAGTACCCACACCTAAAATCTGATTCCAGCGTCGGTGCTCTTTGAATACTTCCAGCATTTTTTCTTGTTTTACTACTTCCTCCAATATTTCCGGATTCTGACGGTTGGGGACTCGCAGCAACAAGCCGTCATAGTATTTAACAATGTCGAATTTGCGGATATATCCGGTGCTGGGCAACAGACTGCCATAGTAGTAGTCAATGGTATCTTCTAAAGTATAATAATAGGAGTAAAGTTCCCCTGAAGTTTCAAGCAGTCTAACTTTGTCCATCATTCCTTTCCGGCGGAATAGTTCTACTACTTCAGTTGTGTGACATTCAAAACGGTGGAAAGGGATGTTGGCTTCCACAATCTCTTTCATTCGCTGCTTAATACGGGAAACATCATCCAGCCCGGTTTCGCGTCCTATCTGCAAGGCGCAATAATATCCTTTGGATACGGGATGTTCAAGCATGATTTTTCCATCAGGGTATAAGTCCTCCACCGCTTTGCACAAGATGAAGCAGAGAGAACGGACATAGGTACGCATTCCTGAAGGATTCAGTATGTTCAGGAACTCTACATCCTTATTATTATAGGCCCGGTAATTGAGTCCTTCTACTTTGTTATTGACTTTGGCACTGACCGGCCCGTATGGGATATCTAGATTAAAACCATTATAAATATCCAAAAGTGAGCTTCCGATTGGGAAGTTCTTTGAAATATTGTTATTTTTGCAACAGATTTGTAACATAATCGTAATAATTATTACTAACGTAGTGAAACGGCTTGAAATTTACTGAATAAAAGGGAGATTAGCCAATTCCTACCAAATTAATTAAAGATGGAGTATTCTTTTTATGATTTCTTAAAGCTGCTAGGTTCACTGGCGCTATTCCTTTATGGAATGAAAATCATGAGTGAGGGGCTGCAAAAGTTTGCTGGTGACAGACTGCGTAAAATCCTCACAGCGATGACCACCAACCGGGTAACCGGAGTGCTAACCGGTGTTCTTATCACTGCGTTAATTCAATCCTCTTCTGCTACTACTGTTATGGTAGTAAGTTTCGTTAATGCCGGACTCCTTACACTTTCACAATCAATTGGAGTCATTATGGGGGCAAATATCGGTACCACTGTCACTGCATGGATTATATCTGCGTTAGGGTTTAAAGTAGATATTGCTGCTATGGCACTTCCGTTATTGGCTGTTGGCGTACCCTTATTATTTTCAGGAAAGAGTAACCGTAAATCCATTGGAGAATTTATATTCGGTTTCTCTTTTTTGTTTATGGGCCTCTCTCTCTTGAAGACGAATGCTCCTGACTTAAGTAGAAACCCCGAAATGTTGTCTTTTGTTCAGAACTATACTGATATGGGATTTGGCTCTGTTATCTTATTTGTTGTCATCGGTACAGTTCTTACCATGATTGTACAGGCATCGGCTGCAACGATGGCTATTACTTTGATTATGTGTGCCAATGGTTGGATTAGTTTTGAGCTGGGGGCTGCGTTGGTACTTGGCGAGAATATTGGTACCACTATAACCGCTAACCTTGCCGCACTGACTGCCAATACGCAGGCCAGGAGGGCTGCGCTGGCTCATTTGGTGTTCAATGTTTTTGGGGTTATTTGGGTGTTATGCCTTTTCAAGCCTGTAACTATGGGGGTTTCATGGTTTGTAGAAGATATAATGAGAACAGCAGATCCGGCTGTTGCCGTATCTTTTAAACTGTCTGCTTTTCATACTACTTTTAATATATGCAATGTGTTGATTCTTATTTGGTTTGTCAAGTTGATAGAGAAAACTGTCTGTAAAATCATTCCTCAGAGAGAGCAGGATGAGGAATATCGTTTGCGCTTTATTACAGGTGGTATGCTTTCTACGGCAGAGCTTTCTATATTGCAGGCACGCAAGGAAATCAATCTCTTTGCAGAGCGTACTCATCGTATGTTTGGCATGGTGCGGGATCTGCTTCACACCACTAATGACAATGACTTTAACAAATTGTTCAGTCGTATTGAGAAATATGAGAATATAAGCGATAACATGGAGGTGGAGATCGCTAATTATCTGAATCAGGTATCCGACGGGCGTTTGAGTTCTGAAAGTAAGTTGCAAATTCGTGCTATGCTTCGTGAAGTGACTGAAATAGAAAGTATCGGGGACAGCTGTTATAATTTGGCACGTACTATCAATCGTAAACATCGCAGTGATATGGATTTTACTCCGAAACAGTATGATCATATTCATCAGATGTTCCAGTTGACTGATGATGCTTTGTCTCAGATGATTTCGTTGGTGGAAGATGAGCATCATGTGGTAGATGTGAATAAATCGTTTAATATAGAGAATGAAATAAATAACTATCGTAATCAGCTAAAGAACCAAAATGTGCTGGATGTGAATAATAAGGAGTATGATTATCAGATGGGGGTGCACTATATGGATATTATTGGAGAATGTGAAAAACTGGGCGATTATGTAGTAAATGTGGTGGAAGCCAGTAGCAATGTGAAGGAAAAGAAATCCTGACCTGAAAGGGCTATGGTGAACAGAATAGGTGCAGAGGTGCAAGGTTTAACCTATGATGGGTTAAATACTTTGTGTCTCTGTGTTTTTTAATAAAGTGTAAGAAAGAAGAGAGTCTAAATAAAAGAGAATCTACATGTCAATATTTGTTTTTTTGAAACTGATAGGCTCACTGGTACTTCTGATATATGGTATGAAAACCGTGAGTAAGGCTTTGCAAAAACTGACAGGTGGGCATTTGCGCCATATTTTGGGTGCTATGACCACGAATCGCTTCACCGGATTGTTGACAGGTGCATTGTACAGCCTTCCACTGCAACAAATAGTATCTTTGGAAGAAGACGGATATCATTTGGTTGATCCTAACAAATCATTTAATATAGAGAATGAGAGAAACAATTACCGCAACCAGTTGAAGGATCAGAATGTATTGGATGTGAATAATAAGGAATATAATTATCAGACGGGGGATTATTATATGGATATTATCAGCGAATGCGAAGAATTAGGCGATTATGTAGTAAATGTTGTTGAGGCACGTACAGATATAAAGGAAAAGAAAATTTGATTTGTAGAAGGACAAGTTAAAAGAAAAGCGTGAGACACGAATGTTCCACGCTTTTTTGTAAATCGTATTAAAATGAGGTTATTTTTCGATTCCAACCAGTTCTACTTCGAAAATCAAAGTAGAGAAAGGTTTAATCTGACCGGCTTCACGTGCACCATAAGCCAAGTCTTGAGGGATGTAAAGTTCCCATTTAGAACCTACTGGCATCATTGTCAGTGCTTCAGTCCATCCTTTGATTACTTGATTAGCACGGAAAGTAGTCGGTTCTTTACGATCATATGAACTGTCGAACTGAGTTCCGTCAATCAAAGTACCTTTATAGTTTACTTTTACTTTAGAAGAATCGGTAGGAACAGCGCCGTTACCTTCTTTAATTATCTTATATTGCAATCCGCTTGATGTAGTTTTAACACCCTCTTTCTTTGCATTTTCAGCTAGGAATTTTTCACCGGCAGCCTTATTTTCAGCGAACTGGGCTTCAGTAGCTTTTGTTTTGATTGCTTCTGCTTTAGACTGAACGTAGGCGTTGGCTTCTTCCATAGTAACATTCATGCCTTTTTTTTGCAAAGCAGCCATGAAACCTGCCAGGAAGTTTTCTTTACTTAAACTTTGAGTAGAGTCATTTCCGAAAATACGTTGGCTCATCATATCGAACATACGTCCACCAACTTGTTGACCAATCTGAAGACCTGCCATATAAGCAACGTCTTTAGGACTTGTCTTGCTGGTACCTTCTTTAACACCTCTGATGAAGTCGGCCATATAGGCTGTGTCAACGCCCAGTTGTTGGCTCATATACATATCCAGACCTTGCGTGTTGGTGATACCCATCATGTAAGAAAGTGAGTCTACGTCATTCTTCATGTTTGCTTTCGGTGCTTGGGCTGTACAAGAAGCCAAGCTGGCTGCAGCAGCGATTGCTACAAAAAAACTAATTTTTTTCATTTGCCTTAAATGCTTTAATAATTATAATACTTCGATTAATTCTACTTCAAAAATCAATGTGCTGTGAGGAGGAATCATTTCTCCTGCCTGTTGTGCTCCATAGGCTAATTCTGAAGGAATGAAAAGTTTCCATTTAGCACCTTCAGTCATCAGTTGGAGTGCTTCCACCCATCCTTTGATTACTTGGTTCACACCAAAGATAGCCGGTTCGCCGCGTTTGATAGAACTGTCAAACAAAGTCCCATCAATCAAGGTACCTTCATAATGGCATTTTACACGGTCGGTTGCACTCGGTTTTTTTCCGTTACCTTCTGTGATAACTTCGTACTGTAAGCCGCTGGGAAGTGTCACGACCCCCGGTCTTTTTGCGTTTTCCTCCAAAAATGATTTTCCCTTTTCAATATTCTCTGCATTCAATTTGGTTTCCAGCTCTTCAAAGTACTTGTTTACGATTTCACGTGCTTCGTTGTGGCTGATAGCCGTTTCTTTTCTATCTAATACGTCTTTGATTGCTTGAGCAAAGTCTTCAACATTAATACTTTGAGCACCCATGCTCAATAAATTCTGGCCAATACCAAGGCCGATGGCGTAACTGAATTTATCCATAACTATTTATTTTATAAGATGTTTTATACAAAACGCACAAAGGTATGCTTGGAAAAGGTACGATTGATAAGAAGTCAAGTGGAGAGACAAAGGGCAGACAGGGAAGCTCTTCAAGAAACTATGATGTATTAGGAAGAGAGCTGTTTACACCGGACGAAGTCAGAAAACTGGATAACAAAAAGTGCATTATTTTTATCCGTGGTTTTGATCCTATCATGGACAATAAGTTCATACCGTTCAATCATTCGATGTTTAACCAGACAGCAGATGGCAAGGGAGAGCCTTATGTTCATCAGATAAGAGGAGCAGATAATCTTATCGGTCCGCCATTTGAGATTCTTTCAGACAAGGCAGTTAAGTATTATGAAAAGCTGAGGGATAAGGGCGAGAATGTGTATATAGATTCTCTTACCTATGAGCAGTTTATGATGCTTGGTGATGCGGAGTTAAGCAGAAGATTCTCCATGCAGGATGAGGCAGAGCAGAAAGCAAAGATTGACAGGGAGCAGGCAAATGAGCTTGAGTATGTCGATGAGTCACAGAAGTCTGATACTACAGAATGTGCTAACTCTTCTAATGGAAGTGCTGGTACTAAGCCTGTAAGGAATCCTGAGAGGGAAAAGCCTAAGTGGGAGGATACAATCACAAACCGAATGCTGCACTGGTCATATACACCGGAGCAGAAAGAGGAAGTGAAGAAGGCACTTGCGGCAGGAGTTCCGAAAGCAACGATTCTTACTTACTTCTATCCTGAGGTTACTGTGGAGAAGATGAGTTCATATCGGAAGAAGCATTAAATGATATCGCATAGGCACAGGAAATGTGGTATACTGTGCCTATGTAAAAAGAATGTGTTTTACAAATCGGAATTGACCGAATAAGTTAATCGTGCCATATGGCTTGATTATAAATACAAAGATAAAAACGCAATGTACATTAAAAATGTACTAGAGCTGGTAGGTAGCCCAGCCGTCCTATGCAAATAGGGTAAGTAACCTGCCCCTCCGGGTTGTCCATTCTTTGTTCAATTCATTTTAGGAGGGATCCTTATGGACAAAGCAAGTGGAAAACTGACGGTATATTTTGAAGAACCATTTTGGGTAGGTGTATTTGAACGTATTGAAGATGGTAAACTATCTGTGGCGAAGGTAACATTTGGTGCAGAACCAAAGGATTACGAAGTGCAGGAATATATTCAAAAATACTATTTCAGTTTGAAATTCAGTCCGGCTGTTGAAACTGTTGTAAAGGATATAAAAAGAAATCCGAAACGGATGCAGCGAGAAGCGAAAAAGCAGACGATGGAAACAGGCATCGGCACAAAATCACAGCAGGCATTGAAATTACAGCAGGAACAGAACAAACAGGTGCGTAAAGAGAGAAGCCGCAAGAAAAAAGAGGCGGAAGAACAGCGAATGTTTGAGTTGAAACAGCAAAAGAAAAGAGAAAAGCATAAGGGGCATTAAAGTCCCTTGGGCTTTTGCACAATTCGATATTTAACGGAGGAATCATTATGTGTGGAATGACAACTGATTTATAAATAAAAATAAATCGGAGGTTTATATGAATTATTCAATAAGAGAATTAAAACGAGATGAAAATAAGATATTAGATACTTTTTTATACGAGGCAATTTTTATTCCTGAAGGTGTTCCAGCACCGTCCAAAGACATCATTAACAAACCAGATTTGCAGGTATATGTAAAGGACTTTGGTGAGAACAAGGGAGACTTATGTTTGGTTGCTCAAGTTGCGGATGAAATTGTTGGTGCTGTATGGGTTCGGATTATGAATGATTACGGTTGAACTATAGTCAATAAAAAAGACACGATTTATAAACATATTTTCTGGGAACAGCCGGATTTACTGCTGATCCCAGAATGCAGCTTCCATTTCATCAGGTGTCAGATAACCTAAAGAACCATGTGGTCTGCGAGAGTTATAGAACCCTTCGATATACTGAAAAACAGAACGATATAGTTCATTGTAAGTATGAAAATTACGCCTGTTGGTTTCTTCCTTTTTTAGGTATTTGAAGAAACTTTCGCAGCAGGCGTTGTCATAGGGATATCCTTTTTTGGAAAAAGACTGGACAACATTTCGTTCATCAAGCAATTTTCTGAAAGAAAAAGCTGTGTATTGTGATCCTCTATCAGAGTGAAACATCAGTCCGATCGGAGATTTTCTGGAACGGTATGCTTTCTCAAAAGTTTGGATGACCAGATCTACATCGGGTTTGGAGGAGATATGCCAGGAGATCACTTTTCTTGAAAAAAGATCCATGATGATACAAAGATAATACCATTTGCCTCCGGCTTTGATATATGTAAAATCGCTTGCCCAAACCAGATTTGGAGCTTTCTGGTTAAAATCCTGATGCAGATGATCGGCATAACAGTCAGAAGAATCTTTCTGTTGAGGAGCAGACTTTGGTTTTACTGTAGACATGGATGGGAGCTGCATGGAGCGCATCAGGCGGTACACTCGACCGACACTGATGTAAATGCCATAGTCACGACCTAAAATATATGTGATTTTATAAGCACCGATCCGTTTATCATAATCAGCGTAAATATGCAGGATCATTTGTTTGATGTTTTGGTTCTCTATCGTTCTTGGAGAAGGCAGAGAATAAAAATGCTTGTAATAGGTGCTGCGGTTTACGTTGAGTACACGGCAAAGTGTTTTGATATCATGTTGGAATCGAAGCTTATAAACGGCACTTAATCTTTGTTTGAGTGTGGCGTGAAGATGGCAATCGCTTTTTTTAGGATAAGATTTTCTTCTTCAAGCTGAGCATTTCGTTTCTGGAGTTCCTGTATCTGCTTTGCTGTTAGAATTTCACCGTTTGATGTTTCAACGGTGGAGTATTGTTTGATCCATCGGGAAAGAGCAGTTTGAGAAACACCATACTCTTTGATCAGAGAAGCTTGTGTTTTGCCGTTATGATAGAGTTCAACAAGAGTTCGTTTGAAATCCTCATCATAATAATTTTTTTTAGCCATAAAGATACCTCCTTTTTGGTGTCTAGTATTATGGTACATCTGTTTATAAATCGTGTCCACTTATTTAATATAGATCCATTATGTTGCTTCTGTCGGAGAACAACAGGATAGTATTGAAATGCGATAAGAGGACGAAAATATATGGCTCACACAAAAAATGATGGCTACACTTTATGGTGTGGATGTACGCACGATAAATGACCATATAAAAAAAGTATACGTTGATTCGGAATTAGAAGAGTCAACAACTATCCGAAAATTTCGGATAGTTCAAACCGAGGGTTCTCGCCAGGTTCAGAGAGAAGTGAACCATTATAACCTGCAGATGATTATGGCTGTCGGCTTCAAGGTAAACAATGAACGTGCCGTGCAGTTCCGTAAGTGGGCAAACGGTATCGTAAAGGACTACACCATCAAGGGCTGGGTCATGGATGACGAACGGCTGAAGCGTGGAACGTATCTGACGGAGAAGTATTTCGATGAGCAGTTAGAGCGCATCCGAGAAATCCGTGCCAGCGAAAGAAAGTTCTATCAGAAGATCACTGACCTGTATGCGACAGCCATTGACTATGACAAAAATTCTGCAACGACGAGAAGATTCTATGCGACCGTTCAGAATAAAATGCATTATGTCGTTCATGGACATACGGCGGCGGAGCTGATCGTGGAAAGAGCGGATCACACAAAAGAGCACATGGGATTAACCACCTGGGCAGATGCACCTGATGGAAAGATTAAGAAAAGCGATGCTAGCAGCATTAGGAATTCCTGCATCCAATGCAATAAATATGTTTTACAAACAAATTATTCTTCAAAGAGGACTTCCTTTTGAAGTGAAAATGCCATCCGCTCGCCCTGTAGACGTTAGTGCATTATCAGAAGCACAGATGAATGCAGAACTAGAGAAAGGATATGCAGATATGCAGGCTGGTCATACTAGATCAGCAAAATCTGTTTTTGCTGATATCCGCAAGGATTACAATTTATGATTTATGATATCGTGATTTCAGATCAGGCCGAGATAGACCTTCGTGGAATCTTCGAATACATTGCTTTTGAACTGCAGGCACCAGAAAATGCAAGTGGTCAGCTTGATAGGCTTGAAGCATGTATTATGGATCTTGATCATATGCCGAAGAGATATCGACAATATGAATTGGAACCATGGAAAAGTCGAGGGTTACGCGTAGCACCAGTAGACAATTATCTTGTTCTATATTCCGGATGATGATACACAAGTGGTTACGATTATCCGTGTTATGTACGGTATGTACTGAATATTTAATTGTTGTAAATTATCATGATTTAAAACATGGCTCAAGGAGTCATAGGCTAATTGCTTGTTTTTAGCAAAATATCTATTCTTTGGAATGAAAATAATCAAATCAGAAGATTCATTCTCTACTGCATTTATCTGCTTCGTAAAACCTTGTAACATATCTTTTGCATGATTATTTACATATATCACATCATAGATCGGAAGAGCACACGTCTGAACTCCAGTCACTTAGGCATCTCGTATGCCGTCTTCTGCTTGAAAAAAA
>ENA-UPWM01000266-UPWM01000266.1-human-gut-metagenome-genome-assembly--contig:-NODE-266-length-21034-cov-18.560195_pt1 | contig 21034 bp, 18 predicted proteins | sample MGYA00250051_ERZ773379 | MGnify/ENA primary metagenome ERZ773379 (study PRJEB29103, sample SAMN06112020) | human gut metagenome | biome: human gut; feature: ankylosing spondylitis patient; material...
CGCGGTGAACACAGCTTCAATGCCGCCCGCGCCGCCCAGCAGATGGCCGGTCATGCTCTTGGTGCTGACCACGGTCATCTCCTTGGCGTGTGCGCCGAACACGGCGTGGATGGCGGCGGTCTCGCAGGCATCGTTCATGTGGGTGCCGGTGCCGTGGGCGTTGATGTGGTCCACCTGCTCCGGTGCGATGTCGGCATCCACCAAGGTCAGCTTCATGCAGTCGATGGCACCTGCGCCGCCGGGAGCCGGAGCGGTAAAGTGATAGGCATCGCAGTTGGCACCGTAGCCCACCACCTCGGCATAGATGTGTGCGCCGCGCGCTCTTGCGTGCTCCAGTTCTTCCAGCACCAGCACACCGCTGCCCTCACCCATGACAAAGCCGCCGCGGCGGGCGTCAAAGGGCAGGCTGGCAGCGTCCGGGTCGGTGGCGGTGGAAAGTGCCTTCATGCTGGTAAAGCCGCCGATGCCCAAGGGGCTGATGCAGCTTTCCGCGCCGCCGCAGACCATCACCGGCTCGTAGCCGTCCCGGATGCGGTGGAAGGCGTCGCCTACGGCATTGGTGCCGCCGGCGCAGGCCGTGACCGGGCAGATGCACATGCCCTTCAGACCGAAGCGGATGGCCACCTGCGCCGCTGCCATGTTGGCAATGGCCATGGGCACAAAGTAGGGGCTTACCTTCTCCATGCCCTTTTCCTCGCCGCGGGCGTGCTGCTCCTCGATCGTGGGCAGACCGCCGATGCCGCTGGACAGGATGACACCGATGTCCTTGCCCTCGGCCTCGGTATCAAGGCCGCTGTCTGCAATGGCTTCGGCGGCAGCGCCCAGTGCCAGCAGGGTGAAGCGCGCCATTTTGCGGACTTCCTTTTTGTCCACCACGGTCTCAGGGTCAAAATCCTTTACCTCACCGGCCAGCTTGCACTTGAAGTCGGTGGTGTCGAACTGGGTGATGGGGCCGATGCCGCATTTACCGGCACGGGCTGCCGCCCAGCTGTCCGCCACATTGTTGCCCAGCGGGTTCACCGTGCCAAGGCCGGTGATCACAACTCTGCGTTTTTCCATAAGGGTTCTCCTTTACATTGCCATGCCGCCGTCCACACAGAGCACCTGCCCGGTGAGATAGCTGCTTTGTTCTGCGGCAAAAAATGCCGCGGCGTTTGCCACGTCCTCCGGCTTTCCGGCCCGGCCCGCCGGGATGCTGTGCAGCATTCCGGTGCGGACGGCTTCCGGCAGGGCGGCGGTCATATCGGTCTCGATCAGGCCGGGGGCCACGGCATTCACCGTGATGTTCCGGCCTGCCAGCTCCTTGGCCAGGCTCTTGGTCAGGCCGATGAGCCCCGCCTTGCTGGCGGCGTAGTTTGCCTGACCGGCGTTGCCCCGCAGGGCCACCACGCTGGACAGGTTGATGATGCGGCCATGCCGCTGGCGCACCATGCGGCGGGCGGCCTCCTTGCAGCAGAGGAATGCGCCCTTGAGGTTTGCGTTCAGCACGGCGTCAAAATCGGCCTCAGACATGCGCAGGAGCAGGCCGTCACGGGTGATGCCTGCGTTGTTCACCAGCACATCCACCCGGCCAAAGGCGTTGACCGCCGCGTCAAACAGCGTTTTGCAGCCCTCAGCGGTGGAAACATCGGCCTGTACGGCCACGGCGTCCACGCCCTCGGCGCGGCAGAGCGCTGCCGTCTGCTCCGCAGGCTCTGCGCCGTGGCAGTAGTTGACCACCACGTTGCAGCCCTGCTTTGCCAGTGCCACACACACCGCCCGGCCAATCCCCCGGCTGCCGCCGGTGACCACCGCCGCGCGGGTCACAGTCTCTTCGCTCATGCTTCGTCCCTCCATGCGGCCAGCGCGGCGTCCAGCTGCTCCGGTGTCTCCACCGAAGCGCACGGCACGCCGGGCAGGGTCTTTTTCACAAAGCCGGACAGGGCACTGCCGGGGCCGACTTCCAGGATGTGGTCCACACCCAGTTCGTCCAGGCGGCGCAGGGTGTCCTCCATGTACACGCTGCTCTGCACCTGCTTCACCAGCAGGTCCGGGATGGTGTCCGCGTCGGCCTTTTCGCGGCCCAGACAGTTGAACAGCACCGGGACCTGCATCTCACGGAACCGCTCGGTCTTGAACCGTTCGGCGAGGGCATCTCCGGCGGGGGCCATCAGCCGGGTGTGGAAGGGGCCGCTCACCTTCAGCGGAAGGCAGCGGCGGGCACCGGCGGCTTTGGCCAGCTCCGCAGCTTTGTCCACAGCGGCTTTCTCGCCGCCGATGACCAGCTGGCCGGGGCAGTTGTAGTTGCAGATCTGCACACAGCCCAGCGCCGAAGCCTCTTCGCAGCAGGCGGAAAGCGCAGTGCGGTCCAGGCCCAGCACGGCGGTCATGCCGCAGTCGATGCCCTTGGCCGCATCGGCCATGGCTTTGCCCCGGTAGGCGGCCAGCTCAATGGCCTGCTTGGCGGTGAACACCCCGGCAGCTTCCAGCGCGGAGTATTCGCCCAGCGAAAGCCCGGCCACGACATCCGGCTGCACGCCATGCTCGGCCAGCACGGCGGTGACGCCGCAGGCAAAGGCCACCATGCAGGGCTGGGTGTATTCGGTCTGGTTCAGAACGCCGTCCGGGTCCTCAAAGCAGACGCGGTGCAGGTCAAAATCCAGCGCCGCGCTGTCGAAGGCGGCCCGGAAGGCGGGGGAGCTTTTGTAAAATTCTTTGCCCATGCCGGGGTGCTGGGCACCCTGACCGGCATACAGAACAGCAAGTTTCATAGGTTATGCCTCCATTCGGCGGTCAATTCGTCCATCAGTTCCCGGACGGTGTACATCCGGTTCAGTCGGCCCACATTGGCCCCGCAGAAGAACAGCCCCTCTTCCACATTGCCCTTCACCGCTTCGATGAGGGCGTGGGTGATGCAGTAGGGCACCTTGGCGGGGTCGCAGGTCTTTAAACAGCGGGCGCAGTGCCGGGGCGCAAAGCGTTTGCCCTGTGCCAGCGCCTGCACCAGCGGGGTGTTCAGCGCCCGGCCCGGCATGCCCACCGGGCTGTGGATGATGCGCACATCCTCCGGCTTTGCGGCCAGGAGCACGTCCTTGTAGGTCTGGCTGGCATCGCACTCGTAGGTGGGGATGAACCGGGTGGCCAGCTGCACCCCGGCGGCCCCCAGCTTTGTATAGTGGGCCATGTCGGCCCCGGTGTAGATGCCGCCCGCCACGAATACCGGGATGGCATGGCCGAACTGCGCCTCATAGGGCTGTACCTCGGCCAGCACTTCCGGCAGAATTTCGTCCAGAGACTGGCAGTGGTCTGCCAGCAGGTCGGCCTCGGCAAAGCCCAGATGCCCGCCTGCCTTGCAGCCCTCGATGACCACAAAGTCGGCGGTGCGGGCAAACTCCTTGGCCCAGCGGCGCAGGATGAGCTTAGCGGCCCGTGCGCTGGACACGATGGGCGCAATGGCCACCTCCTGCGTGCCCACAAGGCCGGGCAGCTCCAGCGGCAGGCCCGCGCCGGACACCACCGCATCCACCCCCGCTTCTACCGCGGTGCGGATGGCAGCGGCATAGTCCTGGGTGGCCACCATCGCATTGATGGCCACCAGCCCCGCGCCCTTGGCAAGGGCTTTGGCTTTCTGGATCTCAGCGGTCAGGGCGCGGTGGTTGGCGCTTGCCGGGTCCCGGGCAAAATCCGGCTCCCGGTAGCCCGCATCGGCGGTGGAGATGCACCCCATGCCGCCGCAGGCCGCCACGGCCCCGGCCAGCCCGCCGAGGGACACGCCCACGCCCATGCCGCCCTGCAGGATGGGCACGGGCAGGGCCTTTCCGGCAAGGGTCAGCATAGCTCGTTCAGCGCGGCGATGCGCTGCCTCCCGCCTTCCCACAGGTCGTTCAGGATGTCGGCCACGGGGCGCACCTCGTGGAGCATCCCGGCCACCTGACCGGCCATCAGGCTGCCGGTGGTGGTGTCGCCCTCAAACACGGCCCGGCGCAGGCTGCCGAGGGTGTATTTTTCCAGTTCCATCTTGTCGGCCCCGGCCTTTTCCTGCCGGACGTACTCGCGGCTCATGCGGTTTTTCAGCACACGCACCGGTGCGCCGACGCTGCGGCCGGTGACGATGGTGTCACTGTCCTTGGCCTTGAGCAGGGCGGCTTTATAGTTCTCATGGATGGGGCACTCCTCGCTTGCCAGCAGGCAGGTGCCCACCTGTACGCCGCAGGCACCCAGGGCCAGCGCAGCAGCCAGCTGGCGGCCGTCGGCGATGCCGCCAGCCGCAATGACGGGCACGCTCACCGCATCCACCACCTGCGGCACCAGCGCCATGGTGGTCATTTCGCCCACATGGCCGCCGCTCTCGGTGCCCTCGGCAATGACGGCGTCGATGCCCAGCGGCTCCAGATGCTTTGCCAGCACGGCGGCCGCCACCACGGGAATGACCTTGATGCCGGCGGCTTTCCACATGGGAACATACTTGCCGGGGTTGCCCGCGCCGGTGGTGACCACCTGCACGCCTTCTTCCACCACGATCTTGGCAAACTCGTCGGCCTGCGGGTGCATCAGCATGATGTTCACGCCGAAGGGCTTGGCCGTCAATTGCTTGCAGCGGCGGATGTTCTCGCGCAGGGTGTCGGCGTTCATGCCGCCCGCGCCGATGATGCCCAGCGCTCCCGCGTTGGAGCAGGCGGCGGCAAACTCGCCGGTGGCGATGTTGGCCATGCCGCCCTGAATGATGGGGTATCTGGTCCCTAAAATTTCATTTAAAAGTTTCATAAAGTTTTCCTGCGAAAGGCTTCCCCCTCGGGGGAAGCCTTTATTTCTTATACTCCACGATCATGCCGCCCCAGGTCAGGCCGCCGCCAAAGCCGATGCAGGCGATCGTCTGCCCCGGCTGCAGCTGCCCGGTCTCGGCCAGCTCGTTCAGGGCTACCGGGATGCTGGCGGCGCTGGTGTTGCCGTGGCGGTCCATGTTCTTGTAGAATTTGGCCGGGTCGGCGTGCAGAGCCCGCACACAGTGGTCGATGATGCGGCTGTTGGCCTGATGACAGACCACCCAGTCTACCTCGTCCAGCGTCTTGCCGGTCTCGTCCAGCACCGTGTGCAGGCAGCGGGGCAGGGCATCCACCGCAAAGCGGAACACTGCCTTGCCGTCCATGGTGATGGGGGCGGAACCGTTCCGGTCCGGCCCACCGGCGTGCAGGACGTCGCTGCCCCGGGCCCCCAGCGTGAGGGCAAAGGGGGTGTCGGCCAGCCGGAAGATGGCCGCGCCCGCGCCGTCGCCAAACAGGACGCAGGTGGAGCGGTCGGCGGGGTCCATCAGGCGGGAAAGGGCTTCGCACCCGATGACCAGGGCGTACTGCCCGCCCAGCGTGGCCAGCAGGCCCCGCGCTACGGCGGTGCCGTACAGAAAGCCGGAACAGGCCGCGTTGACGTCCAGTGCAGGCCGGTTCTCCGGCAGGCCCAGCGCCGCCTGTACCTGACAGGCCACACTGGGGGTGGCGTCCGGGGCCGACAGGGTGGCGCACACGCAGCAGGCGATGTCTGCCGGGGCAAGGCCGCTGCGCTGCAGCGCCTGTTTTGCGGCGGCAATGGCCAGCGTGGCGGCGGATTCGTCCGCGGTGCACCAGTGCCGGGTGCGGATGCCGGTGCGGGAGGTGATCCACGCGTCACTGGTGTCCACGGTGCGGCTGAGCTCTTCGTTCGTGACCGTCCGGCCGGGCAGCGCCCCGCCGGTGGCTATCAGCTGGAAGCCCTTCATGCGTTCCTCATTTCTCCGATCTGGCGGTATTTCTTGTAGCGCTGGTCGGCCAGGGCCCTGCCGTTCATGCGGCACAGCGTTTTCAGGTGTGCCCACAGGGCAGCGTCCAACTGCTCAAACAGCACCGTGTGGCCGCGCTGGGCACCGCCCACCGGCTCCGGGATCACTTCTTCCACAATGCCGTCCTGGTACAGATCCTGCGCGGTCAGCTTCATCATCTCGCAGGCTTCGCCGCTGCGGGAAGGATCTTTCCACAGGATGCTGGCAAAGCCCTCGGGGCTCAGCACCGAATAGACGGCGTTTTCCAGCATGAGGATGTGGTTTGCCACACCCAGCGCCAGCGCACCGCCGGAGGAACCCTCGCCGGTGACCACGGCAACGACCGGCACGGTCAGGCCGCTCATCTCCATCAGGTTGCGGGCGATGGCCTCGCCCTGGCCGCGCTCCTCGGCGTCCTTGCCGGGGTAAGCGCCCGGCGTGTCGATGAACGTGATGATGGGCCGACCGAACTTCTCGGCCTGCTTCATCAGGCGCAGGGCCTTGCGGTAGCCCTCCGGCCCCGGCATGCCGAAGTTGCAGGCCAGATTCTCCTCCAGCGAGGAGCCCTTGCGGTGACCGATGACGGTCACCGGCATGCCGTGGAAGCGGGCCACACCGCCCAGGATGGCGGGGTCCTCCCTGCACTGGCGGTCGCCCCGCTGCTCAAAGAAGTCGGTGAACAGGGCGGAGATGGTCTCGTCAATGTGGGGGCGGTCCGGGTGCCGGGCCAGAAAGACCCGGTCCTCGGCGGTCAGCGGGCCGCAGGCACGCAGGATCTCGTCCTCCTCTACGGCAAGCTCTGCCAGCTCGGCGGCATGGGCCGTGATGGCGTCCATGTCGTCGCCGCTGCCCTTCAGGGCGGTGATCTGCGCATCCAGCGGAGCCAGCTGCTCCAGAATTTCCTTGATCATTCGTGTTTTCCTCCCACATGAAGCTGCAGCACCCGGATCAGGGTGTCGCGCAGCTGGTCGCGGGGCACCACCTGATCCACAAAGCCGTGCTCCAACTGGAACTCGCTGCGCTGGAACCCGGCGGGCAGCTTTTCGCCGATGGTCTGCTCAATGACGCGGGGCCCGGCAAAGCCGATCAGCGCCCCCGGCTCGGCCAGCATGATGTCGCCCAGGCTTGCAAAGCTGGCGGTCACGCCGCCGGTGGTGGGGTGGGTGAGCACGCTGACGTACAGCCCGCCTCTGGCGGAAAAGCGCTGGATGGCGGCGCTGGTCTTGGCCATCTGCATCAGGCTGAAAATGCCCTCCTGCATGCGGGCACCGCCGCTGGCCGAGAAGATGACCAGCGGCAGGCGTTTGGCTGCGGCGTACTCCACCGCGCGGGTGATCTTTTCGCCCACGGCGGTGCTCATGCTGCCCATGAAAAACCGGCTGTCCAGCACGGCAGCCACACAGGCCACCCCGCCGATGCGGCCGGTCGCCGTGACGGCGGCTTCGCGCAGGCCGGTCTTGTTCTGGGCGGCGGTCAGCTTTTCCGGGTAGCCGGGGAACCGGAGCACATCCTGCGGGGGCAGGTCAGCGTCCAGCTCCCGGAAGCTGCCGTGGTCCAGCACCAGACTGAGCCGGTAGTAGCCGCCGATGGGCATGTGATAGCCGCAGTTGGGGCAGACGTAAAGGCTGCGGGTCCAGATGGTGCGGGTGGCGCGGCGGCCGCACTGTTTGCACTCCACGAACTGGGGCTCATGCCAGACGGCCCCGGCATCCCGTCGGGCTTTCAGCTGAAACGTGCGTTCCCGCATCCGGCCGGGGAACAGGTCTCGGATCTCGTTCATGGTGTTCTGCCTCAGACGTGTGCGGTGATGTAGTTGTAGATGTCGCCCACGGTCTTGAGCTTTGCCAGCTCCTCGTCGGGCACGGACACGCCGCAGGCATCTTCCAGGGCCATGTTCAGCTCCACAGCGTCCAGGCTGTCGGCCTCCAGATCCTCGGTCAGGCTGGCCTCCATAGTCACCTTGTCCTCATCGCAGTTCAGGGTATCGACAACGATCTTCTTCATTTCTTCAAACGTCATGGTAGTGTTCTCCTTTGTTCTGGTTGTATGAATGAATTAGCTAAAATGTTTGAGTAATTCGGAACACGACCATTATAGCCGAATCGTTGGATAAGTCAACAAAAATAACTAAAATAATTTATCTTTTACAGTTCTGACACACTTTCCTTCCTTTTTATAATGCACGGTACAGGTGGCGGTCTGCGCACAAAACCCATTGACACGATGTGGTGGCGCTGGCCATCGCGGTCATGATCGGTGACGGCTGCTGTGCCTTCGTCAGCATCAGCCTTGGGCAGGACGAAGGGCACCGCGCAAAGCAGAGCGTGGGCAACGCGGCGGTGCTGTGCGCAGAATGACCAATTCTTCCGGCAAAAAACTGGAAATGTTGATGCAATGCAAATCTTGTAAAATGCGCTTGCCTCGGCTATAATACCTTTCATGAATGTACACAACGTCCTGCCTCTTTCCGGCAGGGCGTTTTTCACGGCAAAAATGCAGAGCAACGGCTCTTTTTTGCATGGATGGGAGGAAACCTATGACCAAGGATATGACGCAGGGCAGCCCGCTGAAGCTGATCCTTGCCTTTGCAGTGCCGCTGATGCTGGGCAGCCTGTTCCAGCAGTTCTACAACCTGGCCGACACCATCATCGTGGGCCGCTTTGTGGGCGTGGAAGCGCTGGCGGCCGTGGGCAGCGTGGGCGGCCTGAACTATCTGGTGCTGGGCTTTGTCAACGGCATTGCCTGCGGCTTTTCCATCCCCATCTCCTGGACCTTCGGTGCCAAGGACTATAAAGAGATGCGCCGCTACACGGCCAACACCGTGTGGCTGTCGCTGCTGTTTGCGGCGGTGCTCACGGTGGTCACCGTGGCGCTCACCCGCGCCGTGCTGGTGTGGACCAACACCCCCGCCAACATCATCGACCTGGCCGATGTCTACATCCGCACCATCTTTGCGGGCATCCCCCTCACCTTATTATACAATGTCACCAGTGCCCTGATGCGCGCGCTGGGCGACAGCAAGCGCCCGCTGTTCTTCCTGCTGGTGGCCAGCTTTCTGAACATCGGGCTGGACCTTGCCTGCATCATCGTGTTTGACATGGGCGTGTTCGGCGCGGCCTTTGCCACCGTGTTCAGTCAGGGCGTGGCCGGTGTGGGCAGCCTGCTGTACATCCTGCGCCACTACCATGAGCTGCGCTGGAGCAAGGACGAAGGCGCGTTCAGCCTGCCCCACTGTGCAAAGCTGTGCAGCATGGGCATCCCCATGGGCCTGCAGTGCAGCATCACGGCCATTGGCAGCGTGGTGCTGCAGGGTGCCGTGAACGGTCTGGGCAGCGACATCGTGGCCGCACAGACCGCCGGCAGCAAGGCGGCGCAGTTCCTCTGCGTGCCGCTGGAGAGCATCGGCACTGCCATGACCACCTACGCCAGCCAGAACATGGGTGCCCACGACCTCAAGCGGGTGGACCGCGGCTTGTACACGGCGCTGGGCATCGGCTGCGTGTACAGTGTGGCCTCCTTCCTCATCCTGCGGTTCACGGATAAGCTGCTCATCGGCCTGTTCCTGGAAGCCAAGGAGACTGCCATCATGGCCAACGCCCAGAGCTTCATCTTCTGGAACAGCGTGTTCTACATCCCGCTGGCGGTGCTGATCATCTATCGCTACACCATCCAGGGGCTGGGCTATTCGGGCCTTGCCATGTTTGCCGGTGTGGCCGAGATGGTGGCCCGCGCCATGGTGGGCTTCTGGTTCGTGCCGCTGTGGGGCTACTTTGCGGCCTGCATCGCAAGCCCGGTGGCCTGGTTCTTTGCCTGCTTCTTCCTCATCCCGGCCTACATCGTGGTGCGCAAGCGCCTGCAAAACGAAAAACAGGCCGATGCGCAGCAGGCGGCAAGGGCCTGAGCGTTTCCGGTTTAAAACAAAAGGGCTGCTGCACAGCATTTGTGCAGCAGCCCTTTTTCGATGCAAGTTGGTTGAGACTTAGTTCTCCGGTGCAGCGAAGGCGATGGGGGTAGCGCCTGCAGCGGCGTCCACGCTCTTCAGAGAGAGCGGGGTGGTCTCGTAGTGCAGGGTCTCGAAGGTCTGGGTCTGGCCGTCCTCGGTGGTGAACTCCAGCACATAGGTCACGTCAGCCTGCTTGTCGGCCTCCACGTCGCGGGTGATGACCACGCTGTCGCCGTCAGCCAGGCCCTCACCGGCCAGGTTGTCGCCCTTGTCCTCGGCGCCGACTTCGTACAGGTACAGGTCGGTGACGGTGGAACCGGTGGTGTTGTACACGGTGTACTCGGCAGTGGTGGGCTCAGCGGCCTCGCTGGAAGCAGCCTCAGAGCTTGCAGCCTCGCTGGATGCGGCAGAGGATGCCACAGAAGAGGAAGCAGCGGTGGAAGAGGAGCTGCCGCAGGCGGTCATGCCCACAGCCAGTGCCAGAGCGGCAGCAACGATTGCAACATTCTTGAGTTTCATGCGAAATACTCCTTTGATCTTTTTTCGTTCTTCTCGTTTCAACCCAACCAACCGGGTGGGCGGGTTGTTGAGGTTGATTATACGCAGGATTCGACAAAAAATCAAGTCTTATGTCGGCATTTTTCACGATGAAACAGGAACTGTTACCATTTTGACATGAATCTGTCACAATTTAGCAGGGGCTAACTTGAAGTTCCGTCCTGCTGCACCGGCGCATCCGGGACGCAGCACCGCCGGGGCGGGTGCCGCATTTTTGCCCCATCTCCCGATTTACAAATCTGCCGAAAAAGGCTATACTATAAATAATTATGCAAACAGGGGAGGTGAGCAGATGGCAGAACAGGAGCTGGAACAGCTGGAAGGCACGGTGGAAGATATCATCTACGAGAACGCCGACAACGGCTACACCGTGTTCGAGGTGTCCGGCGGCGGGGTCATCACCGTGGTGTGCGGCGTCGTGGGGGAGCTGCACGCCGGGGAGAGCGTCATCTGCCGCGGCCGGTACGAGAACCACGCCACCTACGGCCGGCAGTTCCACGCGCAGGAGTGCGAGACGGACATGCCCAAGGATCTGGAAGCCGTGTACGCCTTCCTTGCCAGCCGGTCGCTGCCCTACATCGGGGCCAAGACGGCGGACAAGATCATTGACCTGTTCGGGGCCGAGGCGCTGGAGGTCATTGCCAACGACCCCGCCCGGCTCACGCAGGTGCCCGGCATCTCGCCGGACAAGGCCGACCGCATCCAGCAGGAGTTCAAGCGGATGTTCGGCATGCGGGAGCTCATCGCCTATCTGGCACAGTTCGAGATCGGCCCCCGCAAGGCCATGGAGGTGTTCCGGGCCTTTGGCGTGGGGGCCATGCAGGCGATTTCGGCCAACCCCTACCTGCTGTGCGGGGAGCCGCTGCAGCTGGACTTCCGCCACGCCGACAGCATCGCCCAGTATTACCACATGGAGGGCGATTGCGCCCAGCGGCTGGAAGCCGCTCTGCTGCGCACTTTGCGCCACAACGCGGGCAACGGCCACACCTGCCTGCCCCGGGCCCAGCTGCTGGAAACCGCGTCCAACTTCATCCACCAGCCGCCGGAAAAGCTGGCCCGTGCGCTGGACAAGTGCATCGAGACCGAAGAACTCTGCGTGAAGATGTTCGACGGCGTGCCCTACATCTACCTGCCGGACCTTCTGGCCGCCGAGCAGGACATTGCCCACCGGCTGGCCATTCTGGCCCGGCGGGGCAAGAACACCGCCCGGGACCTGGACCGGAACCTGCAGGTGCTGGAACTGACCCAGGGCTTTGCCTATGCGCCGCTGCAGCGGGAAGCCATCCGCAAGGCCATGACCGAGAACTGTCTGGTGCTCACCGGCGGCCCCGGCACCGGCAAGACCACCACCGTGAACGCCATCCTGCAATTGCTGGAAAATCAGGCCGAGCGGGTGGCTCTGTGCGCCCCCACGGGCCGGGCAGCCAAACGGCTGAGCGAGCTCACCGGCCGCAAGGCCAGCACCATCCACCGCCTGCTGGAGGTGGACTATACCGGCGGCGTGGTCAGCTTCATCCACAACGACAAGAACCTGCTCAAGTGCGATGTGGTCATTCTGGACGAGATGAGCATGGTGGACGTCAAGCTGTTTCAGGCGCTGGTCACGGCCCTGCGTTACAGCTGCCGCATCATTATGGTGGGCGACGCCGACCAGCTGCCCAGCGTGGGCCCCGGCAACCTGCTGGGCGAGATCATCCGCTCCGGGTGCGTGCCCACCGTCTGCCTCAACGAGATCTTCCGGCAGGCCAAACGCAGCCTCATCGTGGAAAATGCCCACCACATCATCTGCGGCGAGCCGCTGCAGAAGGGCGGCAAAACGGACGATTTCTTCTTCCTCGAAGCGGACGGCGACGCCGCCCAGAAGCTGGTGTGCGACCTGGTCACCACCCGGCTGCCCCGCAGCTATGGGTTCGACCCCGTGCGGGACATTCAGGTGCTTTGCCCCACAAAGCTGGGCCCCACCGGCACCCAGGCGCTGAACGTGGAGCTGCAGAACCTGCTCAACCCGGAGCAGAAGGGCAAACCCCAGCTGCAGAGCGCGGCCCGGGTGTTCCGAGTGGGCGACAAGGTGATGCAGGTGCGCAACAACTACGAGATCGTCTGGCAGCGCATCGGCGGGGAACAGGGCGTGGGAGCCTACAACGGCGACATCGGCATCGTGGAGAGCATCAACACAAGGGAGCGCTCCATGGTGGTGCGCATGGACGACCGGCGGCTGGTGTACCCGGCCGAGAACCTCAACGAACTGGAGATCGCCTACGCCATCACGGTGCACAAGAGCCAGGGCAGCGAGTTCCCGGCGGTGATCCTGCCGGTGGCGCAGGTGCCGCCCCGCCTGTGTTACCGCAACCTGTTCTACACCGGCGTCACCCGCGCACGCAAGCTGTGCATCGTGGCGGGCCGGCGGGACGTGGCCAACCGCATGATGAGCAATGTGCGCCAGAACCTGCGTTACAGCGGCCTGTGCGCCCTGCTGCAGGCGGAGCTGCCGCCGGAGCAGGTGCGTGTGGAGGAATGAAGGCTGCAAAACTTGTATACTTTTTGCCGCAACTATGTTATACTGAACTCTGATCTGATTTTTGCCCGCCCGGCGGGCTTTTTACGATAGAGGCACAAGAGAAAGGAACGAACGACTTATGGCACAGAACGATATCGGCATCGACCTGGGTACGACTACCATCATCATCGCGCAGGAGGGCAAGGGCGTGGTGCTCAACCAGCCCAGCGTGGTGGCTATGGACACCCGCAAGAACTCCGTGCTGGAGGCGGGCGACAAGGCCCTGGCCATGGTGGGCCGCACCCCCAACTACATTTCCGCCATCTTCCCGCTGAAGGACGGCGTCATCAGCGACCACACCATGACCCGGGAGCTGATCTGCCGCTTTGTCAAGCAGGTGTACAGCTCCCATATGGTCAAGCCCCGGGTGGCCGTGTGCGTGCCCGCCGCCATCACCGGCATTGAGAGCGACGCCGTGGTGGAGGCCGTGGTGGCCGCCGGTGCCCGTCAGGTGTACCTCATCGACGAGCCCATCGCCGCCGCCCTCGGCTCCGGCATCGACATCACCCAGCCGGACGGCCGCATGATCATCGACATCGGCGGCGGCACCACCGACATCGCCGTGCTGAGCCTGGGCGGCAAGGTCAAGGCCACCAGCGTGCGGGTGGCCGGCAACCACTACGATGAGGAGATCCTCAAGCATGTGCGCAACAAGTACAGCATCGCCATCGGCCAGCGCACCGCCGAGGAGCTGAAAAAGCATGTGGCCTGCTGCCCGCAAAAGACCGATTTCCACGAGACCATGGAGATCAAGGGCCGCAGCCTGCTCACCGGCCTGCCGGTGCGCGTGAACGTGTCCACCGATGACCTGTACGAGCCGGTGATGATGCTCAGCGAGCAGATCGGCACCGCGGCTCACCAGGTGCTGGAAAAGACCCCTCCGGAGCTGGCCGGTGACATCTACCGCAACGGCGTCATGCTCACCGGCGGCGGTGCCCAGCTGCACGGCCTGACCGAGTATCTGGCGCAGGAACTGAAGGTGGAAGTGACCGTCTCCCCCGACCCCGTCAACTGCGTGGCCCTGGGCACGGCCATGAGCCTTGGCATCGGCGACAAGCTGGAGACCGGCTTCACCGACGCCACCCCGCGCATCGGCCGCCGGTAAGAATGTTGCGGGAAAAAAGAAAATTTGTCCATTTTTGTTGAATTAAATGGGAAAATAAGGTATACTATTCCCAAATCGTGTTTTCGCGGCAGGTCCGAAACACCGGCTGCGGATTCTTGAGAAACAGGAGGAAAAACCATGGATTTAGGTTTTGACGTCGTCGTTACCGTTACCGGTATCGTGCTGGTGTTCTTGATCCTCGTGCTGCTGATGGCGATCATCACGCTGGAGGGCAAGATCTTCGACGGTCTGGGCAAGAAGAAGGTTGCCGCAAAGGCTGCTGCCTCCAAGCCTGCCGCCCCTGCAAAGCCCGCTGCCCCGGTGCAGCAGGCCGCTGCTCCGGCTCCCCAGGTGGAGGAAGGCATTCCCGGTGATGTGGTGGCTGCCATCATGGCCGCCATCCACGCAATGGGCAATGGCAAGTACACCCTCAAGGCGGTGCGCCGCGGCACCAACGGCTGGGGCAAGGCCGGTGTGAACGACACCACGGCCCCGTTTTAACACAGGAGGAAGAACATGACACAGTTTATTGATACTCTGGTCGGTATTTTCCAAAGTTCCGGCTTTGCACGGTTCGGTGAGCCCGGCGGCTACCTGTACGCGATCATGATCTGCGTGGGCTGCTTTTTGCTGTACCTCGCCATCGTGAAGGAATTCGAGCCCCTGATCCTGCTGCCTATGGCATTCGGCATGATCCTGGCAAACCTGCCGGGCAGCGGCGTCATCCACATGGAATATTTCGTCGGTGACGGTCTGGAACACCCCCTGTGGGTCCAGATCCTGAACAACGGCGGCCTTGCCGATATGCTTTACATGGGCGTCAAGCTGGGCATTTATCCGCCGCTGATCTTCCTGGGCATCGGCACCATGACCGACTTTGCTCCGCTGATCTCCAACCCCAAGAGTCTGCTGCTGGGCGCTGCCGCACAGTTCGGCATCTTTGGTACTTACATGGGTGCCCGCCTGCTGGCCGCTACCGGTCTGGTGGACTTCACCCAGAAGCAGTCCGCTGCCATCTCCATCATCGGCGGTGCCGACGGCCCCACCGCCATCTTCGTTACCTCCCGTCTGGCTCCTGAGCTGCTGGGCTCCATCGCTGTGGCGGCCTACAGTTACATGGCGCTGGTGCCCGTCATCCAGCCGCCCATCATGAAGGCACTGACCACCAAGAAAGAGCGTACCGTCGTGATGAAGCAGCTGCGCACCGTCTCCAAGACCGAGAGGATCATCTTCCCCATCATGGTCACCATCATCGTGTCCCTGATCGTCCCGGATGCCGCCGTTCTGGTGGGTATGCTGATGCTGGGCAACCTGATGAAGGAGTGCGGCGTGACGGATCGCATCCAGAAGACTGCCGGCAATGAGCTGATGAACATCATCACCATCTTCCTGGCCCTGTCTGTTGGCTGCACCACCAGTGCAAACACCTTCCTGAACACCCGCACCCTGTTCATCATCGTGCTGGGCCTGATCGCTTTCTCCTTCGGCACCGCAGCCGGTGTGCTGTGCGGCAAGGTGATGTACGCCGTGACCGGCGGCCAGGTCAACCCGCTGATCGGTTCCGCAGGCGTTTCCGCTGTGCCGATGGCCGCCCGTGTGTCCCAGAAGGTGGGCCAGAGCGAGAACCCGCAGAACTTCCTGCTGATGCACGCCATGGGTCCCAACGTGGCCGGCGTTATCGGCTCTGCCGTTGCTGCTGGTATTCTGATCAATATCTTCGGCTAAGCATTCCCTGAAAAACAAACGTTCCCGTCCGGTGGTCCTGTACTGCCGGGCGGGTTTTGTTTTGTCACTGTGCAAGCTCTGATAGAGAAGCGCTATCTGATAAAGTGACTGATTTCAGACGACACATCGATAAAAAACTCACTTTATCAGCATGATAAACTGACAGGGGCCTGATAAACTGATGAATTTAAACGATAATAAATTAAATATTTGTCACTTTATCACTTGTTTTACTACAGTAGGGAAGCCGTGTGGACCATCAGCATCCAGTGCCCTCCCGGCCTGCCGGTAAAAGCAATTGTAGATCCGGGACCGGGCGGAGATGGATCCTGAGGCATTTGCGCGGGAGAAGTGCCACAAAATTTCCCCGCAAAGGCCTCCGGCAAACCCACCGGCTATTCTCAATTTCCTGAAAATGTGGTATACTGTTCTTTGACAATAAAAGGAGACAGGGGAACCCATGGCAACAGATCTGACACAAGAATTCTGCGCTCTGCGCGATACCTATATTGAAAAGCAATTCGGCCGCCTGAACGAGATGCAGCGGCGGGCGGTGTTCACCACCGACGGCCCGCTGCTCATCCTGGCCGGAGCCGGCAGCGGCAAGACAACCGTGCTGGTCAACCGCATTGCCAACCTCATCCGGTTTGGCGCGGCCCACGGCTCAAAACAGCTGCCCCGCCCGGCCACGGAAGAGGACGTCAAGGCCCTGCGCAGTGCCATCATGACCGGCACCGCCGCGCCCGGCTGGCTGGACGGGATGCTGCGGCAGAACGCCGTGCGCAGCTGGAACGTGATGGCCATCACCTTTACCAACAAGGCGGCCGGGGAGATGAAGGAGCGCCTGCGCCGGATGCTGGGCGGGGAAGAGGGCGACGAGGTGTTTGCCTCCACCTTCCACTCGGCCTGTGTGCGCATCCTGCGCCGCTGGGCGGAGGAGATCGGCTACCCCCGCAGCTTTACCATCTACGACACCGACGACGCCCAGCGGGTGATGAAGGCGGTGTACAAGGACCTGAACGTGGATGACAAGTTCTTCCCCATCAAGAGCGCCATCAACCAGATGAGCCGCTGGAAGGATCAGCTGGTCAGCCCGGAACAGGCCCTTGCCAACCCCGCCAAGGACACCAAGGGCGCACTGGCGGCCCGCATCTACGCCGCCTACGAAAAGCGGCTGAAGGAGGCCGGTGCCTTCGACTTCGACGACCTCATCTACCAGACCGTGCAGCTGCTGGCAGAGCACCCGGACGTGCGGGACTTCTACCAGACCAAATACAAATACCTGCTGGTGGACGAGTATCAGGACACCAGTGTGGCGCAGTTCCGTCTGGTGAGCCTGCTCACCGGCCCGGAGCGCAACATCTGCGTGGTGGGCGACGATGACCAGAGCATCTACCGCTTCCGCGGGGCTACCATTGAAAACATCCTCAACTTTGAAAAGTGCTACCCCGGGGCAAAGACCATCCGGCTGGAGCAGAACTACCGTTCCACCTCCAACATCCTGAACGCCGCCAACTGCGTCATCCAGCACAACACCGAGCGCAAGGGCAAGACCCTGTGGACCGACAACGGCGAGGGCGACAAGGTGCAGGTGTACACCGCCGAGAACGAGCAGGACGAGGCGATGCACATTGCGGACGTCATCGGCCAGCACCTCAAGGCGGGCGGCCATCTGGCCGACCACGCCATCCTCTACCGCATGAACGCCCAGTCGGCTCCCATCGAAAGCTACTTCACCCGCGCGGGCATCCCCCACAAGATCGTGGGAGGCCAGCGCTTCAACGACCGCAAAGAGGTCAAGGACATCCACTCCTATATGTCCATCGTGGCCAACCCCCGCGATGACGTGCGCCTGCGCCGCATCATCAACGAGCCTGCCCGCAAGATCGGCAACACCACGGTGGAGGTCATTGCAGACCTTGCCGCCCAGCAGGGGGTGAGCATGCTGGAGATCATCGGCCACGCCGACCAGTACGCCAAGCTCAGCCGGGCTGTGATGCCCTTGCTGAAGTTCTGGCAGATCTACCAGAGCCTGCAGGATTCGCTGGAGACCAAAACGCTGGACGCCTTTGCCGCCGACGTCATTGAGCGGACCGGCTACAAGGCCATGCTGGAAGCCGACGCCGCCAAGGGCCACGAGGACGCCGCCGACCGCCTGCAGAACCTGGGCCAGCTGGTGAACAACGTCAAGAACTACTGCGACCAGCACGGCGAGGACGCCACGTTGGAGGGCTATCTGGAAGATATCGCCCTCATCAGCGACATCGACAGCTACAACGAGAGCGCCGACCAGGTGGTGCTGATGACCATCCATTCGGCCAAGGGGCTGGAGTTCCCCTATGTGTTCCTCATCGGTATGGAAGAGGGCGTGTTCCCCAGCGAGATGAGCAAGAATTCCGAGGCGGACCTGGAAGAAGAACGCCGCCTTGCCTACGTCGGCATCACCCGCGCCAAAAAGGAACTGTACATCTCCAACAGCGTCACCCGCATGCTCTACGGCCGCACCCAGCGCAACGAGCCCAGCCGCTTTTTGCGCGAGATCGAGCCGGAGTACATCGAAGAGACCCGCAGCCCGGTGCTGGAACAGCGTTCCCGTCTGGGCGGCTGGGGCAGCAGCTACAGCGACACCGTGCCCGGCGGCGCGTCCGGGTACTCCGGGCCTTCCGGCTGGGGCCGCAGCGCCGGGGGCTACGGTTCCGGCGGCTATGGTTCCCGCTCCGGCGGCGGTTACCTGAACCGCGAGTACAACGCCGGGGAGCGCAGCGGGTTCGGCTCCGGTTATGCCGGGCGGGGCACTTCCTCTTCCGGCTACGGTGCCGCCTACGGCAACAGCTCCACCCAGCCCAAGGTGCGTTCGGGCGGGTTCGGTGCCGGGTGTTCCGGCACGGGCGCAAAGACCCCGGCCGCAAAGATCAGCTTTACCGGTGCACCGGCGGCAAAGGCAGCGCCCGCAGGCTCCAAGCACTACGAGCCGGGCGACATCGTGGAGCACAAGGTCTTTGGCCGGGGCACCGTGCTCAAGGTCAAGCCTGCGGCCGGAGACCAGATCGTGGAGATCAACTTTGAAAAGGTCGGCATCAAAAAGACCATGGCCAATTTTGCGCCGCTGACCAAAATCACAACGGAGGAATGACACAAAATGATGACAGTTCGTTTGATCGCCCATACCCCGGAGCCGGAAAAGGTGGTGGCGGCTGCCGCCAAGCTGTGCTACTCCGACGCCCACATCACCGACCTGCTGGACGGCCTGACCGAGGAAAAGACGGCAAAGTTCCTGACCATGCTCAGCGACCTGGGCCACGCCAGCCCCATCGAGCACGCCAGCTTCACCTTTGGCATCGAGGGGGTCAGCCGTACCTTGCTGGCCCAGATCACCCGCCACCGCATCGCATCCTTCAGCGTGCAGAGCCAGCGCTATGTGCGCCTGGACGATTTCCGCTATGTGGTGCCGCCGGAGATCGAAGCCATCCCGGAGGCAAAGGCGGCTTTCCTTGAGAGCATGAACGAGGACGCCAAACGCTACCTTGACCTTGCCCACAAGCTGGAAGAGGGCCACACCGCCCGCCTGATGGCCGAGGGCATGCCGGAAAAGGCAGCCCGCGCCAAGGCCGGCAAGCAGGCCAATGAGGACGCCCGCTTTGTGCTGCCCAACGCCTGCGAGACCAAGATGGTGGTCACCATGAACGCCCGCAGCCTGCAGAACTTCTTCCACCTGCGCTGCTGCAGCCGCGCCCAGTGGGAGATCCGGGAGCTGGCCGAAAAAATGTTTGAGCTGGTGTACCCGGTGGCACCGCATATCTTTGCAAAGTCCGGCCCGGCCTGTGTATCCGGCCCCTGCCCGGAAGGCAGGATGTGCTGCGGCAAAACCGCCGAGGTGCGCGCAAAATATGCATCCATCAAGGAGGCTGCAGGCGTATGAGCAAGGGAAAACTGATCGTACTGGAAGGGCTGGACGGCAGCGGCAAGGCCACGCAGGCAAAGCTGCTGGCAGCACATTTAAAGGAGCGGGGCTTTTCTGTGCGGGAGATCACCTTCCCGAATTATGAGAGCGACTCCAGTGCCCTTGTAAAAATGTATCTGGCAGGGCAGTTCGGCCAGCACCCGGACGATGTAAACGCCTATGCAGCCTCCAGCTTTTATGCGGTGGACCGCTATGCCAGCTACAAAAAGGACTGGGGCAGTTTTTACGAGAATGGCGGCATCATCATTGCCGACCGCTACACCACCTCCAACGCGGTGCACCAGTGCTCCAAGCTGCCGCCGGAGCAGTGGGAGAGTTTTCTCGGCTGGCTGTTTGATTTTGAGTTCCATTTGCTGGGCCTGCCTGCGCCGGATGAGGTAATCTACTTACAGGTAGACCCCGCCGTGAGCCAGAAGCTTATGACCCAGCGTTACCACGGCGACGAGAGCAGGAAGGATGTGCACGAGAAGGATACCGAGTATCTTGCCCGCAGCCGCTGCGCCGCCGAGTATTGTGCCGCGCACCTTGGCTGGGCCGTCGTGCATTGCACCAGCGGGGACAACATGCGCAGCATCGAAGACATTCAGGCCGAAGTGCAGGAGATCGTGTTGAAGCAGCTGACATAATTTTCGATAAGAGGGGGCATCCTGACAGATGTATCGTTTGATGCAGCCGGAAGATAAACCGGCAGTGCTGGCTTTATGGCAGAGCCAGCGCAATGAATCAGAAGAATTTGCCAAAAAGGCCATTGAGCAGTTTGCAGGCGAGCAAAACGTCTATGTGGCCGAGGAAAATGACGAGATCGCTGCGGTGGCGCTGGCTGTGCCGGTCACGCTGCAGGGCCGCAGCGGCACCTACCTGTATGGTCTGTGCGGCGAGGGCAGCCTGATCCTGGCGGGCCTTGTAGACTATCTGTGTGCCCAGCAAAAGCTGCGCGGCGCGGGCTTTACGGTGGCGGTGCCCACCAGCCCGGAGCAGGCCGCACTGCTGCAGGATAAGGGCTTTGCATGGGCCTTCGCCCTGCGCTGCCTGCCGCGCGAGGTGGAGCGCAACCTGTGGAGTCAGGCGGAATTTGATTCCGTCACCGCCAAAAAGCTGTGTGAGCTGCGGGAGCGCTTCTGGCCCGATACCGTGCAGCTGACCCCGGAGCGCATGGCCGTGGTGCTGGGAGATCTGTACTCCTCCGGTGCCACCATCGTTTCCAGCGCCCACGGCTATGGTATTTATTTCCGCAAGGAGGATACGCTTTACTTTGTGGAGCTGCAGGCCGACAATGACCGCGCCGCCGAAGTACTGATGGAAGCCGCCCGCGAAAAGGAAGTCATTGTGGAAAAGGCGGTCCCTGCAGGAAGGCCAGACGGTACGCGTCAAGGTGATCGGCTTCGATGACAAGAATCGTCCGCGTCTGTCGATGAAGG
>ENA-UPWM01000276-UPWM01000276.1-human-gut-metagenome-genome-assembly--contig:-NODE-276-length-20819-cov-20.050718_pt1 | contig 20819 bp, 18 predicted proteins | sample MGYA00250051_ERZ773379 | MGnify/ENA primary metagenome ERZ773379 (study PRJEB29103, sample SAMN06112020) | human gut metagenome | biome: human gut; feature: ankylosing spondylitis patient; material...
TACGGCGACCACCGAGATCTACACTCTTTCCCTACACGACGCTCTTCCGATCTGGTACCGTATGCTTGGTCAGAGCCGGAGCCCAGCTGCTGCGCATGGCGTACAGCGGCAGCCGCAGGTAGCGCCCATCAAAATCCAGCACCTCGAACCCCATGGCATAGTCATACAGGTTCAGGTCCGGCCAGCTGTCCTCGCCGGAAAACTGGATGCGGCAGCAATCATACTTCAAAAAGTCAAAGCCAAAAGTCCCGCAGAGTACAAAATCTGGCTTTTCCTCCGGCCCATTGCAGAACGTGATCTCCCACCTGGCATGTTCCAGCGTCTGGGCAAAATAATTATCGCGGGCGTCCCAGTCCGGGGCCAGGTCACAAAACGCCAAGCGCACCTGCTTTTCCCCCGGCATTTCAGCCCTCCCCGCGCTGGCGCAGCCAGGCATATTTCAACATTGCGGTCACGGTTTTGCTGTCGCGGATTTCGTCCGTCATCACCATCTGCAATACATCGTCAAACGGCAGAGCGGCCACATCCAAAAATTCCCCATCGTCCAGGTGCTGGCTGGTAGGTTTCAGGCCCCTGGCCGCCCAGATATAAATTTTCTCGCTGTCATAGCCCACAGTCGGGTACAGCACCCCCAGGTTGATGAACCGTTCCGCCGTCACGCCGCACTCTTCTTCCAGCTCACGCTTGGCTGCTTCAAACGGGTCTTCGTCCTTTTCCAGTTTGCCGGCCGGCAGTTCCCACAGTTCTTCTTTCAGTGCGTAACGGTACTGGCGCACCATCAGCACCTTGTCATCATCTGTCAGGGGCAGAATGCACGCCCCTCCGTTGTGGTGTACCACCCAGCGGTGCTGACGGTTAAAGAACTTGCCCCCCACCGACGGATTGCCCCGCCACCGGGGATTAACCGTCCGAAGGTGTTCGTTTTTCCGAAAGGTGATGCGTTCATTCATACGGACTCAGGCTTATTTTTCCAACAGTTCCTTCAGGAAGGTATCCAGTTCCTCGTCAAGCCCTTTCAGCAGTTCGTCACTGAGCAGCATGGTCTCTTCTTCATCCATCAGCAGCAGTTCGGCTACGGTTTCCTTTTCATCGTCCACCAGCACGAAAGAATACGGCTTCAGCAGACAAAGCTTGTCGAGCGCACCTTCATCTTTCAGCGTCATGACAGCCGAACGAAGCAGCGGCTCCACCTGGGTATAGAAGTCGTCGCTCTCATAATCCACCCACTCACCAATAATGGTACGGGCCAGCTCTTCATCGTCATCGTCGAAGATAACCAGCTCGCCGCTGTCCTGCCGCGGCAGCAGATGAATATCTGTTATGACTGAATCTTTCTCCCCTGCGGCATAGTGTCCGATCGCTTCTTTCAGGGCGGAAACGATGGCCAGCTGTGACTGTTCACATATATCCATAGACTATTCTCCTTTATTTGTTCTCTCAAATGTACAAAAAAAATCGTTCGTACAAGGAAAAGTTTCAGAAATTGTTATCAAAACGGTGCATTTGGATGTTCAGCTGGGTCCATTGGCGCAGACGTTCCTGCAACTGGCGGTCGTAGAAACTGACAAGTTGTGCATAGTCGGAGTCGGGCTTCACCAGACTTTTTGCCTTTTCCAGCCACGATACTGCCTGGTTCATATCGCCCAGCATTTCATAGGAAAGGGCCAGATTGAACGCAGATTTCATCTTGAGGTTTCCTTTCTTGCTGGCTTCATAGAGCTTTGTCCACAGTTCCTGGGCTGCTTTCCAGTCTCCCTCACGCACACTGACTCCGGCATCGCGCATGTCGGCACATCCGCCGTCGAAATAGATCCGGTCGGCCGATACCCAATGGGGCACGAGATGGCCGGTCAGGATGGAAGCGGCATACGAAGATACTTCCGGAATGACAGTCTTGTCGGAAACCGTAGGGTCGATCTCCCATCCCAGGCTGTCGGTCTTCACCAGGGTGAACAGGGGTTTGTCACGTCCGGGAACATAGACCTGCACCTGCGGGGTAAGCTTCACATGAGCCACTGACAGAACGGCACCAAACTCCGGATAGAAAACATCCTCCTTGCGGGTTTCAATCTGCACACGGTCGAAAGAAAAGATGGCATCGGCTCCCAGATCCCGCGTCAGCTGTTCCACCTGAGGGGCTGACAGGCTTGAAGTGCCGGCACTTCCTTCGGAACGGAGGGCAGAATCGCAAATGATCACCTGGTCAAAATAACGGGTATCGGCCAGCGACTCGGCCAGTGCTTCGGCTGAGGTCTTGCCGTCGCCTTCCAGATGTCCCAGGGTCAGCACTCCGGATTTGGGAGAAGGAATGGGAGGCATGTTATTGACCACGGCTACATTCCGCAACTGTTCGGGAAAACTGACATCGGCAGGACAAAGCTGGTCGAAAGAAAGAAACTGGACGGAACTGCAGGATGCCAGCACACATCCGGCTATTCCGATCAACAAAGAGGCATACTTTTTCATAATCATCGTTTTAACGGAACAAAATTAGCATATTCCCCATAAAGTATGAGTTAAATTTTGAAAATATACAAACGAAAACGTGCCGGAGCGTATGGATATTCACGCTCCGGCACGCCGGACACACGCCGGAGCGTGTGTAAAAGGGAACTGACGTTCAGCTCAGGATTATTCAGCCTGGTCGCGTCCGTGACAGTTCTTGTATTTCAGTCCGCTTCCGCAAGGACAGGGATCATTGCGTCCTACGGTCTTTTCAGCACGGTAGGGTTCCTGTTTCTGTTTCTCGCGGGTATCCTGTCCGGCTGCTTCCTGCTGGGATGCATCGGTCAGGCTGGCTTTTTCTTCCTTGTACTGCTGGCGCGGAGTGGAAGGTTCGGGAGCAGCTTCACGTACCTGCTGGGGTTCCTGAACCGGGATCTGTCCGCGCATCAGGACAGAAATGGTATTGTTGTTGATCTTGCTCACCATGTTGTCAAACAGAGTAACTGATTCCAGCTTGAAGATCAACAGCGGATCTTTCTGTTCGTAGCTGGCATTCTGTACAGAGTGCTTCAGTTCGTCCAGTTCGCGCAGGTTTTCTTTCCATGCATCGTCGATGGTATGCAGCAGGATAGCCTTTTCGAATGCTTTTACGATGGCCTTTGATTCGGTTTCGTATGCTTCCTTCAGGTTGACGGAAATGTTATACATGCGCTTGCCGTCGGTAATGGGGATCATGATATTTTCATACATGTGTCCCTGGTTCTCATAAACCTGCTTGATAACCGGATTGGCAATCTGTGCCATGCGTTCGGTCTTGCGTTTGAAGAGTGCCATTGCTTCTTCGAAGGTCTTCTCAGCCAGCTCGTCTTTCCGGCGGTTGCGGAAGTCTTCTTCCGTGAAAGGAGCTTCCATAGCCAGTGTCTGGAGGATTTCCATCTTGGCATCTTCGTAAGTCGGCTGTTCCAGCGCATTGTAGCAACGGTCAACGATCATGTTCACGATATCCATACCGATACGTTCTCCCATCAGGGCGTGGCGGCGTTTGGTGTAAACCACGGTACGCTGCTTGTTCATCACGTCATCGTATTCCAACAGACGCTTACGGATACCGAAGTTGTTTTCTTCCACCTTCTTCTGGGCACGTTCAATGGATTTGGAAATCATGCTGTGTTCGATCATTTCGCCTTCCTTGAAGCCCAGCTTGTCCATGACGCTGGCAATACGGTCGGATGAGAACAGACGCATCAGGTCATCTTCAAGAGATACGAAGAATACGGATGAACCCGGGTCTCCCTGACGGCCGGCACGACCACGCAGCTGACGGTCAACACGGCGGGATTCGTGACGTTCCGTACCGATAATGGCCAGACCACCTGCTGCCTTCACTTCCGGACTCAGCTTGATATCGGTACCACGACCGGCCATGTTGGTGGCAATGGTTACCGTACTGCTCTGACCGGCTTTGGCTACGATCTCAGCTTCTTTCTGGTGAAGTTTCGCATTCAAAACGTTGTGAGGGATCTTACGCAGGGTAAGCATCTTGCTCAGCATTTCGGAGATTTCCACGGAAGTGGTACCTACCAGTACCGGACGTCCGGCCTGTACCATCTTCTCTACCTCTTCGATCACAGCTTTGTATTTTTCACGCTTGGTCTTGTAGACACGGTCGTTCATATCGATACGTGCAATCGGACGGTTGGTCGGGATCACTACGACATCCAGTTTATAGATATCCCAGAATTCGCCGGCTTCCGTTTCAGCAGTACCGGTCATACCGGACAGCTTGTGATACATACGGAAGTAGTTCTGAAGTGTAATTGTTGCAAAGGTCTGTGTGGCAGCTTCCACCTTCACACCTTCCTTGGCTTCCACAGCCTGATGGAGACCGTCGCTCCAGCGGCGTCCGTCCATGATACGGCCGGTCTGCTCGTCTACGATCTTCACCTGTCCGTCCATTACGACGTAGTCTGTATCTTTTTCGAACATGGTGTATGCCTTCAACAGCTGGTTGATGGTATGCACACGTTCTGACTTGATGGCATAATTGGTCAGCAGTTCGTCTTTCTTGGCCAGCTTTTCTTCATCGCTCAGTCCTTTCTGGTTTTCCAGTTCAGACAGCTGTGCAGCGATGTCGGGCAATACGAACAGAGTAGGATCCTGTGAGTTTCCGGTGATCAGGTCTACACCCTTATCAGTCAGATCCACGCTCTTGAGCTTTTCGTCGATCACGAAATACAACGGCTCAACGGCTTCCGGCATACGCTTGTTGTTGGCCTCCATATAGATTTCCTCGGTCTTCAGCATACCGGCCTTGATACCCGGTTCACTCAGGAACTTGATCAGCGGCTTGTTTTTCGGCAGAGCCTTGTGGCTGCGGAACAGAGAAAGGAAACCGGCTTCCACGTCTTCTTTCTTGTCGGAAGCAATCAGGCGCTTGGCATCGGCCAGATACTGGGTAGCCAGTTTGCGCTGTGCTTCAACCAGACGTTCTACCAGCGGACGCAACACTTCGAAAAGCTGCTGGTCGCCTTTGGGTACCGGACCTGAAATGATCAGCGGAGTACGGGCATCGTCGATCAATACAGAGTCGACCTCATCGACAATGGCATAGTTATGCTTGCGCTGAACCAGGTCTTTCGGGCTGATGGCCATGTTGTCACGCAGGTAGTCGAAACCGAATTCATTGTTCGTACCGAAAGTGATGTCGGCCATGTAAGCACGGCGACGGGCTGCCGAGTTGGGCTGGTGCTTGTCGATACAGTCCACACGCAGACCATGGAACATATAGAGAGGACCCATCCATTCAGAGTCACGCTTAGCCAGATAGTCGTTGACAGTAACCACATGTACACCGTTTCCGGTCAGTGCGTTCAGGAACACCGGAAGGGTTGCCACGAGGGTCTTACCTTCACCGGTCGCCATTTCGGCAATCTTACCCTGATGCAGTACAACACCACCGAAGAGTTGTACATCATAGTGTACCATGTTCCAGGACATTTCGTTACCGCCGGCTTTCCAGTGATTCTTCCAGATCGCCTTGTCGCCTTCAATGCGTACGAAGTCGCGTCCCTGCGCAGCCAGTTCACGGTCGAATTCGGTAGCTGTCACTTCGATTTCTTCATTTTCAGAGAGTCGGCGGGCCGTATCTTTCACGATGGCAAAAGCCTCGGGAAGGATTTCGTTGAGCACAACCTCATACTTGTCAAGCACTTCCTTTTCCAGTTTATCGATCTGTGCAAAGATGGCTTCACGCTTTTCCAGTTCGGTAGACTCGATGGAAGCTTTCAGCTCTTCGATTTTCTTGTTCTCTTCAACGGCAGAGTCCTTGATACGCTTTTTCAGCTCTTCCGTCTTGGCACGAAGTTCATCGTGGCTCAGTTTAGCTATTTCCGGATAAACTGCTTTCACTTTGTTCACCCACGGCTGAATTTCCTTCATGTCACGAGTAGCCTTGTTTCCGAACAGCTTGCTTATAAATTCATTAAATCCCATTGTGTATTATTGTTTTTATTATTTTCAAAAAGTAAAAAAGGTTTGTTCACGAAACCGCACAAAGATAACCAAAAAACAGGTATCTGCGGCATACGACCGAAAATTATTTACGAATTCCGGTCAAAGGAGAAGCGGAAGCGGCATTCGGAGCACGAATGCGCATAAAGTGAGCCACCGTGGGAGCCACAGTAGCCATCTTGACAGGAGTATAGAGAATTTCAGGTTTCACACCTGCACCCAGGAAAATCAAAGGTACGGAAGGATAGGCTTCGCGGATCACCTTCTGGGTGTTCGAATATTCGCTGATGACAGACCATCCGGGCATCACCTCAATATACAGGTCGCCCGAGCAGTTCGCGCTGAAACTGTTGCGTAGCTTCTCGATCTGCGGATCCCAGGCTCCCAACAGAATACGCTGGGAAGAATAGGCCGAACGTACGCCGCTCATCTGCACGACAAAGTCGCAGGAACGGTTCATCACCTCGGTGAGATCCAGTTTCTTTTCTTCAATCAGCTTATGGTTCAGATAGATCTGACGGTCATAATATGTCTCCACGTACTGTCCCTGACCGTAAACGGCCATCAGGTACATGTTCAGCAGGGCAGCACAGCGCTTGATGTGAAACTCTCCGCTGGGAATGCGGTATTGCGGAGGATCAGCGGGATCAGGATCCGTATAACCGGTAGAAGTAATGAAAATCAGGGTATTGTTCAGTCCCACCTTCCGGTCAATCAGATCCAGCAGGTCGCCCAGGGTATTATCCAGACGTACATACGCATCCTGGATTTCCATGGCATATTCCGTATTCGACTTATGGGCATAGTTGCCTGCATAATAGGAAAGTGTCAGCAGGTCGGGCGTATTGTCTTTTCCGATATTCGTATTGGTCAGAAAGACATTGACCAGACGGTTTACTTCATCGTTGGCATAGGGGCTGGTCTTGAATTTCTTGTATTTGTCCAGCCGTTCGTCTGAAAAATCATGTTTGAAGGTTACTTGCGGCACCTCTGTTGTGACATACTTGTAGGAGGTAACCGGAAGATAAGGTCCCCACACCAGACTGTTGATCCGGAAGTCCAGTCCTTCGCGGTCATTATAGGCCGAAACCCATTCCGGGAACGATCCGTAATAGGTCGTACCGCTCCACTTTCCGGTTTCGCTGTTGATCCAGAAAGCACCTTTGGCTGCATGTCCTGCTGCCATGACGGCCATTTCACGCGTAGGCGCAATGGAATAGACCTCAGCCCGTCCTTGTGTAGCCACCATCAGTTCATCGGAAAGGGTGGACACGAGCAAATGTTGCGGAGAAGTGCTTTCGGAAGTGTAAATACCCATAAAGTTGGGATCGTCTACACTTTTGACGATACGCAATGAATTACGGTCCATCCAGCGGTCGCCGACGATACCATTATAATAAGGTGTAGTTCCCGTATATACGGAAGCTACGGCCGAAGAGCGGTCGAGATTGAAAAAGTCGTATTCCGCATTATAGTACACCCTGCCCTCTTTCAGCAGACGCTTGAATCCACGTTCGCCGTACATCGCCGAAAAAGCTTCGATGTAGTCGGACCGCAACTGGTCGATGGTCAGTCCCACCACCAGCTTAGGTGTCTGCGAAGAGTTCTGTGCCTGTAATCCTGTCAGGACAAATGCAGTGATCAGAGATGTCAGTATGCGTTCTTTCATTTATATCTTTTCTTCAATACTAATACATGGCTCACTGAATTCACCAGCAAACCGAGTGCCAAAGGTAATACTGTTAAATTAAATTCTTGTGGTGAAAAGGGGATTATCGTTATAAAAAGTGTTAAATACACGCAATTCACCCGGTAAAACCAGTCCTTTTTACCTTTCACCACTCCCCGGATCCCCCACGGAAGCAGCAAAAGCGGCAGAGGATTGAACAGAATCAGCATCCAGTTGGAGCCGACCGTCGGGTGAACGGAAAAGAAAAACAGAAAGGTGATGATGCATCCCGCAAGCCCCTGCAAACCGAAAAGCAGAAGATCCCAGCCCCACCAGATACGACCGATACGCCACTGCCACCAGGCAACCAGTACCAACAGGGCCAGGAAACAGGATGCACACAACATCGGTGACAGGGGGAAAGAGGGAGCGGCTTCTTCAGGAACAACGTCTACAATCTTCGTTTCTTTCACAACCAGGGGGCGGCGACTGCCATCCGGCTGCAAGATGTATGCCTGTGCAGCAAAGTCGCGCATATAAAACGGTGCAAACATCTGAAGCCGGCTGTCAATCGGCTTATCGGCTTCCGCTCCCAGACAAAGATCAATGCCCAGTTCATCCCAGGAAGAGCCAGCCGTGAATTCATCATATGAGGATCGAACTCATCCAGGCGGCTGTTCGCCGTCCGCACCGGTTTTGAAGACCGGGAGGCACACCAGCACCTATCTGCTCCCATGTTTTCTTTGATGCTGACCACCGCCGAAGCGGAGCAACGCTCCGGCGGTATGTCAGTCATGAAATTTGAGCTTCAGGCGGCGGCAGTCGCCCTCTCGAACCGTGATCTGCCGTCGGTCGCAGGCTTCTAAAAACAGCAAAGCGTATTTCCGGGTGGTGTCGAAAGCGTCCCGGACCTCTGCCAGCGTGACAGCGCCGTGGTCAGCACACAGCGTCCGCAAGATATCCAGCCCCTCTTGGAACACCTCCCGGTGCCAGCACAGCTCCGGTGACAGCCGTACCAGCTCTCCGCCGGTGAGCAGGCTTTCCAGCACCTGACGAGCCTCCTCCCGGCGCTCCGGAGGAATACTGTCCAGCACCGCTTCGATGGTGTCCGGCTCCGGGCCACCCCGGAGGAAGCGCTCCAACAGCGCGTCCCGGAGGGCGGTTTGCCGCTTGGTGAGCCGAATGGAAAACTCCGCCAGCGCCCAACGGTTTTCGGTGCGTTTCATCCGCCCCTCCGCCCGAAAAACCTCCAAAAGCGCATCGCCCTCAGCGGGAGTGATCTGCCGGAACAGCTTTTGCCGCAGCTCGGCGGCGGGCATTCCGGCGTGAAGGGGGTGCTTTTGGTGGTAGGCGGACAGCAATTCCCGGCAGTGATCCCAGAGGGTGTCCAGCGCCGAGGCCGCCGCGTAGCGGCCCGGCAGCGGCTCCGCCAGCTTTCCCTGATTCAGCAGGTCTGCCAGCAAGGATACAGCAGTACCAGTGTCCAGACTGGAACGCTCCGCCAACTGGCTGCTATCTGGCAGTGAAACACCGAATTCCTCCGCAGCTTGCAGCAGCCGTTGACTGCCGGAGCCCTGTTCCCGGAGGATCAGGCTGTCCAGCACCGCTAGGTCATGCCGTTTGTGGCGAAGGGGCCGAGGGTCCAGCACCGTTCCGCCACCGATGGTCTCCACCGGAGAGTAGAATCGAATGACAAACCGATCCCCCTGTTTGACGGCCATCGGCTCCGTCAGCCGCAGCTGGGCAAGGCAGCTTTCTCCGGGGCGCAGCTCGTCACGGTCCAGCAACACCGCCTTTGCCAAATGAACGGAGGTCCCGTGGTACAGATGGACCTGGGAGCCGTCCAAAACCGTGCGTTTGGCGCTTTCCAGACACCGGAGCCGCACATCCAGCATCCGGGAAGGCCGGACGCTGCCGGGTCTTACCGCCGCATCCCCCCGGTGGATCTCTGTTTTTTGCAGATTTGTCAAGTTGAGGGCCGCCCGCTGACCGGCGTAGGCGGCGTCCACGCTTTCACCGTGGACCTGCAAGGTCCGCACCCGGCTTTGCAGCCCGGAGGGGACCAATTCCACAGCGTCCCCCACCCGGACAGCCCCTTCAGTAAGGGTGCCGGTGACTACGGTGCCGAAGCCGTCCACGGAAAAGACCCGATCAATGGGAAGCCGGAAGGGTGCCAGCGCGCTTTTTTCCCGCGCCTCCTGTACCAAGCGGTACAGGGCGTCCCGCAGTTCCGGGATTCCCTGACCGGTGACGGCGGAGACTGCCAGAATGGGCGTGCCCTCTAAAAAGGTGCCCTCGGTCAGCTCCAACGCCTGTCCCCGAACAAGTTCCAACCAGTCATCATCCACCAATTCCGCCTTGGTCAACACCACCAAGCCGCCTTGGACACCCAAGAGAGACAGAATATCCATATGCTCTACGGTCTGGGGCATAACACCTTCGTCCGCGGCGATGACCAGCATGGCAAGGTCAATGCCCCCAGCCCCGGCCAGCATATTTTTGATGAATTTTTCGTGGCCCGGCACATCCACGATCCCTGCTTGCGTGCCGTCCGGCCAGTCCAGTCTGGCAAACCCCGGCTCGATGGTAATGCCCCGGCGCTTTTCCTCCGCCAGGCGGTCCGTATCGGTGCCGGTGAGCGCCTTGACCAGAACGGTTTTGCCGTGATCTACATGGCCCGCCGTGCCGATGATGACGTGTTTCATGAAGCGGTCTCCCGAAAAGCCTGAAGGATCTCGTCAAGATCCGCCGGGAACAAAGTCCGCATATCCAGCAGACACCGGTCATGGGCAATGCGGACGATGATGGGTACAGGTCGCTGCCGCAGCTGTGCTTCCAGTGCGGCGGCACTGTCCCTTGGGGCGACAGCCACGGCGAAGGAGTGCAGCGTCTGGGTGGGGACTGCCCCGCCTCCCACCGGGTTTTCCGTGGAAACCACCTCGGCGGTCACGCCGATCTCCTCCAAACGGCGGCAGAGCGACTCTGCCTGCTGGCGCAGTTCCTCCGGTGTTTGGGCCAGCATGGAGAGCACCGGGATCTCCTGAAGGGCGGTGCCGTCCGCATACGCTTGCAGAGTTGCTTCCAAGGCGGCCAGCGTCAGCTTGTCCACCCGCAGGGCGCGGGCCAGAGGGTGACGCTTCAAAAGGTCGATATAGTGCCGCTTGCCCACGATGATCCCCGCTTGGGGACCACCCAGCAGTTTGTCCCCGGAGAAGGATAATACATCCACCCCGACCCTTACGGAAGCTTGAACCGTCGGCTCGTCCCGAAGGCCCAGGGGGGCTAAATCTATGAGACAGCCGCTGCCCAAGTCCTCAATGACCGGAATGCTGCAGGAGCGGCCAAGCTCCGCTAAAGCGGCGGGGGACTCGCTCTCCGTAAAGCCCACGATGCGGTAATTGCTGGTGTGGACTTTCAAAAGGGCGCGGGTCTGCTCGCCGATGGCGTTGGCGTAGTCGGAAAGGCGGGTCTTGTTGGTGGAACCAACTTCCCGGAGCACCGCGCCGCAGGCAGCCATCACATCCGGCATCCGGAAAGAGCCGCCGATCTCCACCAGCTCTCCACGGGAGGTAATGACTTCTCCTCCGGCGGTGAGGGCGGAGAGGATCAGCAGCACCGCCGCTGCGTTGTTGTTTACCACCATGGCGGCCTCCGCCCCGGTGAGACGGCATAAAAGCGGCTCTACATGGGCGTACCGCCGCCCTCGCTCCCCTGCTGTCAGGTCATATTCCAAGGTAGAATAGCCCTGAGAGACCCCTCTCGCTGCCGCTAACGCGCGGTCACTCAGGCAGGCCCGGCCCAGATTGGTGTGCAGAACGATCCCGGTGGCATTGATAACGCCCCGGAGGGAGGGCAGGCGGGATGCCCGGCACGACGCGCTGATTTGAGCGCAGAGGGCCTCCGTGGAGGGCAGCTCTGTGACGGTCCCCACCAGAATATCGGCGCGGAGCCGGTCCAGCGTCCGGCGAACCGCCTCCGTCACGGCGGCGGCACCCACCTCCGCCGCCAGGGTGTTCAGGGCGGGCAGGCGGAGCAGATCGTCTACCTTTGGAATTTGACGCAGCAGTGTATCCATGAGAACCTCCCTTGGTGATTTACGGCTTTTCCTTATCATACTGGATTTCCAACGGGTTGTAAAGCGTCCGGAAAACGGAAAAGCGCGCCTCCTTTCGGAAGGCGCGCTTGCTCACTTGCTGAGATAGTCTTTCAAAAATTTCACAGCCTCCACATAACCTTGAAACCCCAAGCCTTTATAGGTCTTGACGCAGGCCATGCCGGCGTAGGAGACCTGACGAAACGGTTCCCGGCTGTCCACATCGGAGATGTGGACCTCCACGGCGGGAATGGCCACGGCCTTCAGCGCGTCCAGAATGGCCACGCTGGTATGGGTATAGGCAGCAGGATTGATGACGATGCCGTCATAGACGCCGTAGGCCGCCTGGATGGCGTCCACGATGGCACCCTCGTGGTTGGACTGGGCAAAGCCCACCTCGATGCCCTCGGCATCGCAGGCGGCGCGGATGAGGGCCAGCAGGGACTCATAATTCTGGCTGCCGTAGATGGCAGGCTCCCGCAGGCCCAGCAGATTCAGATTGGGCCCGTTGATGACCAGAAGTTTCATAGCAGCGCCTCCTTAATGGTTTGTACCGTGACCTCCAGCGCCCCGTCGTTGGACACCGTCACATCGGCAAAGCGGCGGTACAGCGGCTCCCGGCGGGCGCAAAGCTGAGTGAGGTCTATGGTTTGGGAAATGGGACGGCCCTCCGTTGGCAGCTTGGCAAGGTCGCGGGTCAGGCGGAAAATGGTGCCGTTTTGATGCAGCAGCGGGTAGTTTTCCGGCCGGGTGACGCAGCCGCCGCCGGTGGAGAGGATGATGCCGGAGCGCTTGCCCTGCTCCGCCAGAACCTCTGTTTCCAGTTTCCGGAATGTTTCCTCCCCGGACCGGGCGAAGATCTCCGGGATGGACATTCCGGCCCTTTGGGCGATCAATTCGTCAGCCTCCACTACCTCCCGGTCCAGCGCTTTGCCCAGAGCGGCGGCCACGGCGGATTTGCCGCTGCCGGGCATTCCGATGAGAATGATGTTCCGCAGTCGGTGGTTCACGGTGCGCTCCACCCGCCCCAAGGCTTCATCGCCGATCACCGTGCCGGTGAACTGCTCGCTGGAGCGCTTGGCCTGGGCCACCAGCATGGAAAGTCCGCCTGCATGGGGAATCCCCAACTCTTCTGCCTGTAATAGCAGAGCGGTCCGTGCCGGGTTATAAACGATGTCCAGCACGCCTTCACAGCGGGGAAAACGTCGTAGATCCACTGCCGCCGCGTCGTTATGGGGATACATTCCCACCGGGGTGGTGTTGGCGATGATCTGGGCGTCGGCGTGTCGATCCAGATGGCCGTAGTCGTCCGGACCGCTGCGGGAAATGACGGTAACGTCAGCGCCCAGTTGCTCCAGCGCGGCCTTCACCGTGACGGAGGCCCCGCCGCTGCCCAGCACCAGAGCCTTTTTCCCGGCGGGGTCGATGCTGCTGCGGCGGACCATGTAGAGAAAGCCGAACAGGTCTGTGTTGTCGCCGTACAGCGTACCGTCAGGCCGGCGGACGAGGGTATTGACGCTTTGCAGTTTTGCTGCCGCCTCGGACAGCTCCACGCAGTAGGGCACCACCGCCTTCTTGTAGGGGATGGTGACGTTCAGGCCGTCCCAGCGGTCGGAGCACAGAAAGGCATCCAAGTCCTCCTTGGAGACCTCAAAGAGCCGGTAGTCATACTCCCCTAACTCGTGATGGATCATGGGGGAATAGCTGTGGCCCAGCGTTTCCCCCAGCAGTCCGCACCGCAGCATCAGACCACCTCGCTGTAACTGCCCAGATAGGAAAATTCCTCGCACAGAGAGGGCAGCTCGCCCATGAGCTGCAAAAATTCCGGGGCGTATACCGGCGTTTCCAGATCAAAGTAGAACATGAATTCAAAATTCCGCTCCGGCATGGGGCGGCTTTCCAGCTTGTTCAGGTTCAGGCCCAAGGCGTAGAACCGGGAGAGCACCCGGCACAGGGAGCCGGGCTCGTGAGGCAGCACCGCCATGAGGCTGGTGCGGTCCGCACCGGGGTAGATCTCCAGATTCTTGGAGATGCAGATGAACCGGGTGAAGTTGCTGCCCTGATCCTGCACCCCGGCCTCTAAGCATTCCAGCCCGTACAGCTTCATGCAGGAGCGGGAGGACAGGGCGGCGGCGTGGCCGTCCCCCTCCGCCACCTTCTGAGCGGCCACGGCGGTATTTTCACAGGGGATGATCTTCACACCGGGAAAGGCCTGCAGATACTGCTCGCACTGGCTCAAGGCCTGCTGGTGGGAGTAGATCTCCGTGATGTCGCTCCGCTTGGTGCCGGGCTTCACCAGCAGATTGTGGTCCACCTTCAGCCGCACACTGCGGACGATGCGGAAATCGTGCTTCATCATCAGATCGTAAATGGCATTGACGCTGCCGGCGGTGCTGTTTTCCAGCGGCAGCACACCGTAGCGGCACAATCCCCTTTCGATAGCGGCAAACACCGCCTCAAAGGAAGCGAAGTACATGATGTGAGGCAGCTTGAACAGCTTGTCGCAGGCCAGCTGGGAATAGGCCCCCGCCACACCCTGACAGGCAACGGACACGTTGGAGGGAAACAGGTTTGGCGTCTGGTCAATGGCGGTCTGAATTTCCGTGGTCAGTGGGGATGTGCTCCCCAGCAGCCGTCCCTGATAGCAGCGGCTCAGTTCAAACAGCATGGTGTAGAGAGAGGCGGTGTAATCCCGCATATCCTCCGGGGCCTGTGCCGCTACATCCAGCAGCTTTTCCCGCTCCCGGACAGGGTCCAGCACCGGCAGGCCGTGCTCCTTCTTGTAGGCGGCGATGCCGGCGGCGGTGTTCATCCGCTGGGCAAACAACTCTACCAGTTGGCGGTCGATCTGGTCGATCCGGGCACGATAATCACTGAGTTCCATAGAGATTCCTCCCTTTTAAGACTGGCCCAACAGGGCGTCATATACGGCGATGGCCGCCGCGGCTTCGATACAGGGAACGGCCCTTGGCACGATGCAAGGGTCATGACGGCCCCGGACCCGGAGAATTTCCGGGGTCAGGGTGTTCAAATTCACGCTTTGCTGCTCCTTGGCAATGGACGGCGTAGGCTTGAACGCTGCCCGGAAGGTCAGGGGCATCCCGTTGGTGATGCCGCCCAAAATGCCGCCGCAGTGATTGGTTGTGGTTCTGACCGTGCCGTTTTCCACCACAAAGGGGTCATTATTTTCGCTGCCACGGAGCCGTGCGGCCCCGAAGCCGATGCCGAACTCGATGCCCTTCACAGCGGGGATGCCGAAGACGATGGAGGAAATACGGCCCTCCATGCCGTCAAACAGCGGTCCGCCCAGTCCCACGGGCAGACCCAGCACAGCACATTCCACGATGCCGCCAACGGAGTCACCCTCCGCCTTGGCGGCGGCGATCTCTGCCCGCATGGTCTCCCCTACGGCGTCATCTACCACCGGGAATGGCTTGTCTGCCGTGGAAACGGTCAGAGGAGTGACATCTTCCACCGAGCCGATGGAGGCGATGCGGCTGATGACTTCAATGCCCTGCTTTTTCAGCAATTGCAGGCAGATGCCACCGGCGATGCACAGGGGGGCTGTCAGCCGCCCGGAAAACGCGCCGCCCCCGGCGAAATCTGCGTGACCGCCGTACTTCACTCCGGCGGTATAGTCCGCGTGGCCGGGGCGGGGCACCACGGAAAGGCCGTCATAGTCCCCGGAGCGGGTGTTGGTGTTGCGGATGATGGCGGTAAGCGGCGCGCCGCAGGTGACGTTCCCCACCAGACCGGAAAGAAATTCCGGCTGGTCCGCCTCCTTCCGAGGGGTGGACCAATCGTTGCGGCCAGGGGCACGGCGGTCCAAAAACGTCTGAAGGGCCGCCATGTCGATGGTCTCCCCGGCAGGCAGACCCTCCAAAATCATGCCGATGGCCGGGGCATGGGACTGGCCGAAGATGGTCAGATTCAGAAATTCTCCGTACCGGCTCACAGGCCCCCTCCTTTCAACGCGTCAAAATCTTCCCAGAAATGGGGGTAGGACTTGGAAACACAGGCCATGCCCTGCACAGTGACCGGGCTTTCGCACAGACAGGCTGCCACGGCGGCGGACATGGCGATCCGATGGTCGCCGTAGGAATCGGCAATGCCGCCCCGCAGACGGCCCGTGCCGTGGATCAAAAGGCCGTTGGGCTGTTCCTCCACACTGCCGCCCAGAGCTGTCAGCAATTGAGCCGTGGTGCGGAGCCGGTCGGATTCCTTCAAACGGAGCCGTCCAGCGTTGAAGATCTGGGTATCCCCCTCCGCCCCGGCAGCAGTGACGCACAGCACCGGGATCAGGTCGGGGATGGGGCCGGCGTCGATGGCCACGCCCTTCAATTCTCCCCGACGAACCGTTACGGAGCCGTTCTCCGTGGAAACACGCGCACCCATGGCGGCCAGAATGTTCAAAACGGCCCGGTCCCCCTGAGAGGAGGCCAGATCCAGTCCGTGAACAGTGACGCCCTCCGGGGACAAGGCGCCCATACACAGGAAGAAGGCGGCATTGGACCAGTCTCCTTCGGCGGTGAGACGGTCCGGGAAACGAAGGCGCTGGCCGCCGGGAATGTGCCACGTCCCCCCGGTTTTCCGCAGAGAGACGCCGCCCCGGCGGAGGGTGTCCTCCGTCATAGTGACATAAGCGGCGGATTCCAGTCCGCCGGTAACGGTGAGGGCGCTGCCCTCATTCAACAGTGGCAGAGCCATCAGTAAACCGGAAATGTATTGGGAGGACACATCCCCCGGCAGAGAAAACTCGCCGGGGCGGAGCCGTCCCCCGCAGTAGAGCAGGTCATGGTTCTGCCGGATGGTCATGCCGTGATCCGTCAGGACCTGATCCAGCGGATGCAAGGGGCGCTGCGGCAGCCGCCCTTCCATGTGGAACACGGCGTCTGCTTCCAAAACGCCGGTCAGCGGCAGAAGAAACCGTAGGGTGGAACCGCTTTCCTGACAGTGCAGATGACGGGTCCCCTGGGGCTTCTGGGTGATGGGCCGCACCGTCAGGTCCTCACCCCGAAGCCAGATCTCAGCGCCCAGGGCGTTGAGACAGTCCGCAGTGGCGGCAATGTCTCTGGAAATGCCCCGACAGCGGATCACCGTCTCATTTTGGCTCAGAGCGGCGCAGATCAGCAACCGGTGGGCCTGAGATTTGGAGGCGGGGATGTGAACGGCTCCGGTACGGAAACCGGGCTGAAGAATTTCGATCATCGCAGACCTCCCGCCTTCAGCCACCCGGCCACCTCGTCGGCCGGGACCGGCTCCACACGGCAATGGCCCACCCGCTCCGGTACGATGAACTTGGTCACATCGTCCGTGCGCTTTTTGTCGGCCTCTGCCGCCGCCAGAATATCAGTCAGGGGATAGTCGGTCTCTGTGGGGAGGCCATACCGCTCCAAAGCGGCCAGCAGCCGGGGCAGCGTCTCCGGGGTGCAAAGTCCCTTTTCCACGGCGGCCCGGGTGATGATGGCCATACCGATGGCGACCCCCTCCCCGTGGAGCAGGGTGAAGCCGCTGCAAGATTCTACGGCGTGGCCTACGGTGTGGCCCAGATTCAGCAGTGCCCGCTGGCCCCGGTCAAATTCATCACCACGGACCACGTCCCGCTTCATGCCAACACACACGGAGATCACCCGCTCGAACTGCTCCCGCACCGGGGTTTTCTCCAGCTCCCGGAGAAAATCCTCGCTGTAAAGCATGGCGTATTTGATGATCTCGGCGCACCCGGCCCGGTATTCCCGCTCTGGCAGCGTATTCAGCAGGGATGGGTCGCACAGCACCAGAGAGGGCTGATAGAAGCAGCCCACCTGATTTTTACCGTGATCCAGATCTACGGCGGTCTTGCCCCCCACGGAGGAATCCACCATGGACAGCAGCGTGGTGGGTACCTGAATATAGGGAATTCCCCGCTGATAGGTGGCGGCGGCGAAGCCTGCCAGATCCCCCACCACGCCGCCGCCCAGCGCCACGAGGAAATCGCTGCGGGTGAAGCGGCGGCCGCAGAGGAAATTCAAAACCTGTCCGTAGGTGGAAAGATTTTTCTGCTGTTCCCCGTGCGGGAACAGGAAATGATCCACTTGAAATCCGGCGTCTGTCAGAGCTTTTTCGGCGGCAGCGCCGTAAAGGGCGAACACCGCGTCATCAGAGATCACGGCGGCCCGGCGGCCAAGGCCCAGTTCCGCTGCCATGGTCCCCAGCCGGGTCAGCAGACCCGGCTCAATGACAACGTCATACTCGCGGGAGGCCGCGATATGGATGGTGGTCAACGGCCATCCACCTCCTCTTTTCGTTTCCGGCCCTCGTCCAGCAGACGGACAAGGCCGGGGAGATCGTTATGTACCATGGCATCCTGATACTGGCGCAGGTTTGCCATCAGGGTATCCAGTTCCGCCATGAGAAAGTCCTTGTTTTCCAGAAACAGTTCCGCCCACATTTCCGGGGCCAGCCACGCTACACGGGTCATATCCTTGTAACTGCCAGCGGAGAAGCCCTTGTGCAGTTCCGCCGTGGGGCTTTTGATATAGGCGTTGGACACCACATGGGCCAGCTGGGAGGTAAAGGCGATCATCTCGTCATGCTGTTCCGCCGTGGTAATGGAAAACCGGCCAAAGCCTGCAGGAGCCAGCAGTTCCTTGACCCGACTCAGCAGGTCGATGTCGTTGTGGTCCGCCGGGACCAACACCATGGGGGCATTGTGGAACATGGTGGATGTGGCGTACTTGAAGCCGGAGTTGTGGGTGCCCGCCATGGGATGTCCACCCAGATAGGTGAAGCCGTATGCCTTCGCCAGCGGGAAGCAGGCGTCGCAGACCAGCCGCTTTGTGCCGCAGCAGTCGATGACCACCGGCTTCGGGCCGATATGAGCGCCGTGCTGCCGCAGATAGTCTACAGCGGCGGAGGGATAGACGGCGATCAGGATCAGGTCGCAGGAGGAAAGACTTTCCTCCGATAAAAGACCGTCCACCGCGCCGGAAAGAACGGCAAAGTCGAAAACGGACTGATCCGTATCAAAGGCCAGGACCCTATGGCCTGCCTCGTGGTAGGCCTTGGCAAAAGAGCCGCCGATGAGCCCCAGGCCCACGATCCCGACGGTCATGCCGTCACGACCTTCCGGATCTCGCGGATCTTGCCCATCAGAACGTCAAACTGCTCAGGCCGCAGAGACTGTGCGCCATCGCACAGGGCGTGGATGGGATCGTTGTGGACCTCAATGATGAGGCCGTCCGCGTTGCAGGCGGTGGCGGACATAGCCATGGGGGAAACCAGGCGGTTGATGCCGGTGGCGTGGCTGGGGTCCACGATGACCGGCAGGTGGGTCAGCTCGTGGAGCATGGGCACCGCCGCCAGATCCAGCGTGTTGCGGGTGTAATCGTCAAAGGTGCGGATGCCCCGCTCGCAGAGGATGACCTGCTCGTTGCCGCTGGCCATGATGTACTCGGCGCTCATCAGCAGCTCCTTCAGGGTGTTGGCAAGGCCACGCTTGAGGAGGATGGGCTTGCGGAGCTTGCCCAGCTCCCGCAAAAGGTCGAAATTTTGCATATTCCGTGCGCCTACCTGCAATACATCCACATCCTCAAAGAGGGGCAGGTCCACCACGCTCATGATCTCGGTGACAATGGGCAGACCGGTCTCCTGCCGGGCGATCTTCAGCAGTTCCAGACCTTCGGCCTTCAGGCCGGCGAAGTCATAGGGAGAGGTGCGGGGCTTGAAGGCACCGCCCCGGAGCATATTGGCCCCGGAGGCCTTCACCGCCTTGGCCACCGCCACGATCTGCTCCTCAGATTCCACGGAGCAGGGACCCGCCATGACGCAGAAGTTTCCGCCGCCGATCTTCACGTCGCCGACTTCTACCACGGTGTCCTCCGGGTGAAATTTGCGGTTGCAGCACTTGAACGGCTCCGTGACCCGCTTTACGGAATCCACAATGTCGAGACTGGCTACCAGGTCCATATCCACCTTGGTGGTGTCGCCCACCAGTCCCAGAATGGTCTGGTACTCGCCCTCGGACACATGGATGTGCAGGCCCAGATTCTGGAGCCAATCCATCAGCTGTTCACGGCTTTCCTGGGTAACACCCGGCTTCAACGCAACGATCATAACGGTTTCCTCCTATAAATTGTTTTTGATGATAAGTGATGAATGAAAAAACGCCCCACAGGCGTAACCTGTGCGGCGCAAAAATCGGCTTGGGGGGCCCTTTTGATTGCAACACAAATTACCCTTACTATGCGTGCATAGTAAAGTAGTAATAGGTGAAGAACATAACAGAAGTCATAGTAGATATCTCTCCTGATCTCATAAGGCTTTCCAAGATGGTTACAATGTAACACACCCGCAGACCCCTGTCAACAAAGGGCGACGAAAAAAGTACACAATTTTATCGGTTTAAAGCGACTGCGATTCCCGGCGAAATCACAGAAGGCAGAAAATCAAAGCTCCCTCCGGCCCTCCAAGGCCCGGGCCAGGGTCGCATCATCGGCAAATTCCAGATGGCCGCCCACGGGGATGCCATAGGCCAACCGGGTCACCTTGACCTCAAAGGGCTTCAAAAGCCGGGCGATATACATGGCGGTAGCCTCCCCCTCCGTGTCCGGGTTGGTGGCCATGATGACCTCCTCCACACCGCCCTGAGCCACCCGCTCCAGCAGTGGCTTGATGGCGATGTCATCGGGACCGACGTGGTTCATGGGACTGATGACGCCGTGGAGCACATGGTATTTGCCGTTGAACTCCCGGCCCCGCTCCATGGCCGCCACGTCCCGTGGGTCCGCCACCACGCAGATCACAGAGTTATCCCTCTTGGGAGAGGAACAGATGGGGCACAGCCCCCCGGCGGTAAAATTGCGGCATACGGGGCAGTAGGTGACGGTGCGCTTGGCGGTAACGATGGCGTCCGCAAACGCCTGAGCGTCCTCCTCCGGCAGGCTCAGTACATGAAAGGCCAGCCGCTGGGCGGTCTTTCCGCCGATCCCCGGCAGACGGGCAAATTGTTCGACCAGCGCCTCCAGCGGCGCGGGAAAATAATCCATGGGTCATGCTTGTCCAAGCAATTCCAACCGAGCGCAGAATCGGCTTTAAAAGGCGCGTGAGATAGTCGTCTGCCTC
>ENA-UPWM01000294-UPWM01000294.1-human-gut-metagenome-genome-assembly--contig:-NODE-294-length-20414-cov-27.179673_pt1 | contig 20414 bp, 14 predicted proteins | sample MGYA00250051_ERZ773379 | MGnify/ENA primary metagenome ERZ773379 (study PRJEB29103, sample SAMN06112020) | human gut metagenome | biome: human gut; feature: ankylosing spondylitis patient; material...
AAGAGCTCATATCGACGGGGTGGTTTGGCACCTCGATGTCGGCTCGTCACATCCTGGGGCTGGAGAAGGTCCCAAGGCTTGGGCTGTTCGCCCATTAAAGTGGCACGCGAGCTGGGTTCAGAACGTCGTGACCCAGCTCGACATCATGCAGAAGCTGCGCGTGTCCGGCTACGTGGGCACGGCGAGCTACCTGATGCACCTCGCCCAGAAGGCCGAGGAAAAGGGCATCAACCTGCGCAAGGATCTCTTTCAGGAAGTGGCTTTCGTCACCGGCGAACGCCTCTCCGAAAAGATGCGCAACCAGCTCGAAAAGAAGTTCGACATCATCCTTCGCCAGGGCTACGGCACGGCCGACGTGGGCTGCATCGGCTACGAGTGCTTCCACAAGACCGGCCTGCATATCTCGAACCGCTGCTACGTGGAAATCTGCCATCCCGACACCGGCATCCCGTTGAAGGACGGCGAAGTGGGCGAAATCGTCGTGACCTCGTTCAACAAGACGTACCCGCTCATCCGCCTTGCCACGGGCGACCTGTCCTACATCGATCGCGCCCCCTGCGCCTGCGGGCGTACCAGCCCGCGCCTCGGCAGCATCGTGGGCCGCGTGGACACCACCGCCCGCATCAAGGGCATGTTCGTCTACCCCCATCAGGTGGAACAGGTCATGGCCCGCTTCGAGGACATCAAGCGTTGGCAGATCGAGGTCATCAACCCCGGCGGCATCGACGAGATGATCCTCTATGTGGAAGCCAGCAACTTCCATCAGGAAGACGAGCTGCTGCACCTCTTACGCGAACGCATCAAGCTGCGTCCGGAACTCAAATTGCTTGACCCCGGCACGCTGCCTCCGCAGATCAAGCCCATCGAAGACAACTACAGCCAGAATTACCAGATCGGCTTTCCGGGCGGCTTCTACTGCTTCTTTGATATTGCTCTGGGTGGTGTCTCTTATGGCACATCCTTTCACATAGTCTATACGGACATCCGGCATCCGGTTACGCAAGGCGTCCAGCAGGGTAACCACCTTGCTGCGTTCCTGAGGAGCTGTATAGTCACCCAGATAGTTGTACATGACATCAGCATTCGGACCGATGACGGCAATGCGTTTCACTTTTCCAAGTGGCAGGATGCCGTTGTTCTTCAGCAGCACGGTTCCTTCGCGGGCTATTTTACGTGCCAGCATCCGGTGATCTTCGCAGTTAACCAGGCGTGCAGCCTCCTCGGGAGATACATAAGGTTGTTCGAAAAGCCCCATCCGGAATTTGAGACGCAGCACATTGCTCACAGCACGGTTGATAGCGGATTCTTTGACCTTTCCTGTCTGTACGGCTTTTACCAGCCGGCGATAAGCATTGGCACCCAGGTCCATGTCGGTTCCGGCTTCTACAGCCTGGATAGCCGCATCTTCCAGGTTGGCAGCTACATGAGCACCGGCAATGCCGTCAATGCTGGCCAGGTCGGAATAAACAAATCCGTCGAATCCCCAGCGTTTGCGCAACAGGGAGTCGATCAGGAATTTATTGGAGGTGCAGGGAACTCCGTCGATGCTGTTGTAGGAAGTCATGACCGTAGCGGCTTTTCCTACTTCTACGGCCCGCTGGAATCCAGGAAGGTATTCATCCAGCAAGGCCCGCAGTCCCATGTCTGCCGGTCCGCCGTTGTGTCCTCCACGGGGAACTCCATAGGCAGCCAGGTGTTTCAGGGTAGAGTAGACGTGACGTCCGTCCTTGAAGTCTTTGCCTTGCATACCCTGTACAAAGGCAGTACCCAGGATACCTGTCAGGTAAGGATCTTCTCCGAAAGTCTCTTCCACACGCGACCAGCGTGGTTCCCGTGCAATGTCAAGAACCGGACCATATCCTATATTGGCACCCTGAAGACGTGCTTCCAGTCCGATGACTTCTCCCATCTGCCGGATCAGAGATTCATTCCATGTTGAGGCCTGTCCCATGGAAGTAGGGAATACTGTTGCTCCGATAGCCATGTGACCATGCGGACATTCTTCGGCAAAAAGGACAGGAATTCCCAGGCGGGTATGCTCTACCGCATACTTCTGTAAGGCATTCAGAGCCTTGGCTGCCAGCCGGGGATTCAGTCCGGTTTCCAGAGTTTTCTGAGTCCACGGATCGGCACGGAGAACAGCCCAGTAGGAACCGATGGGAGCTTCGTCCATCTGTTGTCTGTATTTGTCCGAGATGGTAACACTGTCCGGACTGACTTTGGTGTACATTTCCCATCCCAGAGGACAGCAGATCTGTCCGATTTTTTCTTCAAGTGTCATGCGTCCCAGCAAGTCACTGACACGTTCTTCAATGGGAGCGGATGCCTGTCGGTAGACTGGTTCCTGTGCTATGGTCATTCCCTGCAGGCAACAGGCTGCTATAAGCAATAATGTTTTTCTCATCGTTGGTTGGTATTAATCTGAAAACGGAATGCCAGCGATTCGCATTTCAGGCCTTTGGGCAACTGAACTGTTACGCGGTTGTCGCGGCAGGTATAGCTCACTTTTTTACCGGTCTGGAGTAAGGTCATTTTGCCTTTCGGAAGGTTGCCGGTCCATGAAATCTCGTTGGGGAGTGTTTCATTGTCTTCTATGGTATAGATGGCATACAGGGTTTTTCCATCCTTGTTGGCCGTGAACCAGGTCTTTCCGTCGTGATAGACCGGAGTTGTCCGGGTGTTGTAGATAGCTTCCCCATTGCGGCGCAGCCATTCACCCACTTTGTGAAGTCGTTCCGTTACAGGCTGTTCAATGATTCCATCAGGGGTCGGTCCTACTCCCAGCAGGAGACATCCTCCTTTGGCCGTGATCTCTGTCAGCATGGCAATAACTTTCTCCGGAGACTTATAGGGAGCATTGGGAGTCCATCCCCAGTCGTTGCTCAGCGTGATACAACTTTCCCACGGATAGTTGAGCTGCTTTTCTGGAATACCTCTTTCCGGAGTCTGGTAGTTTTCATTCCTGCCCCGGATGCTGCGGTCTACTGAGATCAGTCCCGGATGTTTCTGGCGTGCTTTCTCAAGAATGCGGTCCAGATTGATGTCATCGCCGGTTACCCATCCACCGTCCAGCCACAGAATATCAAAGCTGCCATAGTTTTCCATCAGTTCGTTCAATTGGTTTTCAGTGAACTCCTGATATTTTTTCCACCATTCCGGGTGGCGTTCCTTTTTATAGTTCTGGTTGCGGTTTGGGGTAGCGAAGTAGGGATTCCAGTACCAGGAACAATGCCAGTCGGGTTTGGAAAAATAGCATCCCGTCATGAAACCTTCCTGACGGAAAGCATCGAATACATAGCGTGCCACATTTTTTTTCGGGTTGTCCTTGAAGGCTCCGTGAGCAATGGAAAAGTCTGTGTAGCGGGAGTCAAACATACAGAATCCGTCGTGATGCTTGGAGGTGAAGATCATATATTTCATACCTGCATCTTTCATGACTTCAGCCCATTGCGCAGGATTGAAGTTGACGGGATTGAACTTATCTTTCAGTCCCCAGTACCATTGCTTGTAAGCATCATAAGTCATTGTGGTATCACGGGGAATCCACTCTTCATCTTCAGAGCAGATAGACCATGATTCTACAATACCCGGGACGGAATACAGTCCCCAGTGGAACAATACGCCGAATTTCTGATCCTGCCATTTGTCCAGTTTGTCAAGAACTTGTTCGTCGGTTGGCCAGACATAGCCGGATGCTTCCGACTGCTGGTGTGAATTGCCCGACAACATGGAATTATTCCGCACGCTGAACCTTAACACCATATTACCATTATGCGATTTGGCTTTGACCGACTCACATTCTGACGCATGGCTGGATTGTACCTTTGCTCAAATACCGGTACTGAAATATTCGCCTAAAGATATGATAAACATAACTCCGATGAAATTGGAGCAACAAATAGAATATGCATTACAAAATAAAACAACACTAACACAAAAGGCGAAAGAGTTATGCGATTTCTTTGAGCGTAAGAATCGGGAAATAAACAAAATAGCCGATATGTTAATAGAAAGAGCAGGACGTAACAGATATAACTCATGCAGACTCCGGCCGCACACTTATTAAAGTAATTCAGCGTTCATACCTACTTCCACGTCCAAATGAACGTTAATCGCTCCAATGAATTTCTTTTTTTAAGTGATTGCGGCCGCTCCATGAGTTTTCTCTTATAAAACAAACCGGGTTATGACAGAATACGAACTTGATAAAATAAAGAAATCATTTGTCCGTTCCAATGCTAAGTGCCCTGTAGAGGTAGCTTGCCTGCTCACTGTTATAAAATATTACAACGGAAAAGAAACGGACATACATACATTAACCGAATGGTGCAAAATAAATGGAAAGCTTACCTTGGCAGGAATGAAACAAGGGGCTATATATTCCGGCATGAAAGCCGAAATATGTTTGCAAAACATTCATCAATTAACACAAAGAAAACTTCCCATCATCCTTTTCACTCTCAATGATTTCAATGTACCAGGATATGTAGTCTGTTACGGCATTCATGAATCCCGATTCATTATCTGGGAACCGGAATTCGGACTTATGCAATATTGGGCGGACGAAATGAAAACATTATGGATAAAAGGAATAGCCCTGACCCTCTTTCCCACACAAGATTTTATGAATTCGGCAAATCTCCATCTAAAATGGTGGGAAATATATAGCTGGAGCAAACTATGGAAAAGAAAGGTAGAACATTGGTACGAATATATATGGTTAAACGTACCTTTATTCCGCCAAATGGTATATAAGCTGGGTAAGAACAAATGAAATGTGAAAAGTGGCACTCATAATCTTTCCTTCTCACTCTCTCCGGCACCACTACCCTTATATTTATTACGCGTAGCATTAAATTTATAGCGTACCGTCAGCATCACTTTCCTACTATCATAATTATTAATTTGCAAAGAAGATGCCCGGTTATAATACATACGGTTTCCCGACTTCATGCCATGGAACAAATCCGTACCACTCAGTTTCACAGACATCCTATCCCCCCAAAAGAACTTTGTAACCCCGGCATCCACATAAAAAATATTCTTGGTTTCCGAGCAATTCTCCATATCGCCTTTACTTTGATAATTCATTTCCACCGAAGCCATCCAGCCGTGATTAAAATTAAACGTATTATTAAAAGCCCCCGTAAACATCGGTTTGTTCATCTTCAGCAATCCATCGGTAGTCTCCAGATCCAGCCATTGTTTCTGTACTCCCCAATTCAATTGCGGCGACCAGATTCCAAACTTAGGCGCCAATGACAAGAATGCCGAAACAGACTTCAAGCTATGAAGATTTTTGAAAGAAATAAGCGTTACCGCCGGATTATACTCCATTTGTTCCCCCCAGTAAATGATTGCATTTCTTCTGTCATTATAATCCACACTAAACTGCATAAACTTCCATGCCCCCATCAAAGAAACGTTATGCACCACCTCATGTTCCAATAACGGATTGCCGGACTGAAGCGTGAACCTATTGGCATACGTCACATTATTGCTCAACTGCTGGTAGGACGGACGACGCGTCTTTGCCGCATAACTAAGCTGCAACTGCACTCCGCCTATTTCAGAACCCAATGAAACACTCGGAAAGAAATTACTGAAATTCCGGCTTTGTCCTTCCATATATTTCCCATCCTCATAATAATCAAAGTTCACCCACTCATAACGTCCCCCCACGGAGAGTTGCCCTATGGGGGTATTGCGGCTATACTCTAAAAACGGACTGATATTCTGCTCTTTCAGTTCACTGAATGAAGTCGGCACATAACCTTCCGGATTCACATAATCATCCTGCCGCTCTGTATGACTGTATTCAGCCCCTATCAGGACATTTCCTCCAAGCAGCGGACGGCTCAGCACCAGTTTGGCAGCAAAGAGTTCACTTCTCAATGTATTGGTAGAAGTGACAACCCTATCTTCCTTATTGCTGCTTTCTTCACGTTGTATCGTATTGTCTCCGTTTTTGTCAAACAGATAATCCGCATTAAAATCAATCTCCGTTTTTCCCGCCATCCCCTTATAATAAACATTTACCGAATGCGAGGGATTATAATACGCAGTGGCATTGATATCATTCGCCAGATAGTCATAATGCGTGCCATCGGCATATACATCCGAATTAAATATAGTGTGATAGCGGGCATCCGGATTGGCTTTCAATGTATATTTTACTCCGATTGAATTATTTTCATCGAATGCATAGTTCACACCTGCGATATTGGTAAATGCCTGTTGATTCGTTTTTGCGAACTGATAATTGTCCTGATGCCAAAGCGTATCAACATGCACATCTTGAGTAAACCGACTTTCGTCAAACCCTTCACTTTTTCTATAATACACGGTGCCGAACACATCCAATTTATCACGCCGGTAATTCCAGTTCAACTGTTCCACGAAACCGGCATACTCCCACTGATTATAACCGGAACGCACATCAAATCCAAATCCTTCCCCTTTTATGGGGCGGGTAGTAATCTTCACCACTGCTTTCACAGACGCATCATATCTTGCACCGGGGCTGGTAATCAGTTCTACATTCTTAATATCTTCTGACTTCAGCTGGTCCAGTTCCGACAAATCACGCAGCAATCTTCCATTCACATAGATTATCGGGCTCCCTTTTCCAAATACCTCATACGCATCATTTTTCTTCTGAAGTCCCGGTATATGCTTCAACACATCCTCCGCCGTACCCATTTTGCTAAGTACTGTTCCTTGCACATGGGTCTGCAACCCTTCAGCAGTAAGTTTATATGACGGGCGATTCCCCTTTACCACGACTTCCCCCAACAGATTAACATCTTCATGCATCACAATCGTTACCGGAAATTGAGCATAGGCTTTTGTCACCGGAATAAAGCCAAGACAAGAAATTCTGAGTATATTGTTACCGCTTGTTTGGTCTATGCTGAAAATTCCTTGTTCATTGCTAATTGTACCTTGCACAAAAGATGAATCTTTGGAAGATAGCAATACCACATTAGCAAAACTGACAGGATTTCCTTTTTCATCAACTAATGAGCCGGAAACACTCTGTGCGTCAACAATAATCACTTGTAACACTAATCCGAGTAGTAAAATCACTTTCCTCATGTTCTATACTTTTTATTTTTTTGAAATTATCACAAACGTCTTAGCTCATCATTTGCCGCTCCTGCCTGTGGCTAAGGTCACCGAGGAAAAGCGCCTGAACATGGTGTGGAACGGCGTTTCCATCGTGAACATCAGCCGTGAGTTCCTGAACTCCAACGGTGCAGAGAAGCACCAGAACGTCCATGTGGAAAAGGGCAGCGTCTGGCAGCCCCAGTGGGCCGGCCTGACCTTCAGCCAGAAGATGAAGTCCATGGTGGGCGATTTGAATGTCTGCAGCAAGAAGGGCCTTTCCGAGCGGTTCGACTCCACCATCGGTGCAGCCACCGTGCTCATGCCCTTTGGCGGTGCATACCAGCTGACCCCCCAGAACGCCATGGTAGCCAAGCTGCCGGTGGACGGCGAGACCACCACCTGCTCCGGCATGGCATGGGGCTATAACCCCTACCTGATGAGCGCCAACCAGTATGTGGGCGCACGGCTGGCTGTTATTGAGAGCGTGACCAAGCTGGTAGCCACCGGCTTCCGCTACGAGGACGCTTACCTGACCTTCCAGGAGTACTTCGAGCGTCTGGGCAACAAGCCCGAGCGCTGGGGCAAGCCGCTGGCTGCCCTGCTGGGCGCACTGGATGCGCAGATCGGTCTGGGCATCGCTTCCATCGGCGGCAAGGACAGTATGTCCGGCTCCTTTGAACAGCTGGATGTGCCCCCCACGCTGGTGTCCTTTGCCACCGCCATCGGCAAGGCAAGCCGCGTAGTCTCCACCGAGTTCAAGAAGCCCGAGAGCACCGTGGTGCTCGTGCGCCCCATCATTGACCCGGAGACCGGCTGCCCCAACTTCTTCTCCCTGAAGGCCAACTATAAAATCGTGGAGAACATGATCGAAGAAGGAATGGTCGCTTCTGCCTGCTCCGTGGGCTACGGCGGCATTGCCGAGGCACTGTTCAAGATGGGTCTAGGCAACCGCATCGGCTTCAAGATGCGTGCGGACATGACCACCCATCAGATGTTTGAGCCCATGTATGGCTCCATCATTTTGGAAATGGTGTCTGATTCTCCCGCCGGTATGCTGCTGGGCGAGACTACCAAGGAGTACACCTTCGAGTCCTGCGGCGAAAAGCTGGATATGGCCGAACTGCAGGAGATCTGGGAGAGCAAGCTGGAGCCTGTGTATCCTTACCGCAAGGCCGGCCCCGCTGTGGAAAAGATCAACGGCAGCCTGACCGCTCCCGCTGCACCCAAGATCGGTGTTGCAAAGCCCAAGGTCATCATCCCGGTGTTCCCCGGCACCAACTGCGAGTATGACACCGCCAAGGCCTTTGCCCGCGCCGGTGCCGACCCCGAGATTCTGGTGGTGCGCAACCTGACCCCCGCCGACGTTGCCGAGAGCTGCAAGGCACTGGTCAAGGCCATTGACGCAAGCCAGATCGTCATGCTGCCCGGCGGCTTCTCCGGCGGCGACGAGCCGGACGGCAGCGCCAAGTTCATCGCCTCCTTCTTCCGCAATCCTGCGGTCACCGAGGCTGTGCGCCGTCTGCTGCAGCAGCGCGATGGCCTGATGCTGGGCATCTGCAACGGCTTCCAGGCTCTGATCAAGCTGGGTCTTGTGCCCTACGGCGATATCCGTCCCATCACCGCCTGCGACCCCACCCTGACCTTCAACACCATCGGCCGTCACCAGAGTATGCTGGTGCACACCCGTGTGGCTTCCACCGGCAGTCCGTGGCTCAGCAAGTGTGAGGTGGGCGAGATGCACACCATTGCCATCAGCCACGGCGAGGGCCGTTTTGTGGCTCCGCAGGAGGTGCTGGACACCATGCTGCGCAACGGTCAGGTTGCCACCCAGTATGTGGATCTGACCGGTGTGCCCACCATGGATCAGAGCTTCAACCCCAACGGCTCTGTGCTGGCTATCGAGGGCATCACCAGCCCGGACGGCCGCGTGTTCGGCAAGATGGGTCACTCGGAGCGCAGCGGCGAGTACCTGTACAAGAACGTCACCGGCGACAAATACCAGCCGATCTTTGAGGGCGGCGTGGACTATTTCAAGGTTTGATGGTAGAATAAGAAGAAAACCCTCTCCGTCACGCCTGCGGCGTGCCACCTCCCCCGAAAGGGGGAGGTTTTCCGGTACTGACCGGCAGAGCGCAAAAAGCTCCCCACCTCGGGGGAGCTGGCGAGCGAAGCGAGACTGAGAGGGTTATTTTCAGGAGGAAAACAACCAATGTCACAGCATGATCGCTATATCAGCCCTTTTTCCACCCGCTACGCTTCCGATGAGATGCAGTACATCTTCTCGGACGACAACAAGTTCCGCACTTGGCGGCGGCTGTGGGTGGCGCTGGCTCGTGCCGAAATGGATCAGGGTCTGACCAACATCACCCCGGATATGGTAGCTGAGCTGGAAGCCCATGTGGACGATATCAACTACGAAGTGGCCATCGAGCGGGAAAAGCTGGTGCGCCACGACGTCATGAGCCATGTCTACGCCTACGGCCAGCAGTGCCCCAAGGCAGCCGGCATCATCCATCTGGGTGCCACCAGCTGCTATGTGGGCGACAACACCGATATCATCGTGATGCGGCAGGGTCTGGAGCTGGTGCGCAAAAAGCTGGTGGGTGTGCTGGCAAAGCTGGCACACTTTGCCAAGGAGTACAAGGATATGCCCTGCATGGCCTACACCCACTGCCAGCCCGCACAGCCCACCACCGTGGGCAAGCGTGCTACCCTGTGGGCCAACGAACTGGTGATGGATCTGGCCGAGATTGACCATCGTCTGGCTACCCTGCAGCTGCGCGGTGTCAAGGGCACCACCGGTACGCAGGCTTCCTTTATGGAGCTGTTCAAGGGCGATGCCGACAAGATCCGCGCTGTGGATGCTTCCATCGCAAAGGAGATGGGCTTTGACCCCAAGGCTGTTGTGCCGGTGTCCGGCCAGACTTACAGCCGCAAGGTGGATGCCTTTATCCTGAACGCACTGGCCGGTATTGGCCAGAGCTGCATGAAGTTTGCCACCGACCTGCGCCTGCTGGCAAACTTCAAGGAGATGGAGGAGCCCTTTGAGAAGAACCAGATCGGTTCCTCTGCCATGCCCTATAAGCGCAACCCCATGCGCTGCGAACGCATCTGCGCCCTCGCCCGCTACCTGATGGTGGACGTGCTGAACCCCAGCTTTACCACCGGCTGCCAGTGGTTTGAGCGCACGCTGGACGACAGCGCCAACAAGCGCGTGGCTATGGCCGAGGGCTTCCTTGCCACCGATGCCATCCTGAACATTATGCTCAACGTCACCGATGGTCTGGTGGTGTACCCCAAGGTGGTGCGCAGCCGCCTGATGGCCGAGCTGCCCTTCATGGCCAGCGAGAACATCATGATGCAGGCTGTGGAAAAGGGCGGCAACCGTCAGGAGCTGCACGAGCGCCTGCGCCAGCACGCCATCGCCGCCGGTAAGCAGGTCAAGGAAGAGGGTCTGCCCAACGATATGGTGGACCGCATTGCCGCAGACCCGGCCTTTGGCCTGACCCGCGAGGAGATCGTGGCGGGGCTGGTGCCGGAGAACTTTGTGGGCCGTGCACCCCAGCAGGTGGAGGAGTTCATCGCCAACGTCCTGCAGCCTATCTTCGACGCTGACCCCGAGGATGTGGAACAGCACGCCTCCCTGAGCGTCTGATAACAAGATCAATTGCAAAAAGGAGAAGCCCACGGGCTTCTCCTTTTTGCGTTTGTGCCTTGCACGATTTTGTTTGTCATGTTACACTGAGGGCATCATCAACAAAGGAGAACCGCTTATGCGTTTGGATAAATATCTGGCCGAAACTGCCCAGTGCACCCGCAGCGAGGCCAAAACCATGCTGGCAAAGGGGCGCGTGCAGGTAAACGGCGCGGTGTGCAAAAAAGGGGACACTCAGCTGAAGGATACCGACACCGTGGCAGTGGACGGTGCACTGCTGACCTATCAGAAATTCGTCTACTTGATGCTCAATAAGCCCGAGGGGGTGGTGAGCGCCTCCACTGATAAGCGTGACACCACCGTGGTGGACCTGGTAGGGGACGCCTACCCCCGGCGGGAGCTGTTTCCGGCCGGGCGGCTGGATAAGACCAGCACCGGCTTTGTGCTGCTGACCGATGACGGCGGCTTTGCCCACGATATTCTGTCCCCCCGGCACCATGTTTCCAAGACCTACACCGTGACCATCGACACCCCGCTCACGCAGGAGATGCGCACCGGCTTTGCGGCGGGGGTCACGCTGGCAGACGGCACTGCTCTTTCGCCCGCCGAGGTGACCGCCCTTTCCCCGGACGGATGCACCGTGCGGGTAGTGCTGCGGCAGGGGGTGTACCACCAGATCAAACGGATGTTCGGTGTGTACGGTGCCGGGGTGAATGCTTTGCACCGGGAGGCGATTGGCGGCCTTGCACTGGATGCGCAGCTTGCCCCGGGGCAGTGGCGGGAGCTTTCTGACGAAGAAGTGGCAAAAATTACCAGATAAAACACTGCACTTTTCACGCGACTTTCAAAAATGTATCACAATTTACCGGTAAAATAACGGTAAGAACCACGCAAAAAGGCACTTTTTTGGCAAAAAATGGCCCCGAAAGATAATTTCAACAAGAAAGAATTATTTTTTTTGTTGAAATCTGTTGCAAAAGTAAATTCTTTTGTGTAAAATATAGATTGTAATGCGGCTAAATTGTTTAAAATCACAACCCATGCCGCCGCGGCTTGCACAAACGAGGAAAAGGGGTATCCATTTATGGCCAATAGAGTATTTCAAAGCGTGATCTACCAGATGAAGGACGCAATCAATCGGGTGGTCGGCGTTGTGGATGAGACTGGCGCTGTCATTTCCTGCTCGGAGCTGAACCTGATCGGCGAGGTGCGCGAGGGCTATATGGCCGAGCGTCTGACCGCAGGCGACCGCTTTGTGCGCGACGGCTATACTTACCAGCAGTTCTCCAACGCCAAGCATAACGATTATGCCGTGTTCGTGGAGGGCGCCGACGAGACTGCAGGGCAGTTTGCCGGTGTACTGGCCATCAGCCTGCAGAGCATCAAGCAGTACCACGACGAAAAGTTCGATAAGTCCAACTTTATCAAGAACGTGGTGCTGGACAACATCCTGCCCGGCGATATCTACGCTAAGGCACGGGAACTGCACTTTGCCACCGATGTTTCCCGCGTGGTGTTCATCGTGCGGGTGATCAGCGGCGGCGATATCTCTGCCTACGATGTGGTCAGCAGCCTGTTCCCCGATAAGCAGAAGGACTTTGTGTTCAATATCAGCGAGACCGACACCGTGCTGGTCAAGGAAATCCGCAAGGGCATCGACCGCACCGATATGGAAAAGCTGGCTGCCAGCATTGTGGATACCCTCTCCGGCGAACACTACATCAAGGCCGTGGTTGGCATTGGCACCCCCATTGCCAACGTGAAGGATCTGGCTACCTCTTTTAAGGAAGCCCAGATCGCCATGGAAGTGAGCAAGGTGTTCGATACCGAAAAGCAGATCATCCGCTACGATAATCTGGGCATTGCTCGTCTGATCTACCAGCTGCCTACCACCGTGTGCGAGATGTTCCTGCGCGAAGTGTTCAAGCAGGGCAGCATTGAAAGTCTGGATCAGGAGACCCTGTTCACCATCCAGCGCTTCTTTGAGAACAACCTGAATGTGTCTGAGACCAGCCGCGGCCTGTTTGTGCACCGCAACACGCTGGTGTATCGTCTGGAAAAGATCAAGAAACTGACCGGCCTGGATCTGCGTGAGTTCGACGACGCTATCGTCTTTAAGGTAGCGCTGATGGTAAAGAAATACCTGTCCAACAACCCGGCCAAATACTGATATTTCGCTGTGCGGGTTTTGCCCCGCCGGCGTCGAACCGGCCGCTCGAAACCGATGCTGGCCGGTTCTTTTTGCAGTACGGGCTGCGGACGGGCTGTCTTGACCGTCAAAAATCTTGATGTCAGGAGCTAATACGATTCCATGATCGATTTTGAACACGTTTCCAAAGAATATAAAAAGGGTGGCCGCCTTGCGCTGGAGGATATCAACTTCCATGTGGATGAAGGCGAGTTCGTCTTTCTGCTGGGTCACTCAGGCGCAGGCAAATCCACCCTGCTCAAGCTCATTCTGCGAGAGGCACTGCCTACCTCCGGCAAGGTGACTGTACTGGGCAAGGACGTAGCCAAACTGCGCCGCCACAAGATCCCTTACCTGCGCCGTCAGATGGGCATCATCTTTCAGGACTTCCGGCTGATCCCAAGTATGACCGTGTACGAGAATGTGGCCTTTGCCATGCATGTGCTCAACGTGCCCCACAAGGAGATCCGTCCCCGCGTGGAGTACATTCTGGAGCTGGTGCATCTGGAGGATAAGGCCAAGTGCTACCCGGATACCCTTTCCGGCGGCGAGCAGCAGCGTGTGGCTGTGGCGCGTGCGCTGGTGCATAACCCCAAGCTGGTCATCGCGGACGAGCCCACCGGCAACATTGACCCGGAGCTGAGTCTGGAAATGATGCAGCTGCTGGAGCGGGTGAGCAAAATGGGCATCACGGTGCTGGTGGTCACCCACGAGCACGAGCTGGTGCACCGCTTCCATCAGCGTGTGGTTACCCTGAGCCATGGCCGCATCGTCTCGGACGTGCCCGCAGACCCCGTGGCCGCCGCCGAGGATGATCTTTCGCTGGATGTTGCCGCCTTTGATGCGGACGATGCGGCCGCTGCAAAGAAGGAGGTGGCTGCCGTATGATGCGTCCCTCTACCTTCTTTTTCCTTACCCGGCGCGGTGTGCGCAACTTGGGCAAGCACTGGGCCATGACCATTGCCTGCATCGCTTCCCTGAGCGTGTGTATGACCCTGAATATCTTTGCCAGTCTGGCCGAGGTGAATGTGGGCAGCATGGTGGCCTATCTGGGCAGCCAGAACGAGACGGTGGTCTATCTGGACCCCGAATGTGATGATGCCACCGCCGCGCAGGTAGGCGAGACCCTTTCGGCTATGCCTGGGGTCAGTGGGGTGCAGTACGTTTCCAAGCAGGACGTGCTCGACACCTACCGCGGCTATATGCAGGATTATTCCTCCCTGTGGGATGAATTTGAGACTGATAACCCCTTTAAAGCCAACTACCGGGTCACCCTGAGCGACCTGACCCAGATGGAGCGCATGAGCGTGAAGATGCAGGCCATTCCGGGTGTTGTCAGCGTTGCTGCTCCGGTGGAGATGACCAATGTCTTTGTGGAGATCCAGAAGGCAGTCACCAAGGGTGGTCGCATGATCGTGATGGTGCTGATGGTGGTCAGCATCATCACGGTGGGCAGCACCATCCGTCTGAGCGTTTTTGCGCGCCGCCGCGAGATCGAGATCATGAAGTATGTGGGTGCTACCAACCGCATGGTCACCCTGCCTTTCTTTGTGGAGGGCCTGACCATGGGCCTGATCTCCGGCATCCTGACCGCAGCGGTCAGCCTTGGCTGTTACAGTTATGTGGTCAACGCCGCTGGCGGCTTGGGCGGCATCTGGCAGATGCTCATGGGCCGTGCACTGGTGCCGGTGGCAAACGTGCTGCCGACCATCGTGGTAACAAGCCTGCTCAGCGGCGCTATCGTAGGCGGCGTGGGCAGTATGTTCTCTATCCGCAAGCATTTGAATGTGTGACCGAAAGGAGCCGCGTTTTATGAGTAAAGCAATGCACGCAAAGCCCTTCCGGCTCACAGGCCCTTATACTGGTCGACACGCCCGGCCGGAAAGCCCCCGCAGCAAGCTGATCCGTGCGGTCAGCCTTGGGCTGGCCTGTGTCTGCCTGCTGCTGACAGCCACGGTATACCCGGCCTCGGCGGCTACCAGCAATACCAGCATGGCCAGCTTGCAGAGCAAGCTGGATAAGCTTTCCCAGTCTATCAATCAGCATAAAAAGGAGCTTTCGGACGCCAAAAAGAAGGAGTCTGCCGCCAAGGCGCTGGAAAGCGAGCTGAAGGAACGGGTCACCGTCCTGCAGGATCAGATCAGCGTGCTGGGCGGTCAGATCGCCGCAGTGCAGAACAGCATCGGCGAGAAGGAACAGCAGATCGGCGTGATGCAGACCCAGATCACGGACAAGCAGACCCAGATCGAGCAAAAGCAGAACGAGATCGATGACCAGTGGGACGATTTTAAAAAGCACATGGCTGCCATGCAGGAGCTGCGGGACGGCGGCAGTGTGGCCATGCTCGGTGCGGTGAACGACCTGTACGAGCTGCTTACCTTCAACGAGGTGATGCAGGATATCTCCATCAAGGACACCGAGATCATGAACAACATGAAGTCCGCCAAGCAGGAGCTGGAGGACGATAAGGCCGCGCTGGAAGAGCAGAAGGCCGGTCTGGAGGCTGAGAAGGCAGAACTGCAGAGCCAGAAGAGCGAACTGGACAGCCAGAACGCCCAGATGAAGGGCAAGCAGAGCGAGCTGAACAACAGCATCTCCGCAGCAAAGCTCTCCGCTGCCGAGGCACAGGCGGCGCAGCAGAAGGCGCAGGCGGCCATCGAATCCGACGAGTTGAACTACGAGGCCGTGAAAAAGGAGATCCAGAAGATGATCGCAGCGGCCTCTGCCAGCAAACCGCAGCTGAGCTTTAGCGGTTTTGCCTGCCCGCTGAAGAGTTATAGCCGCATTTCCAGCGAGTACGGCTGGCGCAAGAACCCGGTCTCCGGCGTAAACAAGCTCCATGCCGGCATCGACTTTGCGGCAGCCGGCGGCACACCTATCTACGCAGCCGCCAGCGGCTATGTGCAGGTGGCAGGCTGGTCTACCGGCGGCTACGGCAACTACGTTATCATCTACCACGGCAAAATGTCCGATGGCAATACCTATACCACCCTGTACGCGCACATGCGCTCGGTGGCTACCAGTGCAGGCAAGTATGTGAAGCAGGGCGAACTGATCGGTTATGTGGGCACCACCGGCAATTCCACTGGCAACCACCTGCATCTGGAGGTGTGGAAGGGCGGCTCCAAGGCCAACGCCGTGAACCCCCGCAGCTGCATCCCCATTCCCCACAACTAATAAGCAACGCAAGGAGTCTGGTTGATCTATGAACGAACAAAAACGCAAGCGCGTGCTGCGCATCGGCTGTCTGGTTCTGGCAGGGGTGTTTGTACTCTCGCTGCTGGGCAGCATCTTTATGATGTTGCCGCTCTGACCGGGAGGAACGAACCATGAACCGTAAAATTTCTTTGGGTATGGCAGTCACCATTGTGATCCTTGCCATGACCGTGACCTTTTCCATCACGATGCTCATCGCCATGCGTCTGTTCGACAGCACGGTCAACAGCGTAAAAGAAAAGGAAAGTATGTACAACAAGATCGCTGAGGTGGACCGCTATGTCCGCAGCAACGATTACTACACCATTGATGAGGCCACCCTGTACGACCGCCTGACCGCCGGTTATCTGCTGGGTACGGGCGATAAGTACGCCCGCTACTACACTGCCAACGCCTACACCGAACTGATGAACATCCAGAGCGGCAAGATTTTGGGCATCGGCGTGGAGCTTGGCATCGACCAGACCGGCTACGCTAAGGTGACCCGTGTTTACGATGGCTCTCCCGCACAGGAAGCAGGCATCGCCGTGGGGGACTACATTACCACCGTGGGCGATACCGATGTCAAGAGCCTGTCCGGTGCAGATGCCGTGTACAAAGCCTTGCAGGGCGAGGCGGGCACTACCGTTACCGTGACATGGCTGGACAGCTCTGCCGCCAGCAAAACGGCTGAGCTGACCCATTCCGGCTACACCAGCACCACCGTGGACTACCAGCTTCTGGACAATGTGGGCTATATCCGCATTCGTCAGTTCGACGGCACCACGCCCAGCGAGCTGGACTATGCCCTGCGCACCCTGACCGCAAACGGCGCAGCCAGTCTGGTATTCGACCTGCGGGACAATGGCGGCGGCATTCTGGAAGATGCCATCAACTGCATTGACCTGATCGCCCCGGAGGGCACGGTGGCCTACGCCGAGGATAAAAACGGCAACCGCACCGTCATCGGCAGCAGCGATTCTGAAAGCTCCGTCAGTCTGCCGATGGTCTGCCTGGTCAACGGCAACACCGCCAGCGCAGCCGAGCTGTTCGCAGCCACCCTGCGCACCATGAACGGTGCCCGTCTGGTGGGTACCACCACCATGGGCAAGGGCACCATCCAGAGCAGCCCGCAGCGTCTGTCGGACGGCAGTGCCGTGGTCATCACGGTGGCAAAGCTGGTCTGCGGCGACGGCAGCTGCTTTGATGGCACCGGCCTGACCGTGGATGTGGAGCGTACCCTGAGTGCAGAGGAAGCAACGAACTTCTACGACTACACCCCCCAGACCGATCCGCAGGTGCAGCGCGCTGTCAGCGCTGCCCAGCAGCTGAGCGGTACTACTACGCTGGCAGGCGCAAGCTCTGCCGCCGCAGCGGACAGCACCGCCGCCTCTACGGCAGCAGACGATACTGCCCCCGCAGAAACTGCGGAAGGAGAGCCCGCCGAGGGTGAGACTGCCGCGTCTGAGCCGGAAACGGCTGCGAGCGCAGCGGAGTGAACCCTGCAATCCTGAACCATAAACACCAAAAAGGCTGCTGCGTTCTGCAACAGCCTTTTTCTGAGAAAGGAATTGACCCTATGCCGGAACTGACCGACCTTTCTGTGATCCGTGCCCTGTGCGAAAAATACGATTTTGCACTTTCCAAGGGCTTTGGGCAGAACTTTATCATCAACCCGGGCATCCCCACCAAGATCGTGGATGCCAGCGGGGTAGACAAGCGCTACGGTGTCATCGAGATCGGCCCCGGTATCGGCGTGCTGACCAAGGAACTGGCCAAGCGCGCCGCCAAGGTGGTGTCCATCGAGGTGGACGAGCGTCTGCCGCCTCTGCTGGCCGAGACCATGGCCGGGGTGGACAACTTCAAGCTGGTGCTGCAGGATGTGCTGAAGGTAGACCTGAAAGCCCTCATTGCCGAGGAGTTCCCGGGGATGCCGGTGGCAGTGTGCGCAAACCTGCCCTACTACATCACCAGCCCCATCGTGATGAAGCTGCTGGGCGACCGTCTGCCCATTGAGAGCCTGACCGTTATGGTGCAGAAGGAAGCCGCCGACCGTCTGGCCGCCGTGCCCGGCACCCGCGCCTCCAGCGCCATCAGCTGCGCGGTGAACTACTACGCCACCTCCAAGCTGATGTTCACCGCCGCACCGGGCAGCTTTTACCCTGCCCCCAAGGTAACCAGCGCTGTGGTGCGCATGGATATCCGTCCCACCCCCGCCGTGCAGGTGGAGGACGAGGCGGGCTACTTTGCACTGGTGCGCGCCGCCTTTGGCCAGCGCCGCAAGACCGCTGCCAATGCCATTGCAGGCGGGCTGAACCTGCCCAAGGAAAAGGTCATTGCTGCCATTGAGGCCGCAGGCTTTGATGCCCGCATCCGCCCGGAGGCACTGACGCTGGAGGACTTTGCAAAGATCCAGCGGGCACTGGGCTGAGCAAAAAGCAGCATGGTCGGTGGGTAATAGCCCACTGAAAAAAGATCGCAAAAAACCCGGAACCTTTTCAGAGCCGCAAGGGCTCACAAAAAGGTTCCGGGTTTCTGTTTTTTAATGGTTATGCGGCAGCATTCGCCTTACTCAGAAGGGGAAGATGGTGCCGTCCTCCTTCACGGTGCAGGCGTTCAGGGCGACCTTACCGTGAATGTCTGCACCGTCTGCAAGGGTGTTAACGTTTGCTGCGGAGGAGGTGCCGAAGGCCTTGAATTGCCAGCCCTTTGCAGAGGCGCTGTCCTCTGCTGCCCAAACTGCGGCAGACAACGACGGACTGACTGCGGCATTGCTCAGAAGGGTATTGTTTTGTGAAATGCCGGGACGAATGCGCAGGTGTACGGACTTTTTTGCGCCCTTGCGCACCGGGCAAAAAAGAAATTTCTTTTCATAGTCCTGCGGTGGGTAGGACGAAACTTTGTCAAATGCGTGGAATATTACAGAAAAATTTGTGAAAGGCGACCAATGAATATCCCCTAAACGTGTTGATATTGAGAAAAAAGACGGAGGATTGTTTACAAAAGAATGACAGGCTGGTATACTTTATAGCGGTAGATCCCTATGAGATCCGCAAAGAAACAAGAAAGGAAATACCGAACCGTGAATACCGCCGCACCGCACGCCCTGAAAAAACGATTGCTGACCTTGGCACTGAGCCTTGCTTTCCTACTTACCTGTCTGCCCGCTGCACTGGCAGTGGACCTGAATGTGGACGCAGGCTTCTACTTCAAGCAGAGCCGGGGCGGCACCTGTACGCTGGCCTCCGCAGCCATGATGCTGCGCCGCCGCGCCTACTTTGACGGGCTGAGTGACTGGACGAACGTGACTGAGAACAGTGTGCGCTCCACAGCATGGGCCAACGGCCTTGCGCACAGTTTTACATATAAGGAGATGCAGGTGGGCTACGCCACCCTGCCTTCCGGGCTACAAAGCAAAACGGCGGTGCTGATCTCCCTGCTGGAGCAGCACCCGGAGGGCATCGTCCTCTACGACCGCACCCAGCCCCATGCGGTGCTGCTGACTGACTACACCAACGGTATTTTCTATTGCTCCGACCCGGCGGGGAACATCGGCTACGGCCGCATCCCCATTACCAGCTCCAGCGTGTCCATTGCAAGAGCGTCCTGTTACTGGTACGTCACTGCAGATCACAACAGCGTGGCGGCACAGGCCGATGGTCTGCGGCTGGAGGGCGTGCGCTACCCGGTGAATATCCGCACCGGCAGCGGCATGACGCTGACCGGTACGGCTAACAGCGCTACTGGCACTACTTTGACCAGTGTACAGGTGGCCATTCTGGATGCGGCAGATCAGACCGTGCAGAGTGCGGCGGCGCAGGCAAACGCCGTCGCTTTCTCTCTGAACACGCTGGACAGTCAGATCCGCTTCGGGGAGTTGCCGGAGGGCAGCTACAGCTATATGGTGCTGGTGACCGACTCTACGGGCGAGAGCCTGTGCTTTGCCTCGGACTTCACGGTGTCCGGCAGCGCAAGCAGCACCCAGACCTACTGGTCGGTCAAGGATGCCGAGGGCACCAAGCTGCAGCAGACGGTCCAGCAGATGGAGACCACGGTAGAAACTGCTGCTGAGACCACCGTAAGCTGGTTTGCAAAGCTGTTCGACTGATAAAAAGAAATAATTCAGGGCTGCTGCACATTGCTTTGTGCAGCGGCCCTGTTTGCATCACAATAACAGCCGCTTTTCGTTACGAAAAGTTTTCTGATTCACCTAATTTCTGCCTGAGTATCAGGGATGCTGTTTTATCAGAATAAATCTACTTCTGC
>ENA-UPWM01000298-UPWM01000298.1-human-gut-metagenome-genome-assembly--contig:-NODE-298-length-20351-cov-9.721269_pt1 | contig 20351 bp, 8 predicted proteins | sample MGYA00250051_ERZ773379 | MGnify/ENA primary metagenome ERZ773379 (study PRJEB29103, sample SAMN06112020) | human gut metagenome | biome: human gut; feature: ankylosing spondylitis patient; material...
TAACGGAGAAATGCTTCGGGAAGTCTGTCGGAAATGACTCCGGCATTTCCCGGCAATAGGAGTTCAGCTTCACAGAGTAGCCTGTGGCATTCATCGTACCAATTTACCATGAAACAGCAAAGTGCCTTATTGTACAGCATCTTTATGTGATACGAAAGGGAATTTATGGTTTGGACTATTTAATGGTGGGCTATGTTACTATAATAGAACTCAGAAGTATTTTCGTCAAGTATTCTCTAAAGATAAAGCTTTGATTGATGTTCGTGCTATTTATGAGGATGATCATCATACCATATGGATAGGTACTAGTGAAGGGGTTTATAAAGCAGGCTTGGATGGACAACTTTTTTTGGAGCATTATATAGAGAATGAACAAGTACGTTGTCTCTTTAAAGACGAGCAAGGCTTTCTTTGGGTAGGTACATTTGGAGGTGGAGTTTTAGTATATTCGCCAGACTTTAAAATGATTAAACATTTTTATACGGCAGAGCAATTCCCTTCAAATACAATTAATAGTATTTATGGAGATAGTAAGAAGCGTATATGGGTAGCTACTGGTGAAGGGTTAGTATGCTTTCCTTTTCCAAACAATATGAAGTACCAGGTGTTTAAAAGAGGAGATGGTTTGGAGAATGCCCATATACGTGCTATTATGGAAGATGCTTCCGGGCGTATTTGGTGTAGTACAAATAAAGGGATAAGTTGCTATATTGCGGTTAAGAATAGCTTTTATAATTATGGGCGATGGGATGGAGTTCCTATTGTTGGTTTTATGAGTGGTAGTGTTACTCATGATTATGATGGCAATATTTACTTTGGCTCTTTAAATGGATTATGTCGTTTTAATCCTGAAATGGTATTGGCAAAGCGTGAAGCTCCTTCAGCTATTATGACAGGCTTGAGAATATTTGTACCAATATCGGAAAGAAAAAGTGAGGAAAAGATGATAGAACTTCATGGATGTCCTGCAGTACGTTTAAGCTATATGCAAAATAACTTCAGCGTCACCTTCAATATACAGAATTATGCCTTGGCCGATCAAGTGGAATATGCTTATATGTTGAAAGGGTTGGAAAATTCATGGTATACAGTAACCGATCCTAATAATGTGACTTTCCGTAATATACCTCCGGGAAATTATTGTTTTCAGGTAAAGACAAGAATACGGAATCAGGAATGGGCGGATGAGATAGCTTCTCTGGATATCCGTATTGACCCGCCTGTATGGCTTACGTGGTGGGCCAAGTTATTTTATATTCTTTCGGGTGTTTCTGTCCTGTATTTTATTCTTCATGCCTATAAAAAGAAACTGGATATGGAGTCTCTCTATGAGTTGGAGAAGAAAAATCATGAGCAGGAACAGGAGCTGAATAATGAGCGTTTACGTTTCTATACCAATATCACACATGAGTTGCGTACTCCTTTGACGTTGATTCTGGGACCGTTGGAAGATATGCAGAAAAGTAATTCTTTATCTGGGAAAGATTCACAGAAAATATCGGTTATCCATCAAAGCGCCATCCGATTGTTGAACCTGATTAATCAGATACTGGAGTTCAGAAAAACGGAAACCCAAAACAAGAAATTATGTGTAAGTCGTGACAATCTGGCAGCCCTTGTACACGAGATCGGACTGAAGTATAAGGAATTGAACCGGAAACCTGAGATTGATTTCTGTCTTGAGATTGAGCAGGAAGATATGTCTTTGTTTTTTGATAAGGAGGTAGTAACGATTATACTGGATAATTTGATCTCCAATGCTATAAAATATACAGAGAAAGGAACTATAACTTTAGGATTACATCAGGTGGTCCGGAATAATATACACCATACGGAAATCAGTGTGAGTGACACCGGTTTCGGTATTGCTCCCGATGCATTGCCTCATATTTTTGACCGTTATTATCAAGAGGGAAGCGAACATCAGGCTTCAGGAACAGGTATTGGTCTGGCTCTGGTAAAGAACCTGGTAGTTTTGCATGAGGGGGAGATCAGGGTTGAAAGTTCTTTGAATGTGGGAAGTACTTTTTATGTCAGTCTGCTGACGGATAACACGTATCCCCATGTGCTGCATGCTGACTCGACGGAGAAAACTTCCGATGAAAAGGACGAAAAAGAAGAAAATATAGAACCTGTGCATAGTGGTAAGCGTATTCTGCTGATAGTGGAAGATAATAGGGACATCTGTGATTATATTGTAGAATCTTTCTCGGACGATTTTGAAGTGAGGACTGCCGCCAATGGTGAACAAGGTTTGGAACAAGCATTGGGCTGCATTCCTGATATTATAGTCAGTGATATCATGATGCCGGTGATGAACGGCATTGTGATGTGCCGGAAATTGAAAGAAGACTTGCGTACCAGCCATATTCCCATTATTTTGCTGACGGCAAAGGACTCTTTGCAAGATAAGGAAGAGGGGTATCAAGTGGGTGCTGACTCTTATCTGACAAAGCCTTTCAGTGCTACTTTGTTGCATAGCCGTATCCATAATTTGCTTGAATCCCGCAAGTTGTTGGCAGAGCGTTTTAATACGAATTCCATACTCATTGACAAACGTGCGGCAGTAACCGAGTCTATGAATAAATTGGATAATGAGTTCCTTGAGAAGATTAACAAGCTGATTGAAGATCGTCTTTCTTCTGAGAAGATAGACATCGGCTATTTGTCGGACGCCATGTGTATGAGTAATTCTACCCTATATCGGAAGATGAAGGCATTGACTGGACTTTCCACCAATGAATATATCCGCAAAATAAAGATGCAATATGCGGAACGTTTGTTATTAGAGGGGAAATACAATATTTCAGAAGTTGCGTTCAAGGTGGGAATTAACAGTACGGTCTATTTCCGTCAGTGTTTTAAAGATGAATTCGGTATGGCTCCTTCTGATTATCTGAAAAAGATAAAACCGGAATAGAGTGGTTGTGTAAGCTGTTTCTTCCATATAGTTAAGCCTTTTTTTACAGTCATCTGCTACAGTCTCCGCCAGTGGACTGTAAGGTCTGCTTGGGTGGACTATACAGTCTGCTGCAATGGGCTCTACGGTCCATTGGCGGAGTCTGTAGTAGGTAACCGTAAGAAAAGACTTAATTGTAGGCAAGAAAAGCCTTAGTTAATAGGGAGATTGGACTTTGAAGGAAAGTTGCTGTTTCTCAATTTGTATGTTTATAAATGATTGTAGAATGCTTTTACCGTTTCCCATTTATAATAAGGGGCAATAGGGCTGTCAATGGGTAATTTGACTTCATTTTCATTATGTAGCAATTTTACAATAACTTCTCCTTGCTTATTCTTGAAAAAGATTAATTGAAGGTTGGCTCCCATAGGTGAAACACGGAAATCTTGCCAGGCCAGGTAATATCGGTCGGGATCTGTTTCTTGATTGGAGCATCCTTCTACTTGCATGAGTGCCAACAGACGGATCAGGTTGGTATCATGTCCGAAACGGAGGGTGGCGCAAGGAGTTCCTTCACGGATGGCGCGGTCGGCACTTTCTATAATATTCTTCAATAAAGATTTTGCACTCTCGGGGGCTGCTCCCTGATTGACGGGAGCATTGGCATTGCAAATATACATCCGATAATTCACAGACTGCCAGATACCGAATAATTCTTCTTTTTCAAACAAATCATAAAAGGATAGAGGCAACTCTACATCTTGCATGTCGGAAGCAATCCAATAAAGTCCCATCATGAGCTCGCGGGGATTCCTGACTTCTTTGGGATTTTTGAAAAGTGAAGCGATTAAACGTTCCGGATGAATATGATTTTCTTCGAATGTATGGAAAGCTGTTCTCCATGGCGCACTTGCCGAACCCAGCTTTTCGGCTTCGGGTGAAGTATAGGCAATGTAGTCCATGTGTCTTTGGTTGGCTTCGCGGGTGATCTGGAGGGAGGGGTTTAGTTCTTTCAGTTGTTCTGTGAATGCGGACATGCTCATGATACAACGTACGGAAACGCTCGAACGCGCTGATATGTTGGCGCTGTCCCGGAATATATGGGGATATTGTTGATAAAGCCGTTTGGCAATGGCTTTGTGTTGTCGTTCTCCTAATGGGGTCAGGTTTCCTCCGCGCCCACGGGCATTTTCCCATACTTTCTGGAGTCTGAGCCTCACATCTTCACCTAAATCGGTAAGTCCTGATTTATTGTGAAACGTATCAAAGACACGAATGACTTCTAGATAACGTTCGTCCGAAGTCATCCAGCGGGACCCATGGCGTCCGTAATGGCTGATGTAGAAAGGACTGTAACCTTCGGGTACCGGAGTTTGTATGCCGTTTGGTGTGGGATAAGCATAATAGATGCTACCCATTTTTTCCGGGCTTTGGATGATTTCTTCTTTCAGATTGTGTGCGGGGAGATCTATGGGAGCTACTTTCCAATTGATGCCGAGCGGATTATTTTGTATTTCCCATATCAGAGGGAAATCCGGATTATCCATAATCCACATTTCGCATCCGTCTACTGAGTCGTTTACATGCAGTAAGGAATAGCCCATAGCTTGTGACTTGGTATCAGCCAGTTGGTATTCTGTCTGATTATAATGAAATGCCTTTTGGCTTTTCAATTCCTGAAAAGCGGTTGCTGAAAGTAGGGCAAAGGTTTCTTGAATGGGGAGACAGATATGTTGTCCGTCTTCCGGCTGTAAGAAGCTTAGTCTGACCGCCGTTTTTAAAGCTTCTTGGGGCATGGCGTAGCTGCCTGATTGCCATCGGGTGTTTCTTTCAATTCCCCAATGTAGATAAAGGGTGTCGTTGGACTGATTGAAAGTAAATTGGTACTTTCGGGTTTGTCCATGCAGTTTGAATACAAATAACAGAGGGTTGGTAATGATATCTTGTGCCATTACATTTCCCATCAGGCTGCCGATAAGCAGAAAGCATATAAAAAGTTTTTTCTTCATCGTATGTTACTCTTTAGATTCAGGAAATAGTTTGCTCCCCCAGTTACCGGGACTAGGGCCCATTTTTAAAACCAACTCGCCTCCTTTGATGATATCATTATGGCGGATGGCGGAATATGGATAATTCTTTCCATTTAATAAAATCGACCGGATATACTTGTTCTTTTCGGAAAGCCCTTCGGCTTTGATCGTGAATGTTTTGCCTTCCTGTAAATGGAAACGACTCTCTGTCAGTAGAGGGGTATGGATTAAATAATAGTCTTGTCCGGCATTGGGGTACAACCCCATCATGTGGAATACCAACCACGATGACATGGCTCCGGAGTCATCATTTCCGGGAAGACCGGCAGAACCGTCATTATAGTTCTTCTGGATAATTTCATGGATGCGGTCGCCGCTTTTATCCGGACGCCCTACCCAGTGGTATAGGCAGGGAGTGAGGAAGGAGGGCTCATTATTCACATTGAAGAAACCCTTGTCAAAGAAAATATCCAGCCGTTCGTCAAACTTCTCTTTTCCGCCACATTGTTCAATGAGTCCGGGTACGTCATGCGGAATGCTGAGTGAATATTCCCAGGAGGAGGCTTCATAAAAGAACATGTTCCACCAAGGAGTATACCAAGGGCCTTCAAAGGTAACGGGGGTATATGTGAAGGTGGGTTTCTGGATATGGGAGTTTCCGAAAGGTATTTTGTCTAACCAGTTTCCTTCTTTATCCCGGGGAAGTATGAATCCTTTGACTCCTGCATGTTCATAATCGGCCCGCCACAAGTTCTTCCAGTTGGAAGATTGTTTCAAGTATTGCTGGTACAAGTCTGTCTTGCCTAGTCCTTTTGCTACTAAGGCTATGGCATAATCACAATAGGAGTATTCTATTGTGCGGTTTCCGGCTCGGGGAATACCGTATGGAATATATCCCAATTCCAGATAAGGAATCAGTCCGCCTCTTCCCTCCGCTTCTTCGTTACCTCCGGGCGGTATGGTCGCATCTTTCAGCATAGCTTCCAAAGCCAGATGGTAATCTATGTTTGGTAGTCCTTTTACAAATGCATCGGCTATAACAATTTCGGCGTTGGAGCCGCCTTGTGTCCGTCCGTTACAATTTCCGCTTCGTGCATCAGGCATGTAGCCGTCCCGTTTATAGATATTGATCAGTGAACGTACAATGTCTGTTTCTCTTTGAGGGTCAATTAGTGTGATAAGTGGAGTTGAGGTGCGGTAGGTGTCCCAGATAGCATAAAAATCATCATAATAAGGTTCCGGATCACTCCATAATGGATTTTCACCGGTACGGTCTACAGGCATTAACATGGTATGGTAGATACCGGTATAAAACATACGCTTATATTTTTCGGGTGTATTTGAGGCTATATCAATGCGTTGCAATAAGTTTTCCCATTGTGCCAATAAGGCTTGCCGGGTGTCCTCAAATGACCAATGAGGTATTTCGTTCCATACATTCTCTCTGGCTTTGAGAGAACTGATAAATGAAATTCCGACTTTCAGTTGAATGGTATTTGCAGAAGAAGGGAAACGCAACAAAGCTCCGGTTTTTTGTTGGGAGTCTGGCTGGTATCGTTCATTGCTGATCTGGTTTCCTTTCCATGTGGTCGTTTGTACAAAGGGATGGTCGGTTACTGCATAAAAATAAACGGTGTAGGCACGTCCGTTATTCCAACCTCCGCGAATACGGGTATATCCCATTACTTCGTGATCGGATATGATTTGAATTTCCGAACCTACAAATTGTTGTGCTTCGCGGGCATCGGGGGTCGGTTGTTCACCCAGGAAGAAGCCGGCGTCAACCAACAGGGATTTTAAGGAATCTTCGGGATAGGTGAATCGGTAGAATGAGGCGCGTGGAGCAGTTGTTATTTCAGTATATATGCCTGTTCTCTGGAATTCGGTAGCATAATAGCCCAAGCGGATTGTTTCATCTTTGCGATAGTCTATATGATTGAGCTGATCCATACCTTTGCCAAAAGGCATGACAAGTATGTTGCCATATTTAGGACCTCCTCCTGTCCCGCTGACGTGTACTTGGGAGAACCCGTTGACTTGTTCGGGCATAGGCAGCCAACCACTATTGGGATGGACAGTGCAATCGGGCGATGGTTTCACCATACCATAAGGGCAGGAGGGACCGATAAATACCCGTCCCAGTCCTTCCGAACCGATTTTGGGATCTACGTAATCAGAAAGTCTGGCTTCCTGTGCCGCGACCGTCACGGGCAGCAGCAGGAAGACCAGTCTTAACAAAGAAACTTTGAATGGAATGTGGGTCATAATTATTTCTTGTTTATTTTTACACGTATTGTATTCTTCTCTTTGATATCTCCTCCGGCTTGTGTCAATTGAGGGAAGGCCCAATAAATGTTACAGCCGGTAATCCGGATATCCGAAGCGGCGTCCAGATAGAAAGCATAAGTCTTGTCATATACAAAACCATCTCCGTTACAAGGACGTTTGTCATACACACCGCCTTCATAACCGGTACGTTTTAACAACTTGACATCTATTTCATCAAAATAGATATGATGCACTTTCTCCGGAGTGTCTCCCCCTACGAAAATGCCGTTTTCACTAGTGCATTTAATCTGATTGAAGAAAATGTTGCTGACTTCTCCCGAGTGTCCTTTCGTTGCACCTTTGGGGAAACGCCAGCCTGCATCTTTATGATTGCCTACGGCACGAGGGTATGAGGTGACATAGATAGGTTCCGCTTTACCCCACCATACATCAGAATAGAACATACAGTCTACTAATATATTGGAGAAAATGACATTGCTCACAGTACCTTCATCCCGGTTTTGTATGCCGATGCCCCGGTTGCTGTTTTTGATAATGCAATTATTGAATAATACATTATCAATCTTGTCCATATTTTCCGAGCCTATCTTAATAGCGCATGAGCGTGAAGTCATGACACAATTAGTTACTACAATATCTTCGCAAGAGCCATATTCTTCAAATTCCCGACGATTCTTCAGGCAAATGCAGTCATCGCCCGATTCAATGAAGCAGTTCGCTATACGTACTTTTTTGGAGTGATCCACATCAATACCGTCGCCGTTGCGTATTTTTAGATTATTCAATAAAGAGATGCCGTCAATCAAGGCATCGTAACAGCCTATCAGGTGTATTGTCCAATAGGCGCTGTTCCGAATCGTGATGTCACGGATAACGGTCTTCTCCGCATTGATAAGGGTAAGCACATGTGGGCGTGGGTCAAAATCAGTGACGGGCTTCAGCTCGTAGGAATCATCCAGCTCTTTGCCCATGAAGGCGATTCCGTTTCCGTCTATTTCTCCTGTACCGGTAATGGATATTTGTTTTAAGTCTTTTCCACTGATCCACATCATTCCTTCGCCACGGTTTTCGCGGAATGCGCTTTCTGTATAGATGCTTTCATCGGGGTTGGCCAGCAATCGGGAGTTGGGTTCCAGATGAAGGTTCACATAGGATTTCAAATATAGCGGACCGCATAGAAAGGTGTGTCCGGCAGGAATGATTACGGTTCCGCCACCGGCAGCGGAACAGGCATTGATGGCGCGTTGTATAGCGGCGGCATCATCTGTTTGTCCGTCTCCTTTGGCTCCATAGGTCATGATGTCGTACGTGTTCCCTTGATGGGAAGTACTGCATCCTGTCACAAACAACAGGAGGCAGCATAAGAGGCTGATGATAGTTTGATTCTTCATATGGATTGTTTTTTTATTTTTTGTACTTATTTCATATTGTCGGGAGGCAGGCTGAGGGCGGATGCTCCCCAGTTTGTATTAGGGTTCGGGCCCATCTGGAACTCTAATGTTCCTCCCTGTACTATATCTTGGTGTGTAAAGTAATTCTTGTCATATTCTTTTCCGTTTAGTTTTGCTGACTGGATATATATATTTTTTTTGTTGGCGTTGTGGGCTAATATGGTGAATGTCTTTCCGTTTTCCAAGCGGATGCTCATCCGGGGAAAAGAAGGACTTCCTATTATATAATAAGGTGTACCGGGACATACCGGATAGAATCCCATAGCAGAAAATACATACCAGGCAGACATCTGTCCTGCATCATCATTACCTGACAGACCACCGGGAGCATTCAGATATTCTGTTTCCATAATATGACGTACCTCCCGTTGGGTTTTCCAAGGTTGTCCGGCATAGTTGAAGAGGTAGGCTATCTGATGACAAGGTTCGTTTCCGTGCCAGTAGCGGTGTTCGCTGAACATGGAATCCAGTTTGGCAATGTATTTTTCTTTTCCGCCCATACATTCCATAAGTCCGTATATATCATGGGGGGCATACCAAGTATAATGGCAGGGAGCTCCTTCGGTGATGAAGCGGGTGAAAGAAAAGGCGTTACCGGCATCGGTGAGGAAACTTCCGTCAGCGTATCTGCCTTGGGCATATCCGGTGCTAGGGTTTATTACGTTACGGTAATATCGTGCACGTATCATTAATGTATCATAAAGTCCTGTTTTTTGTGGATCAGGAAAGTAATCATCTGATGTTTCCAACTTTTGCAGGACTTGGGCCAATACGAAATCATCGTATGCATATTCTAAAGTACGTGACACTTGTTCGCAGGTATGAAAGGCCTCCGGTACGCTGTCTTCCAAAGGAATGTATCCATATTTCAGATAAGAATTCAAAGCACGCCGTCCCATTCCGTTTTTATATTCTTCATAGGTGGCGGGAGTCCTGAATGCGTTCCGGAGCATTCCTTCGCAAGCTTTGTTGATATCAAAATTACGGATTCCTTTGATATAGGCATCTCCCAGTGCGGAGATGCAATGATCGCCTATCATGGCTGCGGTATAACTGTTCCAACAAGGAAATATAGGCAGCCAGCCGCCTTGTTCATATTTGTCCACCAATGATTGCATCATGTCTCCGGCTTTCTTTGGGGTTAGGATATTGACTAAAGGATGGAGAGCACGGTAAGTATCCCACATACTGTAATCTTCATAGTAATTTCTACCGTTGGCTGATTGTCTGAACGGGTGTCCTGTGGAAAAAGAAGGATAGCGCCCGTCTACATCATTGAATGTACGTGGCAGGAATGAGGCACGGTAGAGTGCTCCGTAAAATTTCTCTTTATCGTTTCGGTTGTTTGTCTGTACTGTAACTTGTGAAAGCCTTTGTTCCCAGATGGAGTTCAGTTCCTGTCGGGTGCGGTCAAAATCCCAATGAGGTATCTCGGTGTCCAGATTCTTTTGAGCGCCTTCCATGTCAGTAAAAGAGGAAGCGGCTTTGATTAATATGGGTCCTTCTGAGTGTATTTTGAACCGGAGATATGCACCTATACCTGTTCCATCGGCTATCTGTCGTTGTCCGGCGAAGAGACTGTCATGCCGGAATGTACCATATTCTTCTATTTCATTTTGATATTCAATGATAAAGTACCCGTTGTATCCGGCGGGTTCTCCCCAGCCTTGATAGATGCGGTGGACGGGATTGTATCCGCGTATCTGTTTTTTTATGGTATCGATTTCAATATATCCTTTCCCTTCATCACTGTTAGGATTGACTATGAGATAAGCATCTTCCGGTTGGTTATAAGTGAATCGGAAAATGGCTGAACGGGAACGTCCGGTCATTTCTGCAAAGATGGAATAATCTTTGAGAAGGACAGAGTAATAGGCGGGCGTTGCTGTTTCTTCTTGGTGAGAGAACAGGCTTCCTCTGTCTTGGGGAAGATATTTCAGTGTACCCGATACAGGCATCAAGGTCATGGAACCGTAATCCTGTGTACAACCTCCGACAATCCAATGTGAATTGCGGAAACCTTGTATTTTCGTATCTTTGTAATAATAGGGAGCCTTACATTTTGCTTCTGTATCTTGTGTTTGGGGAGTCCAAAAGTTCATTCCGTTGGGCTCTAGAACAGCAGGCAGCGTTTGCCCGTACTCTTCGGTATTTTTGCCGAAAAGTTCTGCGGTGTGGGTTGCGCTTGGTGCAGTGCCCGTACGGGTATCTACGTAGAACAGTAGGGATTCTTCCTGATGACCGATACAAGCAGTAAACAGGCTGCATATAATCAGCAGGTAAGATAGGGTACTTTTCATAGCTCTTCTTGGAAAAGGGTTATTTTTTAATCTCCTGATGGAGTATTTTTATAAAGAGTTCCGGCCGGTCCAGATTGACTAAATCGGGATGGACTTCAATCGCTTTTTTATATTCTTTTTCACTCGCATTCTGAATAGCAGCCATTATCTTGATATGATTGCTTTTGCAGAATTCTTTGAATTGAGGAGTGATATTGAGGATATCTGTTTCTACATAGGCCGGGGTGCATATTTTCATCCATTTCTCCAAAGCCGCTATATTGGAGGCATTTACTTTAATCTTCATTTCCGGAGCGATTTTGATAAATTCTTTCAGCATTTCTGAGTCTGCAAACCAGAAGAAACTTTTATTTTCATATCCTTTTTGGCGTACTAATGTAATCAAATCTTTTATCGGAGTTCCTCGTTTTACATCAAAAAAAATGTGTGCCTTTCCTTGTAGGGTATCTAGCATTTCGGCTATACGGGGTACGTGAATGCCGATAAATCGAGAACTGAACCAACTGCCGGCGTCTAATTTTTCAATATCTTTGGATAGCATATCTTGAATGGGACCTTTACCGTTGGTAGTACGGTCTAAAGTTTCATCATGCAGATTATAAAGTATATTGTCTTTACTTTTGCGCACGTCCACTTCTATCCAGCCGGCTCCATGTTTCAATGCAGCTAGAGCTGATGGAATGGTGTTTTCCGGCGCTATATGGTTCGCTCCTCTGTGTACTACGATTTCGATAGAGTCCTGGTACATCATTTTATGGGCATGTATAGGAAATGGGAATAATACCAAGATGGATGTCGCGATATGAAGTAATAAGATTTGATGACGTTTCATGAATTATTTTTTGCTTTAAAGGTTTTTATAAGAGCTTGCCGTAACAAGCCCTTATAAAAACTTATTTAATTTATCAATAACCGTAATTTTGCTTCCAGTTGGTGTTTGAATTCATCAAGCCGACAGATACAGGGAAGATTCTACGCCATTTCTCGGTCTTGGCTTCCGGATGATATTGATTTTTATATCCCCAGTCGTCTTCGAACTTTCCAAAACGGATTAGGTCATTGCGACGCCATGTTTCTGCGTAAAATTCACGTGCACGCTCTTCAAGCAACTCGTCCAATGAAGGAGAATGCTCCAATAATGGAGCGTTACAGTAGCTGCGTATTTGGTTGAACAGGGATTGTGGCGTATCACCGTTCGTAGCTGTTGCTCCCCGTAGAATAGCTTCTGCTTTCATCAGCAGAATATCTGCATAACGGAAGATAGGTACATCATTGCTTTGATTCCGGTTATAGAGGTTATAATCGTCTGCTTGAATAGCCCATTTGATGCATCGGTATCCCTGGCACCATGCGTTCAAGTCATTTCCAAGATCCATTTGGTCATTCAAGATGGTGATATTCTTGGTGAGGACAACTTGTTGTCCGTTGTATATATAAGGTTCTGTTCCCATTGTATGTGTGCTGATGTCATAATAGTTGATCGCACCTTTCATGATGATGTCATTGCGTTCATCTCCTTCCAGGCAAAAACGGTCTGCTGCTTCAGGAGTGACGATGAAAACGCCTCCAGCATTTTTGGATAGTGTTATACCGAACAGTCCTTTGCCGTCCGCGCCGTCATTGTTGAATTTAGGCCAGAATTGAAAACGGGCGTAAGTATTGGCTCTGGTTGATGTTTCATTATTTTGGTATGGCATTGCATAGATGAAATCTTTGATCTGATAGCCGTTGTCCGGCATGAATTTCTTGCGATAACCATCACTGAGGTTGAAATGACCAGAGGCGATGATATCATCGCAATATTTTATGACATCATTCAATTTGGAATTAGTCATGCTTGGATCATAAGTAGCTACATCATCACAGGTATAAACAGCCCAGTTTATATAGAGTTTGGCAAGGAGAGCCTCAGCCATCCATTTGGTTGGCTTGCCATAAGTGGAAGCATCAACATCTTCTTTTAAACCGCCGGAAGCCAAAGCACGAAGCAGGTCGCTTTCGATAAATTTTGTAATTTCGGAACGGGGAGAACGGTCGATAGCTTCAGAATCGCCGATCAAATGGTCTAATTTGGGAGTTGCTCCGAATGTATCCATAAAAATAAAATGATAGAAAGCACGCATGGCAAGTGCCGGAGCAATCAAGGCTTCTTGTTCGGTATTGTTTTCATCCTCTCCACCCAGGTCAAAAATTGCTTGATTGCACTTTGTGATTGCAGCTGGAATATCACCGGCCCAGTCCACGTGTGCGTCTCCTGGAAGGCTGGCATGAAGAGAGGAATGGATATAATTGCCGCCATCATACCAGTTACCACCAAATGTCACTGCCATGAATTCATCAGAGGACAGCAGGGCAGCTTCCATATAACGACGTCCTAATGCTCCGCCGAATCCATAATACAAACCTGCCATTTTCGCTTCTTTGGCAATTTCGGAATCCGGGTATTCTGTATAAGTGGATTTAAGATCCACATCTAGATCTGTGCAGGAGGAGAAGGTGAACAGACCACCTACTAGCCAGGTTATTAATTTTATGCTATTTTTCATATCAGTTTTCAATTATATGGTTAGAAATTCATGTTTACACCGATCATAAATGAACGGGTACGCGGATAGTAATTGGTGCGTCTGTCCATACCCGGTTCCAAGCCTCCAAGGTTGATTTCCGGATCACGACCGGAGTAACCGGTAATGGTGAATACATTATTACAAGTAGCGTATAGCTTGAGCGAGTTTATCCAGTTACCAATTTTGCCGAAAGTATATCCCAATGAAACCGAGGACAGACGGAAATAACTACCGTTCTCTATCCAGCGATTGGATGGTGCTTGAGATTGTGTGTCTGTAGCACGGTGTTCGGTAGCTACGCTTTTTAATACATTGCGGCCTTCTTTCACAAAAGAAACATTAGAGTATTGTTCTGCAGTGGCGTTGTAGATATCTTGTCCAAAAACACCAGTAAAGAATAAATCGAGATTCCAGTTCTTGTATTGGAAGTTATTGCTCCAGCCTAAATTTAAATCAGGTTGTGCACAGCCGGTAATAGTACGGTCTCTATCAGTTTCAGGATCTGTGGTCGTTTCGCCTGTACGCTCACCCGTTTCAGGATCGTGTACATAAAAGATGGATACTCCTTGGTTATTGTAGCCGGCCCATTCGTAGGTGTAGAAGGTGCCGATAGGATGTCCTTCCATGATGCGCTGTACGTCTGCATTTGAAGAATAACCTGCGATTTCAGGATCGGCTGCACGGATATAATCTACGGAATATTCACTGTTGGATATACTTTCTACGTTATTTTTATTATGAGATAAGTTCAAACTGGTTTGCCAAGAGAAATTTTTTGTTTGTATAGGAGTGGCATTAATGGTAAATTCAATACCTTTATTGCTGATATCTCCCACATTGGCCGGCATGGTTCCGAAAGGATAGCGGTTTGTGGAAACCTCGTAAGTGTATATCAGGTCGCTGGTACGCTTGTCATAGTATTCGATGGTTCCTCCTAATCTGCCTCCAAAGAAGCTGAAGTCCAGCCCGATGTTCAACATGGCTGTACGTTCCCATTTTAGGTCTGGATTGGCATTTGAGGCGGCTGCCAGGGTATGGTAACTATTCTGTGTGCCATTGGCGTTTGTATAGTTGAACCAACCTGAAGTACTGTAAGTCTGGATAGCCGAATAAGCTCCGAATCCGAGTGAGTTACCACTAACACCATAACCAACACGGAACTTCAAGTCATCGAAAACATTTAAATCTTTGATGAACTTTTCTTCGCTCATACGCCATGCCAACGATGCAGATGGAAAAGTTCCCCAACGGTTATTCTTTCCAAAAGCAGAGGAGCCGTCACGGCGAATTGTTGCTTGAAGCAGGTATTTGCTGTTGAAGGAGTAGTTGATACGTCCATAAAATGAGATCATGCGTAAAGTTTCCAAATGACCGTTATTATTGCTGGTGATACCGCCATTCTGCCAATCCATTTTATTGGCAAGGTTCAGATTATAAAAGGTGGTGTTATCATTGTAAAAGTCGTAGACATCCAGACCGAAACTGTCATTGTCATCATTCTGTTCCCATGAATAACCGGCCATCAGGCCCAGTTTGTGGATATTGGCGAATGTATGATCATAGTTTATGTATGTTTCAAGAATTTTTTTCTTGTTTTCTGTTGCAATACGTTTAGCTTCGCCATTTCGGGTGTTATATTGGGATTTGCTGGTATGGTATTCGTTCCATATATATTGTTCGTCTTGATAGGAAAGACTTAAGTTCCATTTCAAGTCCTTAGTGATATCTAAAGTACCTTTGGCTGTTCCTTGAAGGAGTTTCTTGTTATTTTCAAAAGTATCTTCATTGATCATGGATACAGGATTGAAGTTTTGGGAGATAGTTTTGTCGCTATACCAAGAACCGTCTGCATTGGTGACAGGAACTAGTGGAGAATAATAATTCATGGCATCGAATACGGATTGGCCATCTTTGGCGGAATCAACGGTGGTACCTTTTGATTGTGCGGCATTCACATTAAAGGCTAAGGTGAGCCGATCATTCAGTGCTTTGGTTTGCAAGAATGCGCGGCCGCCGAAACGCTCGAAATCTGTACCACGTACGATACCTTGTTTGTTTTGATAACTCATGCTGGCACTGTATTGAGTCTTTTCTGAACCGCCATTGATAGAAACGTTGTGGTTATGACTGATTGCTGTGCGCAGTACTTCATCGTTCCAATTGGTGCTTGCTCCTTTGTCATTCGGAAGAGTGATGTTATTTTCCTTGGCATAGGTGCGGAGTTCGTCGGCAGTCATCATATCTAAACGCTTGGCAATGTTGTCAAATGCAAGATATGCGCTGTAGTTTACAGAAGTGTGCTCACTTTTACTACCTTTTTTGGTGGTAATCAAGATTACACCGTTAGCAGCCTTGGAGCCATAAATAGCCGTTGCAGAAGCGTCACGAAGTACGTCAATGCTTTCAATATCTTCGGGAGCAATCAGACTTAATGACATACCGGGAATACCGTCAATAACATAATAAGGTTCCATTGCCGCACCGGTACGCAGAGAAGAAGCCCCACGTAAAGAGATAGAAGCTGTACCAGAAGTCGGGTCGCTGCTTTGTACTACCGTCAAACCAGGAACTTTACCTTGCAACAACTGTCCAGGGTCAGAATAAACTCCTACATTCAGTTTGTCTGCTTTCACAGTGGTAATGGAGCTGGTTACATCCTTACGACTCATACTGCCATAACCTACTACCACAACTTCATCTAATGTTTTAGAATCTTCTTCCATAATAATCTTCAAAGAAGATCCTTTTACTGTAATTTCCTGGGTAGTGTAACCCACGTAAGAGAATACGAGTGTCTTTCCTTGTGCTACATTCAGTGTAAACTGTCCGTTAAAGTCAGTGATAACACCGTTGGTAGTACCTTTTTCGACTACATTCACTCCGATAAGGGGTTCTCCGGTCTTGTCTGTGACAATACCGTTAACTTGATTTTGAGCAAATGCCAGTGTACTGTTTAATAGGAGTAATGCAAAGACTACTATCTGTGCAAATGTCCTTTGGGTTAGAGATTGTACGTTTAGCATAGAATTTAATTTTGGTTTTGATTAATATGTTCTTGTTTAATACTGCATAGTTCTCTATATATTATGAATTGGTTGTTACAGTTTGATGTATATTTTCTTAAGATATAGCGGATAACCGATACACCCCAAAAACAGAGTGAAAACGAGGGCGTAGACAGCTGAGGCAAGGTAGGTGTCGGTTATTCCTGAATGAATGGCTGCATAGGCTGCCGCCTTCCATCCGGTACTTCCCATCATAATGGCAAGTACTTCGCTCAGTACATAGAGGAATAGGGGGTTGACGCCGAAGATGATGAAGAAGCGGCACCATTTTTGTTTATTCCTTATGTCTATATAATACATTAATGTGGCAAGTGACATGGAAGCCGCTCCGCAGGTCACCAGAACAAAAGTAGGAGACCATATTCTTTTATTTAAAGGCAGCGCATCTGCCAACAAATAGCCGATACTCATCAGAATGAATCCGGTCAAGAACAAACGGAGCACTTTGTTTTCTGTCTGATGGCTTTGTATTATCCATTTTCCACATGAAAAACCGATACAAGTGTGGGCGATAGCAGAGAGAGTGCTTACAAATCCTTCCGGATCAATCGGGCTCTTCTGATAGAGATGCGCTTCGCCGAAAAGTTGCCTGTCAATGATGGATAAAATATTGCTTTCATCGCAGGTATAACCGTTCCCCATGCATAATATGACAGTGTAACTTACCAGTAAGATAAAGGTTAATGTGGGGATGAACTTATGATTCATAAATAGGGCTGTAAAAGAAATAACACAGTAACATAAAGCAATGCGTTGCAGTACCCCGGGGATGCGCAGATGGACAAAAGGCAGGAAGTCACCTTCACATACATGGTCAAACCAACCGATTGCCCATCCGATGCATAGAATAAGAAATGTGCGTTTCAATATCTTGGTTACCACTTGTAGGGAAACGTTGAAATTGAATTTGTTCAATGAAATATATGTTGAAATACCCATGATGAACAGAAAGAAAGGAAAAACCAAGTCACAAGGTGTCAGTCCGTTCCATGCAGAATGTTGTAAAGGTACATACGACACTTTGCCTCCTGCATTGTTAACCAGAATCATTCCTGCTACAGTGATGCCCCTGAGTGCATCGAGTGACAAAAGCCTTTTTTTAATGGGCAGTGCCTGCTGTGCGGTTTCTGTATCGAGTTCTTTCTTTTTCATCTTACTATCAATTGTTTATCAATGTTATAGCCTCTTTCGCTACTTCTATACAATCACCTTCGGCAGATGCCGCATAGGTGTTCTTTGCCAGTGTCCATGGTTCTTCCAGGGCATACCAATCTATGGTCATGGCTGGATTATCGGCAGTGGGGGTTGATGAATTACCTACTGGCAGTACAGGAAGTTTGCCATCCAGTTGGTCTTGCAGTACTTGCCAGTATTTTTCCCAACGTTTATAATAAAAGTCGCGCAGTAGTCCGTTCCATTCTTTATGGGCATAATCTCGTAACTTACCGATGTCGGCGCAGTAACGGTTTCCCCATGTGGTAATTTGTACGCGGGCATTCCATTCGTAGAGGTCTTTCTCTTCAGATGTACTTCCTAGATTGCGCGCTTGTTGAATCCAGTTCCCTACTTTGAATTCTTTGCGTGTGCCCAACAGTTTGTCTTGCATTATCAGTAGTTCCAAGAACTGTCGGGTATGTGTGGCATAACTTTTTTTATCGAAGCTTTTAAAGTCGGCAACAGCGTAATTGTACACTATTCGGGCACGGTCGGCAATGGCTTGTCGGGTGATATCAACTAGATCATATTCAAAGTTGTTGTTACCGCGATATTTGTGTGCCACGCTCACCATCAATCGTGCGGCTTCTGCTGTGGTAGTGGGGTCGTAATAGTTGCACATTTTGCTCCAGCTGGATGCTTGGAAATTATTCAGTGATGGGCGCCCGCAAAAGATACTTTCGTGAGGACCTTGTTGGTTGTTGCCTGCCGGACAGTTGTAGATACCGTTTGCCAAGATTTGCCAAGCTTGCCAGATAGATTCATCGTCTGTGCCATAGCGTGCGCGGATGTATTGTTTTATCCATTCTTCTTTGGTAAACTTTTCTGCACGCCAAGGTAGTTCGCACATCAGTTCGAACATAACGGGATTATTTTCAATGCCTTCCATTGTCAGACCGATGCCTTTTAGCTGAGCGGCCAGTGGGTTGTCTTTGGTTAGGTAAAAATTATGAAGAAGTTGGTCCATCCTTCCATGCAAACCCACGTTCCCACCGAAATTTTCCAACAGGCAGAACAACCAGTTGTGTTCTTCGTATCCTTTGTCTCGTTTCCATATAGAGGGAATGCCCCACATGGGACGACATTCGCTAAATAAATCAAGGATGAGCAGATCGCCGGGATTCAGCGCTTTCATCATTTCCGGGCGTGGATTTTCTGTCCATCCCTGCACCACCCACACAGCTTTTGGATTAGCCTTTTTCATTGCATCCATAATAGCCTTGCCGGCTTTGCCGAAGTCTAGTCCGGCAGGCAAGCTTTTGGCTTCATGAAAAGGATCGATGGAGTAGTAGTCACTTGTTCCATACAGCTTTTCGGTTTCTTCGTAAAAAAGGCTGGCAATCTGGGTAAACTTGGGATCGTCGGGCAGTAAGATTCCCGGTCGGTCAAACCCGTTCCATTTGTTGAGAGTGCTTTGGGCGGATTCCGAGGAAGTGTTGCTTAATGTTTTCTCTTCTTTTCCACCATCAATACGTTTTCCCAAATCCAGTTTGGAGGGGATCATACCCGAGTAACCGGGCAGTACGGGGTGCATTCCCCATTCTTTCATTCGTTTCAATATTTTTTTCTGCAAGTCTTCTTGCTGTTTATACCAACTATCGGGGTTAGGGCCTCCCCAGCCTTCCAAATTGTTCATTTCCCACCAGGCAAGGAATGCTGGTCCGGCAATAAAATCATTGATTTGCTGTTTGGAAAATCCTAAGCGGAGTAATAGGTTACGCCACACACATTCATGTCCTACGGCAGCAAGTGGCAGGTTGATGCCATGCAGTGCCATCCAATCCAGTTCCTCTTCCCAACGTTTCCAATCCCAAAATGCCATGGAGTAGGAGTAGGTGCAGTAATTGAAATCATAACGCAGGGCCAGATTTGTTTCGTGGCGTTCTTTACGGAAGACGGGAGGAAGAACATTGGGTAGTGAGGCATGCATACTGTTCCATGACAGGTGGATTCCGGCATGATACTTTAAGTACCAGTTGATTCCGGTTGCTATATTAATATAGGTATTGCCTCGTATCACTACCTTGTCGCCTTTTTGGTCCAACTCGAAAAAGTCATTTGAGCTTTTGTGTAGTTCGACTACGAACTTGTCCGATGCTCCCTTGTCTATCCTTTCCAGCATTTCCTTGATGGGGTTTGCCAGTATACCGGAGGGGAGTAATATCAGCCAGCTCAATAATAAGAATGTGTTTTTCATATACATTTGCATTTCTGTTTTTTACAAATGTAAGGGAAACAAAGCTTTTTATAGGAGAATATGGTGCACAAATGGAGTAAAATAGTAAAGTGAACTATTTTTTTCCAAAATATTCGCTTGGAAGTACTCCAAACAGCTCTTTGAAGCATTTTGTGAAATATTTAGGGTCGTTAAAACCTACGGCATATGCGATTTCTGCAACAGAAATGTCACATTCTACTTTGGTTAAAGTGTCTTTTGCCACATTTAATCGGTAGTTTCCCCAGATCACGCATAGAAACCATACCTTCACATTTATTCTCGTTGACTTCTACATAAAGTCCCCATTCAGTGACTCC
>ENA-UPWM01000313-UPWM01000313.1-human-gut-metagenome-genome-assembly--contig:-NODE-313-length-20009-cov-13.390628_pt1 | contig 20009 bp, 24 predicted proteins | sample MGYA00250051_ERZ773379 | MGnify/ENA primary metagenome ERZ773379 (study PRJEB29103, sample SAMN06112020) | human gut metagenome | biome: human gut; feature: ankylosing spondylitis patient; material...
TTAACAGAAAAAGTGGCCTAAAATGGGGGGTGTTGGAGAAAATTTCTGCCTTAAAAGTACGCCTCTACTCACTAGCCAGCGAGAATAGCCAAAAGCCAGCAAAAAACAAATGAATTATGTACTTCTGCCACTGATTGCAACGGCATATCGGTGACAGAAAGATCGTTTAGAGCGATTCTTCGCGGTTTGGGGTGGTAGAAATCGTTTTGTAGTTGGACTTTTTCTGCTGAAGCTGCTCCAGCTGTTTCAGCACCGATTCCTTCTCCGGGGGCTTGCCGCCCGGTGTGGAAAGCTGCTGCTTATTCAGCACCATGTCGATATACTTGCGGATATTTTTCAGGGCAGAGACATCCGGCTGCAAGGTTTCCAGTTTGGTACGCAGTTCTGCGCTGCCGGATTGCAGCGCAGAAAATTCGGCATCCAATGCCGAAAAATCTACCGCTGTGCTGCCGTTCAGTTTCATCAGGGTACGGACAGCTTTGTTGAATGCGTCCAGCTCGTCCTTGTGCTGGGCAGCATAAGCGTCCTTTGTCAGCTTGAAGTTCTTCTTTATAAAGATGTCGTGGATGGGCTTCAGCTTGGCATGGATGGCAGCAGCATCCTTGATCTGGGCGATTGCTCGCATCTGGCTCTCGTTCTGCTTCAACTGTCTGCGGAGAGGGGCGACGGTCTGGCTCAGGTCTTTGATTGCGGCGTTCAAATCCTCGATGGTGTTCAGAGAATGGGCCTTCAGGTAGTCCACCGCCTGCCGAATCTCCTCAAAATCCCGGACGGTGCATTTCAGTTTTGCCTTGCCAGACCAACCGCTGCGCTGCTCGTTGCGAAGGTTGAAGTAATCCACCAGCAGGTCGGACGGCGTGGGTTCTTTCGCCTTTTCCAGAGCGTCCAGAAGAAGCTGCTTCTTTTCGGTCAGGTCTGCGATCCAGCGTTGCAGTCCCCGGATGGTGCTGCGGATGGACTGCATCAAGCTGTTGGCGGCACGAATGTCCCGGTTCAGGTTGCCGAGAAAGGTTTCTATCCCACGTTTTCCATCTGGTGAGCAGCGGGGCCGAGATGCACGGTCGGAATCTGCTGCACGCCCTGACGCTCGAATGAGCGGAGATCAACACGTTCCGGTCTGCCAGCGGCTTCCAGATAGCGGTTGGTGATGGTTTCCCAGCCATGCCGCCAGACCTCGGCGTACTTCTGGTCGTTCCAGTCCACGGTGTTTTCCTTGTGACACTTCCAGTTGCCGGAAGCGAGCTGGATGCGCTTACCGTTTTCGTCAAGGTCGTACACCTTTCGGGCTTTCGGGAGCCACCTGCCGTGTTCGTCCATTGCCCGGAGTGTCAGCAGAATGTGGGCGTGTGGGTTTCCATCGCCCTTGTCGTGGATGGCAAAATCGGCTATCATGCCTTTGGAAACGAACTGCTCATTGCAAAATTCTTTGAGCATGGGAAGATACTGCTCTTTCGGAACTTCCACTGGGAGCGCCAGCACGATGCGGCGGGCAAGCTGCGAGTTCCATTGATTCTCCACGGCTTCCACGGCGTTCCAGAGGGTTGCACGGTCTGCAAATCCGGGCGGCGCATGGGATGGCAGCATGATCTCAGCATGGACTAGCTCTTTCTTCTTGTTGTAGAATTTTGTTTTCTGGTCGTACTCGCTGAACAGCAGTTCGCCGCTCTGGTAGGCTGCACCGGCAACAACGGACTGCCCTTGGCTGCGTTTTACGATGGAGATTTTGAAATGCGGACACGGAATAGGAATCACCTCCTTGTGAGCATTTGAAACGTTCCCTTGTAAAAAATGTGGATTTATGATACTATTATCTTGGATAAGTAAACAGAAAGCTGGTGAGCCGATGTCAGAAAGAAAATCAGAACAGGAACTGGATTTTGAACGGAAGCACGAAGAAGATTTGCAGCGGATTCGAGAGTTTCGTTTGATTGATGATGATTTTATGGCTGCGGTGTTTGAAGACCACGACTGCGCAGAGTTCTTGCTCCGAATCATCCTGAAGCGGGACGATTTGGTTGTGCGAGAGGTTCATGGACAATACAGCATTAAAAATTTGCAGGGACGTTCGGTTCGGCTGGACATTCTGGCGGTAGACCGAAACAACCGTGCATATAATATTGAAGTCCAGCGCAGTGACCGGGGCGCCAGTGAAAAACGTGCTCGCTACAATAGCAGCTTGCTTGATGCAAATCTGACAGATTCCGGTGAGGAATACGATGCGTTGAATGAAACTTATGTCATCTTTATCACAGAAAACGATATTTTGAGGGCTGGGCTTCCGATTTATCATATTGACCGAACTGTTCAGGAAACCGGAATGATCTTTAATGATCAGGCTCATATCATCTATGTCAACTCGCAGATCAAGGATGAAACGGCGCTTGGTAAATTGATGCATGACTTTTTCTGTACCGATTCCAGCAAAATGTACTATCCCATTTTGGCCAATCGAGTATGGTACTTCAAAGAAAACGAGAAGGGAGTGGCAACTATGTGCAGAGCTATGGAAAAAATGCGGGACGAAACCGCTGCTGAGCAGAACATCAAAACTCTTTTGGTGTCTGTAAAGAACCTGATGAAAAACATGAATCTCAGCCCAGAACAGGCTATGGATGCCATGGGGATTTCTGAGGATGACCGTAAGATGTTACTGCAACGAATTTGATGCTCTTTTGATTGAACTTTATCCCTAAAAATTCAAAAGCCGACTAGGATTTTCCCAGTCGGCTTTTGTACTTTATATCGTGTTCTTCTGCAAAAAGATAGCTGCAAAGCAGCGCAAGGAAAATGCAGTTTTCCTTGGGATGGAATCGGGCTGGCGCACAAACGCCAGCTTCGATTTCATCGAGCCGTCTGCAAGACCGCAATTTCACCGGAACGGTGTATAATTGCGCCCTTTATTCTAAAGGGTTTTGAACGTTCTGCTTTTCGTGAACGTCATGCACCATCTTTGCAAGAGCCAGCACGACTTCCGGTTGACGGAATGAGATTATCAGCAGTTCCATCACCTGATCGTCAGTCAGCTCTCCCGGCCAGACCAAAAAGCTTTCCAGCATTCCGGCACGGGTGCAAAGACGATGCACACGCTCTCTCCGGTTCAGCTCCGACATCCTGCGTTCAAGGATCTTCTCCCGGTGCTGGCAAGAGCGCAGCTTCTGCTCTGCTTTGGCTTTTTCGTTGCGGAGATAGGCAAGGGCGGTTTTGGGTTGGGTCATGGCATCACGCTCCTTTTTCAAAAACTTTTATTCGTTTACAAACATTTTATAATTCATATTTACCGCCTTGTATTCTTTGAGATAACGAATATAATACGTCTAGGAGAATAGATAAATAATTGAAAAATGATTGCTATATTTGCTGTTAGGAGGTGGGCATAATGAATGCAAAGATACTGATTGCTGATGATGAAAGCGATATTGTTTCTATGCTCGGTAACTTTTTTGAAAGCAAGGGCTTTCGTGTCCTGCCCGCTTTCAATGGTGCAGAAGCACTAAAGCAAGTGGAAAAACAACCGGATATTATTTTGCTTGACATCAATATGCCCGGAACAGACGGGTTAGAAGTTTGCAAGCGTATCCGTGATCACATATCCTGCCCGATCCTTTTTCTGACCGCCAGAATCGAAGATACAGATAAGGTAAAAGGCTTTGCTGTTGGCGGTGATGATTATATTGTAAAGCCCTTTTCCCTCGTAGAGCTTGATGCGCGGGTACGCGCTCACCTGCGCCGGGAAGCACGACATAATTCTGAAGCGCAGATCAAGTTCGTCGGTGATCTGACGATTGACTATTCAGAGCGTTGCCTGTTCTTTAACGGTAAGCGTGTGGGGCTTGCCAAAAAGGAATTTGATATTGTGGAACTGCTTTCTCAAAATCCGGGCCAAGTCTTTGATAAAGAGAGGATTTATGAACACATTTGGGGCTATGACAGCGAGGGGGACAGCAGTGTTGTAGCAGAGCATATCCGCAGAATACGGTCCAAAATCGCGGCATACACCGACCGCATGTATATTGAAACGGTTTGGGGGTGTGGATACAAATGGGTCAAGTAAATTGCCGCAAGCACTATTTATCTCTCCGAAAAATCCTTGTTCTCTATGTAATTGCCTTTGTTGTACTCGCAGTCTTTCTATCCGTAACAACTTTTTCAATCTGTGATGGTGCTGCCGAGGGTATCAGTGCATCTTATCCTCCGTCCGGCGAAAAATATTATTTGACGAATGAGCAGGGAGAACAGTTGGGCAACGGCGCTTACATCGGGACAGTGCCCGTCCCGATGTCTAAAGAGGACGAGCGTACCATTGCGCTACTGGAGAAACTTCCCATTGTTGCAACTCCTATCTATTCTGCATTCTGTATTATCGCTGCTGCGCTGCTATTTTACAGAAACAGGCTGAAAAAGCCGCTTGTGGAACTGCGGACTGCTTCTGAAAAAATAGCGAACAATGATTTGGACTTTTCAATCGACTATGATAACAACGATGAATTGGGACAGCTTTGCGCGTCCTTTGAAATCATGCGGACAACCCTTGCGGACAATTTCTCTAAAATGTGGCGGCAAGTTGAAGAACGAAAAGCACTCAACGCCGCTTTTGCTCACGATTTGCGTACCCCTCTGACAGTACTAAAAGGCTATAACGAAATGCTACAAGCCAGCGACAATTCCCAAACGAGGGAAACCGCCGCCACAATGGGAAAACATATTTCCCGTATGGAAAACTATGTAAGCAGTATGAGCAATCTTAGGCGTATGGAAGATACTCAGCCAGAGTACAAGTTGATTGGCTTGCAACCATTGGTATCATCTTTGTATGACAGCGCAAAAATCGTTTGCGCGAAAAATGCAAAAGAGTTGATTTTACAAAATCATATACCCAATTCACAGTTGCCCCTTGACAGCGCATTTGTTTCACAGGTCAGCAATAACCTGCTTGCCAACGCGGTTCGATATGCCCAGACTACGGTAACAATATCTTTCGCCTTGCATGACAACGGCTTGTTGCTTTCCGTATCAGACGATGGGAAGGGTTTTGACAAAAGCAGTCTGCAAAAAGCAACCAGCCCATATTACACAGAGGAAAATAACCATTCCGAGCATTTTGGACTTGGTCTATATATTTGCAAGCTGCTTTGTGAACACCACAACGGCTATTTGAAGATTGAAAATACTGCAACTGGAGCAAATGTATCCGCCTACTTCAAATCTCCTGCCTTGTAGATAAAAAGTAGATATTTCCCCGCTATACTCTCCATGAAAACACATGGAGAGTATTTTATTGCTCCCTATGGAGAAAGGGGCTTTTTATGGAATTAAAAACGATTGGGCTGACAAAAAAATTCGGCTCCAAAACCGCCGTAGACAATTTGAATATTACCCTGACCAATGGTGTCTACGGCTTGCTGGGCGCAAACGGCGCAGGAAAAACAACGCTTATGCGGCTGCTCTGCAATATCCAAACGCCTACTTCCGGAAAAATCATGCTGAATGGCAGGAGCATTGTTGAACTGGGTGAGAAGTATCGAAACCTCTTAGGCTATTTGCCGCAGCACTTCGGATATTACCCCGATTTTTCAGCGTATGACTTTCTGCTTTACATTTCTGCCCTAAAAGGCTTGGACGAGAAGGCAGCGCGGAAGAAAGCAAAAGAACTGCTGGAAGCAGTAGACTTATCGAGGGAAAGTAAGCACAAAATCAAAACCTTTTCCGGAGGCATGAAACAGCGTTTAGGGATTGCACAAGCCATGCTCAATGACCCCTGCATTTTGATTTTAGACGAGCCAACGGCAGGGCTTGACCCGAAAGAACGCGTCCGTTTCCGCAATTTAATCAGCGCCTTTTCCAAAGACCGCATTGTGATCCTGTCTACGCATATTGTTTCCGATGTGGAGTTTATTGCGGAGGAAATCATTATGATGAAGTCTGGGCAAATCATTCACTTTGGAAATCCGCAAGAGATCACTTCTGAAATCGACGGTCAAGTATGGGAATGTACGGTTCCGACTGCCTATGCGGAAAAACACGCAGCTGCCTACAATACAAGTAATCTGCGGAACATCAGTGGAAACCAGACAATCTTACGGATTATTGGAGATCGTCCGTCTATGGAAAATGCGGTAAGGGTGCAGCCTACTTTGGAAGACCTGTACCTGTTCTATTTCAAAGGGGGCTGTGAAGAATGAAAAAACTGATTCTTTTTGAACTGCGGAAAGTGTTTTCAAAGCGTTTGGCGCTCATCGCTCTAATTGGAATTATCCTGTTCTCTGCCTTGCTATCCTTTTCCACCTTTCAAAACAAATATGCATTTGACCAAAATATCGGCGAAGGTACTGGCAAAACAGCAGTAAAAATCGACAAGGAAATTGCAGCTAAATATGAAGGAATCCTGACAGACGAAAAGGTGCAGCAAATGATGTCTGATTTTGCACCGACCCACGATCTGCATGGTCTCAATGCTATGTACCTGTATCAGAACGCTACGCAATCCGCCGCCTTTTCCCGATTTTCTGATAAAGAGGGGAATTGGAACGGATTAAGTGTTTCGGATGTGTTCGGTAATGAAGAAATTAAAATTGGCTATGTAGATGGTTGGCTTTCAACAAGTAAAAACATGGTGCGGTTTTTTATCGCCCTTTCTCTTGCGGTTATCATCATGCTTGCTCCGATTTTCTCCGGCGAGTATGAAGGCGTTGACAATATCATATTGACAAGCAAATACGGCAAAACCAAATGCGCTACTGCAAAGGTAGCAGCAGGCATTCTTACCGCCATTCTCACTACTGCGCTGGTTGCGGCTTTTAACTTGCTTCTTGCTCTTATCTTTTACGGAACGGAAGGGCTAGATTGTAGTATTCTATTCGCTCCCAGCGACTATGTAGAAGGGTTTATTCCTTTCAATATCACTTGTGGAACATTACTCAAATATCAAATACTGTTGGCCTTTACCTGTACCCTCAGCGTTACTGGAATTACACTGTTCCTATCTGCAATCAGTAAAAATCAGATTGTAGCTTTGGTTGCGGCGATAGCAATTTTTCTGTTCCCAGTTTTGCTGCCAATCACAGAAGCAAATCCGTTGTTCCGATTGGTTGGACTTCTTCCTATCTATCATGCACTGGCTATTTCGCTCCTGTCGGTGGAACAAATGAGTAACGGTATGCTGTATGCGATATGGGCAATCCCGGCAGCACTACTCTTTTTGGGAGTTGGTGCAGGTATCTCTCGCCGTGTATTTGCCAAGCACCAAGTTTCATAAATATGGAATGATCTACCGGACGACGGCAAAAGAAAAAAGCCGTCGTATAGCAGACATTTCCGCGCGCCCATTTTGAAGCGGCGGCTCAATTTTCAGAGCCGCCGCTTCTTTGTGTTTACACAAACCAATGATGACTTGCAGGGATACGGTAGCCGATTGGAGATTATTTTACCATAGCAGATCGGTGCCCCGCACGGGCTGGATAGCCAGTGCGGCACCCCTGACCTGATACGTTACCCCGCCAGCTTCGCCCCTTGCCTTCCGCTGGCACACCTCCGGGTGCTGCGTTGCAAGGGCGTCAAGCTGCTTCTGCAAGGCAGAATTCAGCGTGAACACGCTGTTCGTTCCGTCCTCGCTGGCGTAGATCATGGTTTCCAGCTTAAACAGCGTCAGAGAGTTCGTCATCTTCGTTTTCCTCAAACATCTCAGGCCCCCAATCCTCATCACGCTCGATGTCCTGCGCCAGCTTCTCCATCCTGGCATAACACTCCATCTCGGAACGGATGAAGTAGAACATCTGGTCGTACCAGCGCTCCAGATGCAGCGATTCGTTCTCCAGCTTACGGACGAAATCGAACACCAACCTGTTCAGATCAGGATCAACCGTCAGTCCGGCAACCTCGTACAGCCGCTTGCGGGTCAGTGCCAGATCGGGGTTGCCGTAGGCATAGAGCAACTTCTTTTCGTCAAAGGTCAGTTTCATAGGCGTGTACCTCCGTATCAAAAAAGGGTCTGCCATGTGCAGACCCGATGTAATGAAAAGACCGCCTTGCAGTCGTGCAGGGCGGTCGGAGATGCGATATTATATCAGACAAAAATCAGCTCGGTCTTGACGATTTCCTCGGCACGGTTGCGGATGCTGTTCATCCTGCGCACCCATTCCAGTTGATTTTCGGCTTTCAGGGCTTCGGTCACATCCTCGGCTTTCTGCATCTGCCGGACGGTCAACACAAGCTGTTCCTCGGCCTGCTTGTCCAGCTTGGCAAGGTAGCCGCTTAGCTCACCGGACAGGAGCAGTTGATTGTACCGGATAGGATGATGTTCTTGCAGATATTTCTTATGTAAGCGGCCCCACCTCCCGATGGGGTGCTGTTCTGCCGGGGCTGCTGCGGTCAGGTTCGGCAGATAGTGGTCATTGACAAGGGTGTAGTCCAGACCGTTAGCGTTGTCATGGATGGAATTTTCAAGTTTGTTCATGCGGATTCTCCTTTCAGTTCATCGGTTGGTTCAAATTGAAGTGCGGTTTTATCGGCAAGCTCTTGTTGAGCCAGCTTTTTCTTTTGGGCATATTGGCGGCAGCGTTCCCGGTTTTTCTGCAAGAGTGCTTCGTATTCGGCTGCTGCCTGCGGGTCAGTTTTAGCAGCTTCTCTCAAAGCCGCTCGTTTTTTCTTGCGGTTTTCTCCAGATGTTTTTTGGTACTTTTTACGCTTGGCTATCTGCTGCTCTGTAATCTTTTTCACATCATCGTGGTTGATCTCGATTTGGCTGGGAAAAGTATCGCCAATGAAGTTGAAATAAATGTCGATTTGCTGTTGACGGAAGATCGTCCGTCCGCCGGATGCGGAATGGATAACCACTTTTTCTACCAGCTCGTACAGCATTTCATCTGTCAGCGTTTCACAGTCCTTATATTTCCGAATCAGTTTTACAAAGCGTTTTAGGTCAACCTTCGTTGTTTCAGTGTTGTCCAGTTCTTTTTTCAGTTCTGCCATACGGATGTCACAGCCTGTTTGTTCTTCATCGTACTGTGCCATCAGCCGTTGAAATTGACGTTCCGGGATTTTACCCATAACACTGCTTTCATATAGGCTGCGAATCAAAGTGTCCAACTCGTCTATTCTTTTTTGAACTGAAAGCAGTTCTTTTTTGCTCTCGGAAGATGCGTGCGTGTTTTGGTTTTCCCATGCAGCTTGAAGCTGCTCGGCAAACTCATCCTCGTTTTCAATAATTTCTTTTGTCATCGCTTTGATTGCATTCAGAATGGCAGCTTCAATGGTCGAGGTCTTTATAAAATGTGACGTGCAAGAAACATACATATTGCGGTACTTGCTGCATTGCCACGAGGAATCCGAATCATATACCACCCCAGAATCCCGGTGTTTTGCTTCAGGACTGGAAAAGCTCATCCGGGAACCGCAGTCAGCACAGAAAACCATACCCGACAGCCGATGTGTATATGTCCCATCCGGCAGTCTTTTCGGGCAACGTTTCCGAAGGCGTTGTGCCTTATCCCATGTTTCTTGGTCAATGATAGCTTCATGGGTGTCCCTGAAAATCATTTGTTCTTCTGGCGTGGCTGCACGGCGTTTTTTCAGTTTGAAGTTTTCACGAATACTTTTGCGTAGCACCGTATGCCCAAGATACTCTTGACGGTCAAGAATATAAGTGATGGTGGTAGTGTTCCAGCGATACGGATCGTGATACGAATGGCATTGTGCAGCTTTTGAACCATGCTGTTCTTCATACGCCGATGGAATCAAAATCTTTTCATCGGAAAGCGTCTGCGCAATTTTGGCCATACTGGAACCGTTTGCGGCCATCTCAAAAATCTTACGAACAACGGCAGCGGCTTCTTCGTCCACATAGAGAGTCTGCTTATCACCGGGAATCCGTTTGTACCCGTAGGGGATACTGCCGCTGCACCGCTTGCCGTCCTGCATCCGGGATTTGAACACCGCACGAATTTTGTTGCTGGTGTCTTTGGCGTACCACTCGTTCATAATGTTCAGAAAGGGCGTAAAGTCGTTGTCTGTTGGATTGGCACTGTCTACATTATTATTGATGGCAATGAACCGAACACCTTTTGATGGAAACTGAATTTCGGTGTAAAATCCAACTTCCAGATAGTTCCGTCCAAAACGGCTCATGTCTTTTACAATAACCGTTGCAATGTGTCCGGCTTCGATTTCGGCAATCATTGACTGAAAGCCGGGGCGGTTGAAGTTTGTTCCGCTGTACCCATCATCAGTAAAATGTTTGATATTGTTAAAACTACTTTTGCGGGCGTAGTCTTCCAGATACTTTTTCTGGTTCAGGATGCTGTTGGATTCACCTTGCAGCTCATCATCTCTGGAAAGCCGTTCATACAGCGCCGTGATTTTTCCTTGGTTGGATTTTGCCATAGTTTCACCTTCTTTGTTTTTTGGTTGGGGTTTGGTTGCTTGATATGTAACAAAGATACGATTTTTTTATCTTTTTGTAAACGCATCTTTGTTTTATCCTTGTTCATTATAGCCCTTCGGATCGGTGACGACATAGGAGCTGTGCATTTGCAGGAGGTTCGGCTTGAGCCAAAACCGGGTCTTGCCGCTGCCGGAGCCGCCGACGATCAGTACGTTTTTGTTTCGTGCATTTTTCGGGTCAGGCGGACGATTGGACATCATCAACCGTTCTGTTTTGGTCAGGATGATGTTATCCTCAAATTTTGGAGCCATGAACGGTTCAATGTCCTTGGGCGTGCCCCACCGGGCAGAGCCGTACTCCATGCCGTGGCGGTACTTTTTGGCATTTTTACCACGCAGATAGACCGCCAGCCGTAACCCTGCGCCGCAGCACAAACCCACCAGAAAGTCAAGCGGATGCAGGTTGGGCAGAGGGTTCGCAAATGCCACCGGGATGGTGCCTATCATGGACATGATCTTATCGCCCAGCTCCTTGCCCTCGGCAAGCCGCCACGCTTCGCCAAAGTTGGTTGCCACCAGCGCCAGCAGAAGATAGGGCAGATACAGCGCCAGCAACTTTGTCAGCTTTTTCGTGGTCATAGTCCACGCTCCTGTTCCTTGTGCCGGACTTTACCGGGGAGTTCTGCCGCCGCCTGCACCAGCTCCTGCAATCGTGCCAGCACCGAGGGACGTTTGTCCTTGTTCAGCAGAGATGCCGAATACTCCTTGAACGCTGATTGAAATGCTTCTGCATCCGGGGCTTTGAAAAAGACCAGATACCGGGGTGGCACCTCGGAGGTGTCCTTGCGGATGGCATAGTCGATGCCGTACTTTTTGGCATAGCGTTCCAGCCCACGAATGCCGGTCTTGCTGATCTCCACGCTGGACACACCCCGGTTTTGCCGCAGAAGGGTGCGGACGCTCTGCTTGCCTTGGGATGCCTTGGACTGGTACAGCCGAAACGCCGCTTTTACCGCCCGGAGAACGGTCCGGGCAGACAGCTTGGTGGTAGAGATCATAATGTTGAATGATTTCTGTTCGATTTCTTCCTGCACTGCCATCACCTCCCGTGCCGCAGGGTGATTTTAGCGGTCATGCTCTGCCGAGGGCTTGGTGCGGGGCTTTTCTGCGGGAGGTTCATCCGGCACCGGCAGCACCAGCAGACGGTTGCCCAACTTCAGAAAGGCTTCCGGCTGATGAAAAAGCTGCTCATACTTCTGCGCCATCTCCGGGGTCAGGGATGCAAAATCTTCCTCGCCCAGCCCCACAACCAGAAAGGTTCCGGCAACGGCATCATACATTTCTCCGTTTTCATCCCGAAGGGCACGGTTCAGGGGCAGTCCCATGAGCTTGCCGTCATCGTTGTAGACGATGGCAACCGGATCTTCAAACGGGTAGCTTGCGCCGATGGAGCCACCCACAGCCTGCTGCAAGGCTTTCAGGTCGTTATCAATCTCGACCTGCTGCGGATGTTGTCCCGGTGCAATTTTCAGCACCGACAAGGTGTTTTCTTGCATGTGAATCCTCCTTTCCGTTCAGTCCGATCTCACCGCTCCGTGCCGCTTGCATCAGAGCCGCCACGAAGAAGCCGAAAATGGCACCTGCTTCGAAAAATGCGAATCCGATAAAAAAGTTCAGCATGGCATACCTCAGTCGATGCAGATGCAGGGCAGCTTCTGGTCGTCTGCCATCAGGGTGATGCTGTGGCTTTCCAGATAGGTCTGAAAGCGGTAAATATCCTCCACCGTCAGGGATACGATGGTGCTGTGCCCATCGGTGCGGTAGAAGATGACCGGGCCGGTCAGGTACCGCTTGCCTGCCAGCTTGAGGACCTGCGCCGGATTGTAGCTGATAAACAGCGGCGCACCCTTCACGGAAATCAGGGCATCGTCCTCGTCAAAACAAGGCAGAACGGAAGGGGCATCCTCCTCCATGATAATGGTCAGCTCCATGTCGGGACCGATGGCGGCAAGGTACACATCCTTGCCTGCTGCCTCGGTCAAACAGGATGCCGCCTGCTTCAGCATGGTCAGGATGTTCACATCCACCGTGATCTGCGGGGCGTGAGTTGCGGAGTGAAAAGGAATCGTGTTGTTCATAGGCGTTACCTCCAAATTTTTGCAAACAAAAAAGACCCGAATCGGGTCTCTTAGTTCAGTCTGCGCTCAACGCGCTTCTTCCTGCTTCTTCTGTTTTGCCTGCTGTTTTTTCAGCTGCCACTGGTCGAGTAACTGGATGATGATGCTTTCCATCTGCCGGGGCGTGTAACTGCGCGGAAAGTATTTCCGCAGGGTTTCGTTTTTGATGGTCACAGTGTCCAGTTCGCTTTTCTTTTCCTCGTTCATAATGTCGTAGACAGCATCATAACTGAACTCGCTTTTCTGCGCCAGCTTCTTTATCCGTATGGCTTGCGAAAGAGAGGGCGCATTCTGGGAAGCATCCATTGCTTCTAAAAAATCTTGCTGCTGTTTTGCATCAAGATAAGACAATTCGACCGCAGGGTTAAAAGAGATTTTCTTTTCGTCCACCATGTCCAGTAGTTCAGGGACAAGATTGGTGAGCCGAATGAAACGCTGGACTTGTCTGCCGCTTTCATCAGTGGCTTTTCCGACTTCATCAGCGGCTTCCAACTTCCCGACAACTTGTCGGGAAGTTAAATCTGACCTAGCACCTTGATTTTTTATCGCATCCAGCTTCATCTTGTACGCAAATGCCCGCTCACTCGGTAGGATGTGTTCTCTCTGCAAATTGGAATCGACCATCAATATCGTGGCGGCATCATCCTTCATATTGCGCACAATGACTGGCACGGTGTCCAGATGGGCAAGCTCTGCGGCGTGTTTCCGGCGATGCCCGGAGATGATCTCATAGCCGCCCTCTGGTCTGGGGCGGGCGATGAGCGGAGCCAGCACACCGTACTGTGCAATGCTCTCTACTGTCCGGGTCATGGCTTCATCGTCCAACACCTTGAAGGGGTGGTTGGTGAAGGGGTGCAGCTCGTCGATGGGAATTTGCTGCACCTGTTCCCGTTGCTCCTCTTGTCGGTTTTCCTCGGTGGAAAACAGGTCATCTAGCCCTTTCAGAGCTAAGTTTCCGCTGTCGATCGGCATCCGCCAGCACCTCCTTTGCAAGAGATTGATAGGCTTCTGCCACCTTGCCTTTGGGGTCATGCTGGAAAATGCTCTTGCCTGCCGCACTGGTTTCAGCCGCACGGACCGACCGTGGAATAGTCTGCTCAAACACCTTCAGATGCTTTCCGTATGCCTGCCGAATCAGGTTGCTGATCTGCTTTCCGTAGTTGGTGCGGCTGTCGGTCATAGTCAGCAGGATGCCCTCAATTTTCAATTTCGGGTTGATCTGCCGCCGTACCTTTTGGACAGTCTGCAAAAGCTGTTCCAGACCCTTTGCGGAAAGGTACTGCGCCTGCACCGGAATCAGGGCAGCGTCTGCCGCCGCCAGTGCGTTGATGGTGAGCATTCCCAACGAGGGCATACAGTCCAGCAGAATAAAATCATACTCCCGTTTGGCACTGTCCAGCACCTGTTTCAGCATCTTTTCCCGGTTTATGCTGTTTACCAGAGCCACTTCCAGCCCTGCCAGTTCGATGTTCGCCGGAATCAAATCAACGCCCTCTGCATGGTGTAAAATGCCCTCGCCGGGCGGAATGGGCTGGTCGTTCATGGCTCTTGCCATCAGGGTGGAAAGAGTGGTGGACAGTTCATCGGGCTGCTGCCAGCCCATGCTAATGGTCAGGCTGCCCTGTGGGTCAGTGTCCACCAGAAAAACTTTCTTGCCCTCCATCGCCAGCCCGATGCCCAGATTTTCACAGGTGGTGCTTTTTCCGACACCGCCTTTTTGATTGGTGACTGCAATAATCGTAGCTTTCTTTGCGATAACATCACCCCACTTTCGGTGAACCGCGCGCAAAGTCGTGGTTCGTCTTGTTCTGATAGTAGAGGTTCATGGTGGTGGGCGCATTGTAGAGCATTGCCAGCAGATACTGCTTCATGTTCCGCACCGAGGCGGTGTTTTCTGCCAGACAACCCAGCACGAAACGGATGTGGTCAGCGTTCAGCTTTTTCAGCCGACTGCGTACCACCTCGGCAGGCTTATCATCTCCGGCGATCCGCAACATCTTGCGTTTGGTGGAACAGGTGTCCACAAGCAGGTCTACGATCTGATAGATGGTGTCCTCATCATCCGGGCAGAGCCGGAGCAGCAGTTCCACCTCTAACGCCTGATAAAAATAATCCTCAAGCTGCTCCCGGATGCCCCCGGAATAGATAGGGTCAGGATCGTTCCACTCTGTTTTATTCTTATCAGTCTTATTTGCTTGTGGTTTTGGCTGCTCCAGAATTGCGCTTTCAGCAGCACCAGAATTGCTGTTTGGGCAATTCTGTACTTGCGCTTTTGGCAAGCCAGAGGAAAAGTCTTTGACGTAGATCAGGCTGGGTCTACCCAGACCACGGCGTTTACGCTCGATGAGGTCGATGTCCTCCAACTCCCGGAACAGTTTGACCGCCTTGTGTTCGGCACAGCAGAGGGATTCCTGCACTTCCCGGACGGTGTAAATGATATACACCCGTCCCTGCTCGTCCAGCCAGCCGTTCTTGGTGGACAGGCTCATGCGGTCCAGCAGGATGCCGTACAGTGTCCGGGCATCGGTGGAGATCTTCCGGAAACGGTGGTCTTGGAACAGTGCTTTCGGGATGCGGAAGTAGGAGAACAACTCGCCCGACTGCCCATAAAAGTAGTCCAGCGTCATTTGGTGTGACCTCGGATTTTCAACTGTATGGGTGTGGCGATCGAAAAGGCAGAGAACAGGGAGTCCTTTGAGAAGCTTTTGGCCGCGCTTTCTATTCCGCAGCCCAAAGGTCAGGCTGTAACGAATATTGAAGATGGTGTAAAGGCGGCAGCTGCAATAGGCTATCCTGTGCTGGTACGTCCGAGCTTTGTATTAGGCGGAAGAGCCATGCAGATCGTGGCAAAAGAAGAACAACTGCGGCAATATCTGAAAACGGCGGTGGAGATCAATGAAGAAAAACCGGTATTAGTGGATCATTATATCAGAGGAAAAGAAGTGGAGATCGACGGAATCTGCGACGGTCAGGATGTATTTGTGCCCGGCATCATGGAACTGGTGGAGAGAACCGGCGTACATTCCGGCGATTCCATCAGTGTGTATCCGAGTTACAGCATTTCAGACCATGTAAAAGAAGTGATTCTGGATTATACAAGAAGATTAGGTCTTGGAATCGGAATCAGAGGATTGTTTAATATTCAGTTTATTGTGGATCAGGAGGAAAACGTGTATATTATAGAAGTAAATCCACGCTCATCCAGAACCGTTCCGTTTTTATCAAAAGCCACAGGTTATTCTCTGGCGGATATTGCGACAAGAGTGATTCTTGGCATCAGCCTGAAAGAGCAGGGCATCGACACATGTTATCCGGAAGAAAAGAGTTTCTGGTATGTAAAAGCGCCCGCGTTTTCTTTTGCTAAGTTAAATGGAATGGATGCGTATCTGTCCCCTGAGATGAAATCAACAGGAGAAGCCATAGGATACGATCGAAAATTTCCTCGAGCCATGTATAAAGCCTTAATCGCTTCCGGTGTGAAAATGCAGAACTACGGAACGGTCATGGTAACTCTGGCTGATGAAGATAAAGAAGAGGCGCTGCCTCTTATTCGACGGTTTTATGAAATGGGATTCAATATAGAGGCAACAGTCGGAACCGGAGAGTTTCTGAAAGCGCATGGGATTCGCACTCGTATCCGCAGAAAGCTTAGTGAAAACAGCACCGAAATTCTGGAAGCGATAAGATCCGGCTATGTAAGCTATGTCATTAACACAAGAGCCATTTTATCCGGCGTTCATTATGAAGACGGACTGGCGATCAGAAGGACAGCCATCGAAAACAACGTAACGATGTTTACCTCTTTGGATACCGTAAAGGTACTTCTGGACGTGCTGGAAGAAATTACCATAGGTGTTTCGCCTCTTTACGCATAAAAACAAAAAAAGGAGAACTGCAGAATGATACCAAATATGAATTATCAAAATTTAAAAGAATCTTATTTGGTTTATAATATCGCCCAGAAAACAAAAGCTTATCGGGAAGCACATCCGGGAGCGCATCTCTATAGAATGGGAATTGGCGACGTTTCTCTGCCGCTTTGCGATGCCGTTATCCAAAAACTTCATGAGGCAGTAGAAGATCAGGCTCATAAAACAACCTTTCATGGATATATGCCGGAATGCGGAGATACGGAACTTCGGACAACCATTGCGGCATACTATCAAAAAAGAGGAGTAAAATTAAGCCATGAGGAAGTCTTTGTCTCCAGCGGGGCAAGTGATGAGCTGGGAGATATTTTGGATTTGTTCGGAAAAGAAAAGACAGTGCTGATCATGGAACCGGCTTATCCTGGGTCGGAATCTGGAATAACGGTGGCATTGCAGGTTTTCTGATAGAATTCCACCGGGCCAACGCTGCCAATGATGGCATAGCCGTACCCGTATTCCCGCATGGCGGTCAGACAGCGCAGCAGCAGGGCAGTGCCCACACCGTGGCCCTGCTCACTGTCCAGCACACGGGTGGGACCGAAAAAGTCCGGCGCGGTGGCATCATAACAGGCGTAACCCACGATCTCGCTGCCGCGGGTGGCGATCCAGCAGCCAATGGGCGTATGGGCAAAACTGACAGCGCATTCACCGGCAGCGCAGTCGCCAGAGTGGGTGCGCACCCAATCCAGCACGCGCTGGCGGTCCGGCGCCATGGCACGGCGGATCTCGACCCCAAACGCGTGGCTCCGCGCCAGGGCCGGGGCTTCATCAGGCAGGTCATACAGTTTAACAAGCATATCAGGCATGGGAAAACCTCCAATTTGGGTGTGTGGATATTAGTAGCAAGAAGTAAGTTAGGAAGGAGGAGGTAGGAGTTGTCTCGGTTTGGGTTGGAGAGGAAAGAATAGATCAATGGGACAGGTAACGATATCCATATCGAATGACGAATTCCTCATTGCGCATTTCTAATTATACCAACTCCTAACACCTCACGCCTACTTCCTAACTATTTTCCGCCATAACCGCTGCCCCATCCGCGGCATCGCCAACGGGTTCGGGGAAGGTGAGAGTGGGGAACTGGGCAGTCAGGCGGGTGATAACAGCGGCACGCAGGGTTTCATTTTTTTGCAGCACACTGCCAAGCAGGGCCATACTGCCGGTCTGCAAACCAAGGGGCTGCATGGCAGCGGCAGCCATCTGGGTCAGTTCATCAGCGGCATGGGCAATAATGGCCTGCGCCGCGGCATCGCCCTGCTGCAAGGCAGGGTCCAGCAGGGGGGCCAGGGCGGCAATTTCCTTTTTGGTTGTGGTGGGGGCATAGGTGAAGCGGATAACCGGCTGCACGCCTGGCGCACCCAGGCGCTGGGCGACCAGCTCCGTCAGAGCTGTGGCGGGGGCACGGCCATCGGCAGCGCGCACCACGGCGCGCAGAATATCCCGTCCGAGGGCATAGGCACTGCCCTCGTCGTCGATCAGATGTCCCCAGCCGCCGCTGCGGGCTTCGCGGCCATCGACCGTGCGGGCGTAACAGATGGAACCGGTGCCTGCAATCAGCACAGTGCCCACCGGCTGGCCCAAGGCACCGGCCAGTGCCGTGACCTGGTCGCCAACGATTTGCAGCGGGCCAGTGTAGCCGTCTGCGCGGATGATATCCTGAATAAAGTTGTAAGCATCCGGGTTGCTGATACCTGCGCTGCCGATGCAAAGCCCATCGCACCCGGCCAGCCCTTCCGGTTGGGCAGCTAGCCAGGCCAGCGTATCGGTCAGGGCTTTGGCGGCAGCGGTGCGGTCGCTGTTGCAGTTCAGGGGGCCAAACACAGCGCGGCTGTGGGCTGCGGAACCGCGGGTGCGCAGCTCCACGGCGGTTTTGGTTCCGCCGCCGTCAATGCCAACATAGTAGGGCATCATTGGGCCTCCTGTTCCGGCGTGGCAATGGGCAGGCGGCCTGTTGCGGCATGGCGGCCCAGCAGAACAGCCGCCACGGCGGCAGTGCTGCGGGCGGTGTATTCATACGCGGCAAGGGTGTAGACACTTTCCGGCAGGGGGAAGAGGTCATACGGGTTGCGCAGCGCCACCACAATAACGGGCTTGCCGCTGTGCTCAGCCAAGGCCTTGGTCAGCTCCAGCTGCTGCGGGTGCAGGTGGCCGTTATAGGTGCCGATCACGATACTGGTGTAGCTTTCGGCGCGGCGTACCCACTCGTAAATTTCATCCTCGCTGGGATCAATGGGGGTGGTAAAGCCGTCCCCACCCAGCGCTTTAGCCATCATAACGGGGAAGCTTTGCTGCACATCGTCCACCACATTGCCCACAAGGCCGGTGCGGTAGACCTGGCAGCCCAGGCACAGTGGGTGCCCGCCCACGTTAGGGCGGCCTGCTTTGGGTACATGCACTTCGGTAATGGTGGCGCGCAGCAGCTTGTCATTCAGGGCGGCGGCCTGCTCCGCATCAAACGCGGCGGCGGGCACGGCGGCCAGCTTGGCCTTAGCGGCCAGAATGCGGTCCACACTTTCTTCCATCTCTTTGCGGTCCAGTTTGCCGGACTGCAAAGCTTCGGCGGCAGCCTTGGCGGCTTCGCCGGAAAGCAGGGTGGTGTGGGAAAGCAACACCAGATCCACCCCGGCGTTCATGGCGGCCAGCACGCCGTTGACCGAACCAAAGAACTTCTGCACAGCCTGCATCTCCATGCAGTCGCTGGTGACAAGGCCGGTAAAGCCCATTTCGCCGCGCAGCAGGCCGGTGACGATGCGGCGGGACATGGTGGCGGGCACACCGCTGTCATCCAGCGCGGGGAACAGGATGTGCGCCGTCATGATGGCGGGTACGCCGTCGGCAATGGCAGCGCGGAAGGGAGCCAGCTCCATCCGTTCCAGTTCATCGCGGGGCTTGTCTACACAGGGCAGGGTGAGGTGGCTGTCCAGCGAAGTATCGCCGTGGCCGGGGAAATGTTTGGCCAGGCAGAGCACGCCGCCATCCTGCAGGCCGCGGATCATACCGGCGGCATACTTGGCCACGGTGGCGGGGGTATCGCCATAACTGCGCACCCCGATGATGGGGTTGGCAGGGTTGCAGTTGACATCCACGCTGGGGGCCAGGTTAAAGTTGACGCCCAGACTGCGCAGCTCTTCGCCGGTCAGCTTGCCGGCCAGATAGGTGGTTTCGGGGTCACCGGTGGCGGCCAGCGCCATGGAGCCTGGTACATTGATGCAGCTTTCCGGCAGGCGGGTCACAGCGCCGCCCTCTTGATCAATCATGATAAAAGCGTCGTGGCCGGTTTCGCTGCGGATGAGGGTTTGCAGGTCAGCGCACAGGGTCCGCAGCTGGTCCGCGCTGGCAATGTTTTCGCGGAAAAGGATGATGTTGCCGATCTTATATTCTTTGACCACCTGCACCAGCTCCGGTGTGAGGGCGGTTCCGGGAAAGCCAGTGACAAGGCGCTGGCCGATACGTTCAAGGTCTGTCATGTTTAGGCTCCTTCTGATTATGAGTGAAATTTTTAGTTAGGAGGGAGGAGTTAGAATTATGCGGT
>ENA-UPWM01000328-UPWM01000328.1-human-gut-metagenome-genome-assembly--contig:-NODE-328-length-19770-cov-19.872442_pt1 | contig 19770 bp, 18 predicted proteins | sample MGYA00250051_ERZ773379 | MGnify/ENA primary metagenome ERZ773379 (study PRJEB29103, sample SAMN06112020) | human gut metagenome | biome: human gut; feature: ankylosing spondylitis patient; material...
AGTCAATAGTTGCCTGGTGTTTTCCTATTCTCTCAGCTCCAATGACGGAGGTTATTTCTTCAATCGAGTTTGACATAATGTTATTTCATTTTGCACGTCTAAGTACGGTAATTTTTCTTTTAACCTTTCTATCTTTAACATTATTTGACTTAGAAAAGTATAATAAGCTTCCGATTTTGCATTGAAAGGACGGTGGTCAAGACCCTTTTTTATTTCTTGCCATTCCTTCATTATATGCAACGTTTCTGTTGTGAAAAAGCACTCACAAAAACATTCCCAGATATAGTTTATGGCAAGCTGGCTCGGATGAAGCATATCATCGGCATAAAAACGATAATCACGCAATTCGTCCAACAGAATTTCATACGACGGGAAATAATGACAATATGAAAACTTCTGACATATTTTTTCGATTGCCAGCAAAAGTACCGCCTTATTCAACTGATTACCATGTAAGCCGTCTTTCGCATGACGTATCGGACTGACCGTAAACAAGATCTGTACCTCCGGATTTAATAAACGAATCTTCTCAAGTAAAGCAGCATAAGCTGATACGATTTCGTCTACATCCAACAACCGGCGCACAAATAATCTATCCGGCAGTTTATGGCAGTTTCCTACAATTTCCCCTGTTTCCTTCCACTCATATACCCGTGCAGTTCCCCATGTAAAAATCAACCATTTAGCCTTTGCTAAGGTACCCCTTCCCTCTATCATGCGGGAGTTGATCTTCATCAGACACTCGAGCTTGTCAGATGAAGAAAAAGAACTATGATGCATCAGACTATACCACATTCCTTTATCAAAGCGTAAGTCGTCCTCACTATATACTTTTTTTTCCAACAACAAGGATATGGACTTTGCTATCGAAAAAGGATTATATAAAATGCCAAAAGGATTTATATCACAATTGAACTTATTGTCGATCAACAGTTTCCCCATATTTTCAGAGAAACAAGATCCCCATAACATAAGTAAATCCGAATGACAAATTTTATATTGTCCAACTGGCAATTCTACTTTTGTTCTAAACTCCATAAGCAAACATTGTTCATTATTTTTTGTGCAAATGTAAACACAATACACATATTTATCGTATTTTTGTGAAATTAATATTGAATAAAGAGCGGATGGAACAACCCATTTCTTACGAATTGTTGAATAAAATAGATAGCCCGGAAGATTTGCGTCATCTTCCTATCGAGTCTTTACCTGAGGTCTGCAAGGAGCTCAGGGATAAAATCATTGATGAACTTTCTCGCAATCCTGGGCACTTTGGTTCAAGTTTAGGAGTAATAGAATTAACTGTTGCACTTCATTATATATTCAATACCCCCTATGATCGCATTGTATGGGACGTAGGACATCAAGCGTACGGACATAAGATACTAACCGGACGTCGTGACCGTTTTTGTACAAACAGAAAACTAAACGGTTTATGTCCTTTTCCTTCACCGTCAGAAAGTGAATATGACACGTTTACCTGCGGACATGCATCCAATTCTATCTCCGTAGCCCTAGGGATGGCAGTTGCAGCAGCCCGTAAAGGTGAGGAAAACCGCCATGTAGTAGCTGTCATCGGAGATGGTTCTATGAGTGGCGGATTGGCTTTTGAAGGGCTGAATAATGCATCTTCCACTCCCAATAATTTGCTGATTATCCTGAACGATAACAACATGGCTATCGACCGCAGTGTAGGAGGCATGAAACAATATCTGTTAAACCTCCAAACTTCGGAGGGGTACAACCGACTGAGATATAACATCTCAAAGAAGTTACATCAGTGGGGAGTTCTGAATGAAGAACGCCGGAAAAGCTTAATCCGTTTCAACAATAGCCTGAAATCTGTTCTTACCCAGCAGCAGAACATTTTTGAGGGAATGAATATCCGCTACTTCGGTCCAGTAGACGGACACGATGTTTTTGCTCTGGCAAAAGTACTGAAAGAAATTAAGGACATGAAGGGACCGAAACTACTTCATATCCATACAATCAAAGGCAAAGGATTCAAACCTGCGGAAGAAGCAGCCACCATCTGGCATGCTCCAGGCATATTCGATAAAGAAACTGGAGAAAGAATCGTAAATGATACAAGTGGTATGCCACCTTTATTCCAGGATGTGTTTGGCAAAACCTTACTGGAACTGGCAAAAAAGAACGACAGAATTATTGGAGTGACTCCAGCCATGCCTACTGGCTGTTCTATGAATATCTTAATGAAAGCTATGCCCGACCGTGCATTCGATGTAGGCATTGCCGAAGGACATGCCGTAACTTTTTCGGGAGGTATGGCCAAAGAGGGATTACTGCCTTTCTGTAACATTTACTCCTCGTTCATGCAACGGGCATACGACAATATTATCCACGACATAGCCATACAGAAACTGAATGTAGTGTTATGCCTGGACCGTGCCGGCTTAGTAGGAGAAGACGGTCCAACGCATCATGGCGTATTCGATCTGGCGTATTTACGTCCTATCCCTAACCTAACAATTGCTTCACCTTACGACGAACAGGAACTGCGCCGGCTGATGTATACAGCACAGCTTCCCGACCAAGGTCCTTTTGTTATCCGCTATCCTCGCGGACGAGGTGTGCTGACCAACTGGGAATGTCCACTTGAAGCTGTTGAAGTGGGAAAGGGCAGAAAACTGAAAGACGGTTCCGACCTGGCTGTAATCACAATCGGTCCTATCGGAAATACAGCAGCCAAAGCTATTACAGAAGCCGAGAATACTCATAATTGCAGCATTGCCCACTACGATCTCCGTTTTTTAAAACCACTGGATGAAGCATTATTACACGAGATAGGAAAAAAATTCTCACGTATCATCACAATAGAAGATGGAGTGCTCAAGGGTGGAATGGGAAGTGCTGTTCTGGAATTTATGTCAGACAATAACTACACCCCTATGGTAAAGCGTATGGGTATTCCTGACCATTTTATACAACATGGTCCTGTAAATGCTCTTTATTCCATTTGTGGTATCGATCAAACAGGTATATATAATACATTAATTCATATTCTGAACTCATGAAGATTATCATTGCCGGCGCAGGAGCTGTAGGAACACACCTGGCCAAACTCTTATCAGGTGAGAAACAAGATATTATCCTTATGGACGACGACGAAGAAAGACTGGGAAGACTAGGTAGTAACTTCGATCTGCTCGCCGTCAACATATCCCCTACTTCGATTTCAGGATTGAAAGAAGCGGGAGTAGCAGGTGCAGACTTGTTTATCGCTGTAACTCCGGATGAAAGCAGGAATATGACCGCATGTATGCTGGCTACTAGCCTGGGAGCCAAAAAGACAGTTGCACGAATCAATAACTACGAGTATCTGCTTCCTAAACATAAAGAGTTTTTTGCCAAACTGGGAGTCGACTCCCTAATTTATCCGGAAATGCTGGCAGCGAAAGAAATTGTAGATGCCGTAAAGATGAGCTGGATTCGTCAATGGTGGGAGTTCGCTGGAGGAGCATTAGTTTTGCTCGGAACCAAGATGAAAGAAACAGCAGAAATTCTGAATGTACCTCTGCATGAGTTGGGAGGAAGAAATATCCCTTTCCATATTGTTGCAATCAAACGTGGCAGCGAAACAATCATTCCCCGAGGTGATGATACTATTATTTTGAATGACATCGTATATTTTACAACAACCAAAAAATATATTCCTTATATCCGGAAAATTGCTGGAAAAGAGAATGAAGCAGATATCCGCAACGTGATGATTATGGGTGGAAGTCGTATAGCCGTACGTACCGTACAATATATGCCCGAATACATGCGTACTAAAATCATTGAGAGTGACTTCAACCGATGCAACCGACTTACCGAACTGGTAGATGATAAGGTAATGATTATCAACGGAGACGGACGAGATATGGAATTGCTTCTGGAAGAAGGAATCAAAAATACAGAAGCATTTGTTGCTTTAACCGGAAATTCAGAAACAAATATTCTTGCCTGCCTGGCAGCTAAGCGTTTAGGTATAAGCAAAACCGTAGCCGAAGTCGAAAACATAGACTATATCAGTATGGCAGAGAGTCTGGATATAGGTACTGTTATCAATAAAAAATTCATTGCCGCCAGCCATATCTACCAAATGATGCTGGATGCCGATGTATCAAATGTCAAGTGTCTGACATTTGCCAACGCCGATGTAGCAGAATTTACAGTAAAAGCAGGCTCACGCATCACTCGCTCTCAGGTAAAAGATGTCGGCCTTCCTAAAGGAGCTACTATCGGAGGACTCATCAGAAACGGAGAAGGTATCCTGGTTACAGGTAACACCACCATCATGGAAAACGACCACGTAGTAGTGTTCTGTCTGGGAATGATGATCAAGAAGCTGGAAAAATTCTTCAACTAAATTCTAAGCCCAGTTATTTACTCTTTACAAAACGTATTTACATAGTCATTCTATACGAAAGCCTTGCTTTACACAACAAAATAAAGCAAGGCATTTTTACAACTGACAATCAAACATTTGCTCATTCAGCATCAAACCTAAGCATAAGGAGAAAAGAAACTATAATGGTATCTGACAATTTTCATAATAGCAATTCTTCTACAATACTTGTTTAGAAAAACAATAAAAAGAAAACTATAAGAATCACTTATTTTTCACTAAATGTCCTTCATGTTCGAAATCTTATAATACGACCGGATTTTCAGAATTACAAGCTATTTGCATTTTGTTTTTTTATACAATCCTATTAAAAAGACTAAAAATAAATCACTATCTTTGCACCCGTTTTTAGATAGGTATATGATGGGTAAACAGGTGAGAAAGGCAACAATATTTTTCTTTGCTTTCCTTATAATGGTCATTATAGGGAATGTCGTTTGTGTGCCCGCACAACATACCGACAATACATCTTCCGTATCCTGCACAACAACTTACAGTGAGATACAGGAACCTCAGTCGCCCATGGAAAAAACCATCCAACACCTATTCTCTCAAAATCATACAGATCTCCCCAATAAGGCAATTATTATACAAAACATCAATACTTACGATTTCAAATCGGTATTACGTAATGTTATATGTTTAGCGGTATATTATAATATCACCGTATATCGAAGTTTTGCCTGTTTCAATCACCCCCCGATAAACAAGACAATTTCCTATTACATTTATACGTTAGAAAAAATATTGATTTAGCCTCTCTATAACGATAGAGATCAGGCTAGATCTTATTCTTTATATATGGTAAAGGGCGTTTTACCATATAGATAGTGTATATATATACGATTTACAAATATAAAATTCTATTTATGTTTTTCACATTTTTAATTGTTGTCATTCTGACGGCCATAGCCTTAGTAGTAGCCGCAATGACAATCGCAAAGCTTATCGCACCGCGGTCGTTCAATCCACAGAAGGGAGAGCCTTATGAATGTGGAATCCCGACACGAGGGCAATCATGGGTACAGTTTAAGGTAGGATATTACCTGTTTGCCATTCTGTTCCTGATGTTCGATATCGAAACAGTATTTTTGTTTCCGTGGGCAGTAGTAGTCAACGAAGTCGGTACTTATGCCTTGGTGTGTGTGGCATTTTTCTTATTAGTATTAATATTAGGCCTGGCATATGCATGGCGGAAAGGAGCATTGGAATGGAAGTAAAAAAACCAGCAATCCGTTCAATGAAATACGATGAGTTCAAAAACAATGATTACCTGCAACGCATGGTAGATGAACTGAACCGTGACGGTGCCGGAGTAGTCATAGGAACAGTAGACCAGCTCATCGAATGGGGAAGAAGCAATTCACTCTGGTCACTGACATTCGGAACAAGTTGTTGTGCCATCGAATTTATGGCATTGGGAGCTGCACGTTACGATATGGCACGCTTCGGATTTGAGGTAACACGTAACTCTCCGCGACAAGCAGACATGATTATGGTTTTAGGAACTATTACCTACAAGATGGCTCCGGTACTGAAACGTCTGTACGACCAGATGGCAGAACCCAAATATGTCGTAGCAGTCGGCGGATGTACCATTTCCGGAGGACCGTTCATTAAATCATATCATGTAGTCAACGGTATCGACAAAATTATTCCGGTCGATGTATATATTCCGGGATGTCCTCCTCGTCCGGAAGCTTTCTATTATGGTATGATGCAGCTACAGCGCAAAATAAAAGTAGAAAAATTCCTTGGAGGTGTGAACAGACAGGAAAAGAATCCTGATTCACAGAAAGAGAATGGAAAATAATTAACGACAGGAAAACAGCAATTTATGAATATAACTGAAAAAATATCCCGATTAGTTCCGGGAATCACTATTACCGAGCAGGGTGATCAGGTGATAAGTATTCCGGCTGAATCGTTTCATCAAATAGCCGAAACCCTGCGTAATGATCAGGATGAACCGATGGATTTCCTGCGTGATATCGTAGGAATGGACTGGCAGGAAGGTGGTCTGGGAGCACTTTATTATCTGGAATCAAGTAAGACTTATAATCGTATCGTTCTTAAGACTTCAACGACCGATCGTGAGAATCCTTATTTACCGTCAGTATGTGACCTGTGGAAAACTGCAGAAATCAAAGAACGTGAAGTATTCGACTTCTTCGGTATCCGCTTTCTGAATAACCCGGACATGCGACGTTTATTCCTGCGTGAGGACTGGAAAGGTTATCCATTACGCAAGGACTACGACATGAACTCCAATCCCCTGAATATGGAGAATGAAGAGAATGCAGATATCACCGATGAATATTACCTGAATCCAGACGGAACAATAGCTGATAAGAAAAATATTGTTTTCGGACAACAGGATTTTGTGGTTAACATTGGTCCTCAGCACCCGTCTACTCACGGTGTACTTCGTCTGCGTACTTCACTGAACGGTGAAACAATCAGTAAGGTAGACCCTATCTGTGGTTATATACACCGTGGAATAGAAAAAATGAACGAAAGCCTGACATATCCGCAGACACTGGCTTTGACCGACCGCCTGGATTACCTGAGCGCACATCAGAACCGTCACGCATTGTGTATGTGTATCGAAAAAGCCGCAGGCATCGAGATTTCAGAACGCGCACAGTATATCCGTACCATCATGGACGAACTTCAGCGTATCGACTCTCACTTGTTGTTCTACTCTTGTCTGGTTATGGATATGGGAGGATTAACTCCTTTCTTTTACGGTTTCCGCGAACGTGAAATGATTCTTGACATCTTCGAAGAAACAACCGGAGGACGTTTAATACAAAACTATAACATGATCGGTGGTGTGCAAGCCGACCTGCATCCGGACTTCCAGCGCAAGGTTAAGGAATTTATCAAACATCTGCGTAGTGTCATCAAAGACTATCACGATATATTTACCGGCAATGTGATTGCAACTACCCGTCTGAAAGGCATCGGAGTATTGAGTCGCGAAGATGCTATTTCTTTAGGAGTAACAGGAGGTTCAGGCCGTGCGTCCGGTTGGGCAAACGACGTGCGTAAACATCATCCGTATGCCATGTACGATAAAGTTGACTTCAAAGAAATCACTTATACGGAAGGCGATTCATTTGCACGCTACATGGTACGTATGGACGAAATCATGGAATCTTGCCACATCATCGAACAGCTGATAGACAATATTCCGGAAGGAGAATATCGCGTCAAGACAAAAGCAATCATCAAACTGCCGGAAGGTAATTACTCAGCAGCAGTAGAAAGCAGCCGTGGAGAGTTTGGCGTAATGCTGGAAAGCCATGGAGACAAGAGTCCTTACCGTCTGCATTACCGTTCTACCGGATTACCGCTGGTACATGCACTCGACACTGTTTGCAAAGGCAATAAAATTGCCGACCTGATTGCTATCGGAGGAACATTAGACTATGTAATTCCGGATATAGACAGATAATATCTTTATTTATCATTCTTAATTTAAAAAGTATATGTTTTTAGATTATTATAATCTTCAACCGCTTTTCATGGCAATACATTCTGCACTATGCAGCGTAATGCCTGAGGGGCTGGCAATCTTTCTGGAAGGGCTGGTAGTAGGCGTAGTGATTCTGGTTCTTTACGCCGTACTTGCTATCATATTGATTTATATGGAGCGTAAGGTTTGTGCAGCTTTCCAATGCCGTATCGGTCCGAACCGCGTAGGAGGTAAAGGAGGTTTGCTACAAGTTCCAGCCGATGTTATCAAAATATTGACAAAGGAAATTATCAGCCTGAAGAATTCAGACCATTTCCTTTATAATCTGGCTCCGTTTCTCGTTATTCTGGCATCTATTCTGACATTTTCATGTTTGCCATGGAATAAAGGTGGAGAGATTCTTCATATGAACATCGGTATATTCTTTGTTCTCGCCGCATCATCTATCGGAGTTTTGGGTATCCTGCTTGCCGGATGGAGCAGTAACAGTAAATATACCATCATCGGAGCCGTACGAAGCGGAGCTATGATTATCAGCTACGAACTGTCTATCGGCCTGACCGTATTGACTATGGTTATGCTGAGTGGTACAATGGATATCCAGCAGATAGTAAGCGGACAGGCAGACGGCTGGAATATCTTCAAAGGACATATTCCGGCAATCGCTGCATTCGTTATTTATCTGATTGCCGGTAATGCAGAAGCCAACCGTGGTCCGTTCGACTTGGCCGAAGCAGAGCAGGAACTTACAGCCGGTTATCATACCGAATATTCCGGAATGCACTTCGGATTCTTCTATCTGGCAGAATATCTGAACCTGTTCATTACTGCCGGTATTGCTACAACCCTATTTCTGGGTGGCTGGATGCCGTTGCATATAGCTGGTCTGGACGGTTTCAATGCCGTAATGGATTATATTCCTGGAGTAATATGGTTTGTTGGAAAAACTTTCTTTATCGTATTTCTGTTAATGTGGATTCGCTGGACATTCCCACGTCTGCGAATAGACCAGGTTCTTACACTGGAATGGAAATACCTGATGCCGCTTTCACTGGTAGTATTGCTGCTGATGGCATTGTGTAAAGTTTTTGGATTAACATTTTAAGGTAGATAGCTATCAATAAGATATTATGGAAAGTTTTAGTGAATATATAAAAGGTTTTGCTTCAGGAGTAAAAAGCTTGCTGATAGGTATGCGTACCTCTATGAAGGTATTCTGTCAGCCTAAAGTAACTGAGCAATATCCGGAAAACCGTCATACGACGTTACACATTCCCGAACGTCATCGTGCTCAGCTTGTTATGCCACACGATGATGAGAATCATCATCATTGCATTGCCTGTGGACTCTGCCAGATGGCCTGCCCAAATGGCACAATTAAAGTCATTTCAGAAATGCGTGAAGATGAGGAAGGAAAAAAGAAAAAGGTTTTAGTGAAATATGAATACAACCTGGGATCGTGCATGTTTTGCGAGTTATGTGTAAACGCATGTCCGCATGGAGCCATCAAGTTCAGCAACGATTTCGAAAATGCTGTATTCGAAAAAGAAAAGCTCCTGCTCACACTAAACCATGAAGGTTCAACACTTGCTAAATAAAAAGGAGAGAATATGGAAATAACACTTCAAGAAATCGTATTCTATGTCGTTGCAGCAGCAATTGCAGTATTTTCCGTACTGGCTGTAACAACAGGAAAAATTTTACGCGCCGCTACCTACCTGCTTTTCGTCCTTTTTGGTACAGGAGCTATTTACGGTGTATTGGGATATACCTTCTTAGGGGCTGTACAGTTAATGGTATATGCCGGAGGTATTGTTGTATTATATGTATTCTCTATCTTGCTGACTCAGTCGGACAAGAATATGAAATATCCGATAAAGCGTGGCAAGCTTATCAGTGTACTGCTGACAACGCTTATCGGCGCTGCTCTGGTATTATTTTTAATCTTTACAAACGGTTTCGCCCTTAACATTATTCCACAAGGGGTAGAATTACCCGCCCGTGAAATTGGTCTGGCGTTAATCGGAACAGAAAAATATCAGTTTGTTCTACCGTTTGAAGTAGTCAGCATCTTGTTGCTGGCATGTATGATTGGTGCCATTCTGATAGCAAGAAAACAAAAATAAAAAATACGACTATGGAATTAGATGTACACGTAATACACTATCTGGTCATCAGTACCATTATGATGTTCTGCGGAATCTACGGATTCTTTACCCGCAAGAACCTGCTTGCCTTGCTCATCTCGGTAGAGCTTATGCTGAACGCAACAAACATCAATTTTGCAGTATTCAATCGTTATCTTTTCCCGGATCATCTGGAAGGTCATTTTTTCAGTTTGTTCGGAATTGCTATCGCTGCGGCAGAAACAGCTGTTGCTATTGCTATTACTATTAATGTATATCGCAATATCAAACAGGTTTTGACTGACGATATTACTGACATGAAAGGATAACTAAAAATATTTTGATTATGGAATATACAATTCTGATACTCGCATTGCCCATACTCAGTTTTCTTATTCTGGCTCTGACGGGTATGTACATGAAGCATCGCATAGCGGGCTTGATAGGCACACTGTCACTGGCAGGTGTTACTATATTAAGCTATCTCACCGCTATCAATTACTTTACAGCTCCGCGCACTGCCGAAGGAGTATTCCCGACACTGACTCCATGGAATATCCAGTGGCTTCCTTTTACGGAATCTCTCCACATTGATATGGGTATTTTACTGGACCCCATTTCCGTTATGATGCTGGTTGTCATCTCGACAGTCAGTCTGATGGTACATATCTACTCATTCGGATACATGAAAGGTGAAAAAGGATTCCAGCGCTACTATGCTTTCCTGTCACTCTTTACTTTCTCTATGCTGGGACTTGTACTTGCTACCAACATATTCCAGATGTATGTATTCTGGGAGCTGGTTGGTGTATCTTCTTATTTGCTCATCGGCTTTTACTATACAAAACCGGAAGCCATTGCAGCCAGCAAGAAGGCATTCATTGTGACAAGATTTGCCGATTTAGGTTTCCTCATCGGTATTTTGATTTATGGCTACTACATGCAGACATTCACTTTCACACCCGGTGAAGAACAGCTGATGAAGGCTGGCATGGTACTTCCTTGGGCACTCGGACTGATGTTTGTAGGTGGAGCAGGTAAAAGTGCCATGTTCCCATTGCACATTTGGTTACCCGATGCAATGGAAGGCCCGACTCCAGTCAGTGCATTGATTCATGCGGCCACCATGGTCGTTGCCGGAGTTTATCTGGTAGCCCGCATGTTCCCGCTGTTTATCGGTTTTGCTCCACACACACTGCATATGGTTGCCTACGTGGGAGCATTCACTGCATTCTACGCTGCCTCTGTAGCTTGTGCACAAAGTGACATCAAGCGAGTCCTTGCTTTTTCTACCATTTCACAAATCGGTTTCATGATGGTTGCTCTGGGTGTATGTACCGCCAATAATCCTCATGAAGGAGGCTTGGGATATATGGCAGGAATGTTCCACCTGTTTACTCATGCCATGTTTAAAGCCTTATTGTTCTTGGGAGCCGGATGTATTATCCACGCCGTGCACAGCAATGAAATGTCGACAATGGGAGGACTTCGCAAGTATATGCCTATCACTCACATTACATTCCTCATCGCATGTCTAGCCATTGCAGGTATACCTCCATTCTCTGGTTTCTTCTCAAAAGACGAAATTCTGACAGCCTGCTTCCAGTTCAGTCCGGTTATGGGATGGATAATGACAATTATTGCCGGAATGACGGCATTCTACATGTTCCGCTTGTATTATGGTATCTTCTGGGGAACTGAAAATAAGGAACTTCATGCAGCACATACTCCGCACGAAAGTCCTTTGACAATGACTTTCCCGTTAATGTTTCTAGCAGCCATAACTATTGTATGTGGCTGGATATTGCCTTTCGGACACTTTGTATCTGCCAATGGCGAAGCATACGATATCCACCTTAATGCACAAGTAGCCGCAACAAGTATTATCGTTGCTGTAATAGCTATTCTTCTCGCTACCTGGATGTATGCACGCGAAAAACAACCCATTGCCGACATGCTGGCAGCACGTTTCAGTACATTGCACCGTGCAGCTTACAAGCGCTTCTATATGGACGAAATCTGGTTGTTTGTCACAAAGAAGATTATCTTCCGCTGTATATCTACCCCACTTGCCTGGTTCGACCGTCACGTTATCGACCAGTTCATGAACTTCATGGCCTGGAGTGCCAATGCAGCAGGCGAAAGCGTACAACCTCTGCAAAGTGGTAAAGTTCAAAGCTACACCATGTGGTTCTTGGGAGGAGTTATAGTATTAACTATCATGTTATTAGTATTATGAATATATTAAGTCTTTTTGTTTTAATTCCTTTACTCATGTTGCTGGGATTGTGGATTGCCCGCAATGTGAATCAGGTAAGAGGAGTAATGGTAGCCGGCTCTACATTGTTGTTAATTCTTGCTGCCTACCTGACAGTATCTTATATAGGACTGCGAAACGGAGGAGCTACAGATGAAATGCTGTATACAGACAGCATTGTCTGGTATGCCCCATTACATATAGCTTACTCGGTAGGAGTAGACGGAATCTCTGTTGTCATGCTTCTTCTGAGTTCCATCATTGTATTTACAGGAACGTTTGCATCGTGGAAGCTCAAACCGCTGACTAAAGAATATTTCCTTTGGTTTACGCTGTTAAGTACCGGAGTTTTCGGTTTCTTTATCTCTACCGACCTGTTTACCATGTTTATGTTCTACGAAGTTGCCTTGATTCCGATGTATCTGCTTATCGGCGTATGGGGCAGCGGTAAAAAAGAATATGCAGCCATGAAGCTGACCCTGATGCTGATGGGAGGATCTGCTTTCCTGCTTATCGGTATTTTAGGAATCTTCTATGGTGCCGGAGGTGAAACCATGAATATTCTGGAAATAGTTAAACTTCAGATACCAACCGAAATGCAACGTATCTTCTTCCCGATGATATTTCTCGGATTTGGTGTGCTGGGTGCATTATTCCCATTCCATACATGGAGTCCCGACGGTCACGCCTCAGCGCCGACAGCCGTATCTATGCTTCATGCAGGTGTTCTGATGAAACTGGGAGGTTACGGATGTTTCCGTGTAGCCATGTATCTGATGCCTACCGGAGCTGCCATCTGGGGTGATTTCTTCCTGGTGTTGACTACCATTTCAGTTGTATACGGTGCTTTCAGTGCTGTGGTACAGACCGATTTGAAATACATCAATGCCTATTCTTCTGTAAGTCACTGCGGCCTGGTACTGTTTGCTTTGTTGATGATGACTAAAGTAAGTGCTACCGGTGCCATTCTCCAGATGCTGAGCCATGGTTTGATGACAGCATTATTCTTCGCCCTGATTGGTATGATTTACGGACGTACACATACCCGTGATATCCGTCAGCTAAGCGGACTGATGAAAATCATGCCTTTCCTTTCTGTTGGTTATGTAATCGCCGGACTTGCCAACCTCGGTCTTCCGGGCTTAAGCGGTTTCGTTGCCGAAATGACTGTATTCGTCGGATCATTCCAGCATGCAGACTCATTCCATCGCATATGTACAATCATTGCAACGATGAGTATCGTTATTACAGCCGTATATATCTTACGCGTTGTCGGTAAAATACTATACGGAACTTGTACTAATCCGGAACATCTGAAGCTGACCGATGCAACCTGGGATGAGCGTTTTGCCGTAATCTGCCTTATTGTGGCTGTCGCCGGATTAGGTCTGGCTCCTTATTGGGTAAGCCATGTTATCAGTGGCAGTGTAGAACCTATTATTTCACAACTTTGTCAATTATAACGCATTATGGATATAATAACAACTTTACATACCATGCAGGCAGAAATCGGTTTGGCAATTATTCTGATAATTGTGCTACTTGCCGATTTATTCCAGAAGGTTCCTTCTCCGAAAAACATGCAGCGGCTTTCATGCGCATTGCTTGTTATTCTGCTACTCAACAACGTATTCAATTCTGCCAGTGGAGAAGCTTTCGGAAGCATGTATATAAATACTCCCATGACATCTGTAGTAAAAACAGTCCTCACATTAGGAACAATACTGGTATTCATGCAGGCAGACACATGGCTGGAACGCGAAGACACACGTCATAAAGCTGGAGAGTTTTATTTATTGACTCTTTCTACCTTACTGGGTATGTTTTACATGGTCAGTGCAAGTAGCTTCCTGCTCTTCTATGTAGGACTGGAACTTGCCAGCATCCCGATGGCTTGCCTTATTGCATTCGACAAATATCGTCACCACAGTGCAGAAGCTGGAGCCAAATTCATTCTGAATGCCATGTTCTCGTCAGGTTTGATGCTTTACGGTTTATCATTAGTATACGGAACTTGTGGAACAATGTATTTCAATGATATCAGTACCATGATAACCGGAAGCCCGCTTCAAATCCTTGCCATGGTATTGTTCTTTGCCGGATTAGGCTTCAAACTGAGTCTGGTACCTTTCCACATGTGGACACCCGATACCTATCAGGGAGCTCCGACAACAGTCAGTGCCTATCTTTCTGTTATCTCAAAAGGAGCTGCAGCTTTTGCTTTGATGAGTATTCTGCTGAAAGTATTTGGCCCGATGGTTGCCGACTGGAGTCTGTTACTCTCTGTTGTAATCGTACTGACTATTACAATAGCCAATATTTTTGCAATCTTGCAGAAAGACCTGAAACGCTTCATGGCATACAGTAGTATCTCACAAGCCGGATATATTATGCTTGCTGTATTAGGAGCCTCAGCTCAAGGCATGGCATCTTTAGTATATTATGTAGTAGTTTATATTGTAGCCAACCTGGCAGTATTCGGTGTAATAGGAACAGTAGAACAACATAATGGAGGAACAGTCGACCGCGATGCCTATAATGGTTTTTATAAAACCAATCCTAAATTGAGTTTTGTTATGACCATTGCCTTATTTTCACTGGCAGGTATCCCGCCGTTTGCTGGATTTTTCTCAAAATTCTTCGTCTTTGCATCTGCTTTCCATGCAGGCCACTGGCTGGTAGTATTCCTGGCGTTGGTAAATACAATCATTTCGCTATACTATTACCTGCTCGTTGTAAAGGCCATGTATATTGTTCCTAATGAAACCCCACTTGCCACATTCAAAAGCAGTGCGACCACTCGTGCCTGTCTTTTTATCTGCCTCATGGGAATTATTTTATTAGGAGTATGCAGTTCTGTATATCAAATCTTTACAGAAGTTGCTGCTCTATAAACAATAAAGAGAGCTATTTAACCAAACAAAGAACAGATACTTAAGAATATAAGTTTCTATCTTTTAGTATTGCTGTTCGATAAGACTTTACCAGACAGAGGATTGGATCTCGCTTGAATAAGTCAGTTTCACGACCTCTGCCACTTTAAAAGTCTATCGGACAGCAATATTTTTATATTCTTGTCCACAACAAAATTTCCCTTATAGCCAGCTGCAAAATTTATTTTAACGCAAGAATGAACAATAGTAAGCATTTTTACGTTTCTATCATTAAATTTAATAAAGCAAGAGGGGTCGCCCTTTTCACATAAGCATCATCAGTAATAATCTGCAAACAGGTATATTGCTGAACTTTTACGCCGGAAAGCAATTATTTTATTATTTATTAATTTTATAATTATTTCATGAAAAAGCAACTGACAAACAAAACATTTTCTTGCGCACTTGTACTACTTTCCAGTTGTATGCTATCATGCGTAGATAGTGATTACGATTTAAGTAAGGATCTCGACATGACAATAACAGTGGGAGGTGATAACTTAACTATTCCAGCCAGCAATACAAAAGACATTACATTAGACAAGATTTTCGATTTAGATGAAGAGAGCACAGTAAAAACTGATGCAGCAGGCAACTATGCCCTTATACAGTCAGGTGAAGGCTCCAACACTCAGGTTACTATCGAAGACATTACAATTAACTCCAACGAGATAGCACTTCAGTCTGCCCGGACAGAATTAAACTATGAAGTATCTTTAGATGGAACATTGACAGCCACAGTAAGCGATAAAACGTCTTTCAGCATTGACAAGAAAAATATAACAACCGATGTTACCGCACTGTACAGTTCGGATGTCATCATGCCTGCCTCACTGCGCATGAATATAGAAGGAAACAATTCGCTGACACTTAAGAAAGGATTCCAACTAGATTTTCCTGAGTACATGACAATCAGTACAACAGATCAGCGAGTTGATATAGAAGGAAGTAATTTGATTTTTAAACAAGACATAAACGTATCCAGTACATCACCTCTTTATATTCCAATCAATATTACACATATTGATTTTGAAGCAATGGGAGATGGTAAAGGTCTTGTAGCTCCCGGACATCTGGTCATCGCAGATGATATAAAGATAAGCGGAACCAGTACAACAGAAGGAGGCAGCGCCATCCAGATGATTATGGATACGGAATTTAGAATCGATGAAATCCAGCTGACTCAAGTTACTGCCAAGGTTAATCCGGAAATCAATGTATCTATCGACCCTATTGCGATAAACAACTTGCCGGACTTCCTTCAAGACGAACAGGTAAGAATAGATATGACCGATCCTAAAATATATCTGACAGTCAGCAACACTTCTCCTATCGAAGTTAATTTCAGCGGTACACTGAAATCATACAAAGATGGAAAGGTTATTGCATCTGTTCCTGTCGGACAGTCACCCAACCTGATTACCATTCCCGGCAATCATGCAAATGATTATATAATCTGCCTGCACAGACTCGACAGTCAAGTAGAAGGAGCTGATGCCAGCGTTACTGTTGAGAACCTGAACGCTTTAATCGAAACCATTCCAGACGAAATCCGTATGGAAAGCATAGAAGCAAAAGCGTCCGACCGTGAATGTTCGATTATTTTAGGAACAACATACAATGTCAAGGCTGATTACGAGATTAATGCGCCATTGCAGTTCAATGAAGGAACCAACATCGTTTACAGCGACGTTATAGACGATTGGAATAAAGATGTGAAAGATCTGTTTGTAAAAGAACTGGTAGTTACAATGGACGCAAAGAATACTATCCCATTGACTATGAACATGGACGTAAAGGCAATAGACAAAAATGGAGCTGTACTGAATAACATTTCAACAGAAGTTTCCAGCCAGATAGCAGCAGGAACCATGGAAAATGCAAAAGTTACAGCACTCCAAATAACATTGAAATCGACAGATGCCAATGCATTCAAGGAACTGGACGGTCTGAAATACGAAGTCTCGGCTACTCCATCAGCTGAAACAAGCGGCAAAGTATTAAACAAGAATCAGTCCTTGCGTCTTGAAAACATGACTATAAAAATAAAAGGCGGTGTTACTGTCGATATGAATTAATCAATCCCTTACCAACAATTATTGAATTATATGAAAAGAAATAACATATACCACATTCTTGTTACTATTGCCTTTGTATGTCTTTGTACAGTTTCTTCTGCACAATCCTTACGTTCTGGCTATTTTCTCGAAGGATACACATACCGTCACCTGATGAACCCAGCTTTTTCACCCGAGCGAAATTACATAGCTGTTCCAGGTATAGGAAATATCAACGTTGGTGCTCAGTCGAATGTAGGTTTAAATACTTTCATCTATCCATACGGAAATGATAAGCTCACAACCTTCATGAACAGCACTTTTGTGCTCTGCGATGGGGGCGGCTGCACAAAACTGGCCGGAGGTGAGGCCTGAAGCACGTCCCGGCAGCCGCTGGTGGTGGTTAGGAAGTGCCGTCGATAAAGATAATCTGAATTATAACCTGAAGGAATATGGGAAGGCCGGACTGGGGAGTCTGGAGGTTACGCCTATTTATGGGGTAAAGGGAAATAAATCTCATAATATCCGCTTTCTGTCACCCGAATGGATGGAAATGTTCCGTTATACGCAGGAGGTGGGTAAGACAAACGGGATAGACATTGATATGAATACCGGAACGGGATGGCCTTTCGGAGGCCCCGAGGTATCTCTTTCACAAGCAGCAGCAAAAGCTATTTTTGAATGTTATGAGGTAAAGGGAGGTGAACCGGTAAGGTTGGAAATCGATATTCGTGACCTTAAAGAAGAGAAACAGCGGGATGTGGCTTACTTGGATTGTCTGATGGCTTATGGGGCAGACGGAAAAGTGGTGAATTTGACCAAGAAAGTTAAAGGCGGATATTTGCAGTGGAATGCTCCGACAGGTGATTGGAAGCTGGTAGCATTGTTTGTGGGGCGGACTTTTCAGAAAGTAAAGCGTGCGGCCCCCGGGTGAGAAGGGTATGTCATGGATCATTTTAGTCCGGTGGCCGTAAAATCTTATTTTGAGAAGTTTGATAAGGCTTTCAAGACAAACAAGGTCAACTTTCCCTGTACCTTCTTCAATGATTCGTATGAGGTGTACGGAGCCGATTGGACGCCTGCATTTTTGAAAGAATTTGCTGCACGTCGTGGTTATCGGCTGGAAAATCATTTTCCGGAGTTTATTTCACAGGAACGAACTGAACTGACACGTCGTCTGGTGTCTGATTATAGGGAAACATTGGGAGAACTTCTGGTTGAGAACTTTACGACTGCATGGACCAAATGGGCGCATGGGCATGGAAGTACGACCCGTAATCAGGCACATGGATCTCCTGCCAATCTGATTGATACGTATGCTTCGGTAGATATCCCGGAGTGTGAAGGGTTTGGATTGACTGATTTTCATATCAGAGGATTGAGGCGTGATTCACTTACACGTCCTAATTTCTCGGATATTTCCATGCTGAAGTATGCTTCCTCGGCTGCACATATTGCAGGAAAACCTTATACCTCTTCTGAAACATTCACCTGGTTGACGGAACATTTTCGTACTTCCCTCTCACAGTGCAAGCCTGATATGGACTTGATGTTTGTATCGGGTGTGAATCATGCATTTTTTCATGGTACGCCCTATTCTCCGAAGGAAGCTGCCTGGCCTGGTTGGCTGTTTTATGCCACGATAAACATGTCACCCACCAATACGATATGGCGTGACGCACCGGCTTTCTTTGAGTACATAACTCGCTGCCAGTCTTTTTTGCAATTAGGTAAGCCTGATGATGATTTCCTGGTTTATCTTCCGGTATATGATATGTGGAATGACATTCCGGGGCGTTTTGTCGGTTTTGACATTCATAAGATGGACCAGTATGCACCGAAGTTTATCAAGACGATACAAACCATTATGGCAGGTGGTTATGATGTAGACTATATTTCTGATTCTTTTATTAAAAGTACATCGTGTCAGGATGGTATGCTGAAGACAAGCGGAGGTGCTTGTTATAAAGCACTTATCGTACCTGCAGTAAAATTGATTCCAGTCTCCACCTTAAAGAAGCTGGTCGCATTGGCACGTCAGGGGGCAACTGTAGTGTTTGTGGAACATTATCCGGAAGATGTGCCGGGATATGCTTCATTGGAACAGAATTGGGCATTTAGAGCATATGCAGTATTAGATATGGGTGATGGTACAGAAAAAGTTGTATATGGTAAAAAAATTTACACAACAAATATGTATGAAATTGCAAAGAATTTATATAAAAATCAGAAAACAGGGCACACAGACTTTTAATTTCGGGAAAGGACGTATCATCGTGGGAAGTGATTACCATGAGGCATTAGAGCGTACGGGAGTTCCGGCAGAAGAGCTGAAGACACGTTGGGGGGCACAGTTTATCCGGCGTACACATACGGAAGGACATCATTATTTTATTTCCAACTTACAGGCTAAAGATGTGGAAGGATGGGTAACATTGAATGGTCTGAGGGCGGTGCCCTGAAGGAGCGAGAACTTGCCGGCAAGCATTCCCTCGTTGTTAT
>ENA-UPWM01000340-UPWM01000340.1-human-gut-metagenome-genome-assembly--contig:-NODE-340-length-19541-cov-7.484844_pt1 | contig 19541 bp, 15 predicted proteins | sample MGYA00250051_ERZ773379 | MGnify/ENA primary metagenome ERZ773379 (study PRJEB29103, sample SAMN06112020) | human gut metagenome | biome: human gut; feature: ankylosing spondylitis patient; material...
AACGGTAAGTATATAAGTGTCATTAAACCATGGAATGATTTCGCGCACTTTATTCATATTAACAATATAGCTTTTGAAAAAAAAAAAAAAACCGCAGGGACGTAGTTTTTCTTCCAAAGTTTTTAAAGGCAGGTTTGATTCCAGAATACCTTTATTGGTATAGATCAGTATTTTTTTACTGGTATCTGTTTTGATAAGATAAATTTCTTCTTTGGGATTAAAGACTAAAAGTTTATTGTTGTTCCAAATAGAGAGCTTGATAGGAAAATTACAGCGGGATGGCAACTGCTGCTGAGATTGATTCTGCAAAACTTTTTGCAATTTTATAACAGTTGCCTGCAGGCGTGTCTTAGTATAGGGCTTAAGAATGTAATCGAAAGCTTCAAGTTCGAAGGCTCGTACTGCGAATTGATCGAAGCCTGTGGAAAAAATTATTTTCGGAGGGTTGGGCAAAGTTTTAAGTTTCTCGCCAACGGCCAGTCCGTCTAATACTGGCATTTCAATATCTAAAAAAACAGCGTCAGCAGTATTGTTTGAAAAATAATCAAGTACTGCCTCTCCATGTTCACATTCAGCAATGATCTCCAAATTGCTGTTAGTTTCCAGTAAGGCTCGCAGTTCTTGGCGGGACGGAAATTCATCATCTGCGATAACTATTTTTAGCATTTCAATCCTCCTCTTGCTTTGGTATTTTAAAACTGACGGTAGTACCTGTACCATATGTGCTGTCTATATGAAGACCGTTGTCCGGGCCGTAAATTGCCATTAGACGTTTATGTATATTAGTCAGGCCAATGGATTTACGGCCAGGGATATCAAGAAGCAGCGAAGCCAGTTTTACTTCAGGAATGCCAATGCCATCGTCATGCACGGATATAAAAAAATATTCTGTATCTTGGCTGACTGTTATAGTGATAGTGCCGCCATCTAATTTTGACCGTAGACCATGTTTGACAGAATTTTCAATTATTGGCTGTAAAATTAGGGCTGGAACCTTAAAAAAGGCTGTGTCATCAATTTCATAATTTATTTTTAGTTTGTCGCCGAAACGTGCTATTTCAATATTAATATAGGCATTGATGTGCTGCAGTTCCTGCCGCAGGGAAATTAATGTATTTGGATCAGCAAGGTTTTGGCGGTAATAATCAGCCAGATAATTGATAAGTTTTTTAGCTGTCTGAGGCTGTACGCTGCAATAATAGCTGATTGTATTTAGGGCATTGAATAAAAAATGCGGATTGATCTGTGCCTGTAGAGCTTTTATTTCAGCATTGGCCAGCAGTTTAGTACATTCTTTGATCTGATTGATTTCGATATGCGTAGAAAGCATTGTTGCGATACCTTCAGCCAGCTTTGTTTCAAAGGCAGTCATTTTTTCTGCAACTATATGTCCCACACAAAGATAACCAATCGTGGCAGTATCGTTTGCCAGCGGCAAAGCCTGATAAGAAGTAAGTACAGTAAGCTTTTTATTGTTCAAGCAAAATTTTTCTGATAGCAGTGTTTCCAGGTCTCTCTGCAGGTAGTCAAGAAATGGCTGTTCTTGTTCACAGGCTGCGCAGCCAAGCAGCTGATAGTTAGAGGTAATACAGACAACGTCAAAGGATTTGACGTTTTGCAGGATGCTTTCCGTAATTTTTTGGGCGGCATTTTGATCGAAACCATTCTGCAAAATAGAAATTGAACTATTAGTAACATTCAGTGCAATTTTTGCCGCCAGCCCTTCAAGAATATCCTTCTGTTTATAACTGTCCATGATAAGACCGATAAAACAACCGGTACCTAAAGCTGTCGTGATCATTACCTGGAGAGCACAATCTTCAATTGATGGTGTAAATGTGTGGGGATAACAAAATAAGGCGAGTAAAATGATATGGCTGGAAGCGAAAATAAAACTTACGCCGATAGCGTGAGGCAGCAGTTCTTTTTTTTGTTTGAACCAGTGTGATAAAAGTCCTGCCAGTAGCCCTTCTACTAGGAAAAAGCAGCCGCTCACGAGAGCAGCTTTGGTATGGATAAACAAAACATAGTGAACAGAGATGAGCAGACTTGTACAGAAACCGATTAAAGGACCGCTGACTAGACCAGCTACAATAATAAAGATGGAACTGGTGTTGATAAGCCAGCTTTCGCCATATAAAGACCAGTAAGTATTGAGGATGCCTAGCAACGAAAAAAACGCAATAATATGTAGCTTGTTTTTTAACGAATAATTTTGTTGAAATAAGGTTGTTTGAAAAAACGCGGTTCGGCTGCAGATAAAGAAAATAATTAAAAATACTGCTAGTCCAAACCATAAATGACTCATTGTTTGGTAAAGAAAGTTCAGCATGAATTGCTCCTTATAAAGGCAAAATCATGCATCTTATTGCAGATTTTGTCATCTTGAGTTCATTTTTATCCTAAAAGTTGCATTTTATGTTATTTTAAATTTAGGAAATTGGTTGAATTTATCAGATTAAGTTCATTATATAAAAATTTAGTTATACATACAAGAAATGCATCCATTCTATTATGGAAGGGGGATAGTAGCTAATAAGCGCGAAAGGAGAAATTTATTATGGATTTGAAAACGTGTCTTTATGTTGGGTTTGCTCTTTATACGATATTTGTTATTTATGTGGGTTTTATTGGCTCTAAAAAAATAAAAGGGTTAAGTGATTTTGCGGTTGCCAGCGAAAGTATGGGACCGATATCATTAGGATTGGCTTTTGCCGCCTCTTTCTTTAGTGCTGCTACTTTTCTGGGGTATGTCGGATACGCTTACGCCTGGGGGGCTTCCGCTTTATGGATATTTTTAGCTATTTTTGGCGGGTCTACATTAGGGTTTATCGTTATTGCAAAAGGTGTGCGTGACAGTAATACTAAAATTAAAGCTTTATCATTGCCGGACTGGCTGGGAGAAATGTATAAAAGTGACTTTTTGAGGGCGTTGGTTTCTATTATCGTTATGATTCAGATGTTTTATGTGGCTGGTCAATTATCGGCAGGCGGTACGCTTTTATCAGGCCTTTTGGATATTGATTACAGTACTGCCGTTATTGCGGTAACTGTAGTTACTATTGTTTATGTCACTTTAGGTGGTTTGTTTGCGGATGTTTATACAAGTATTGGTCAGACTTGTTTGATGATGTTTGCTGGTGTGATTGTTTTCTTGTCAGGATTCTTTTTCTTCAAGGGCGGCATTACAGAAGTCAGTACGATCATTGCTGCGCGTGATCCACTGTTGACTGCGGTCATTAATCCTAAATCATTACATATGTACAGCTACGCTACTGTTTTCGGTGTTATTTTGATTGAATTTGCTTTTTCTGGACAACCGCAGCTGCTGACAAAAATTTTAGCATTAAAAGATCCTAAAGATATGAAAAAAATGATCTGGACTTGGATTGTTGCCTCATTCTGCTGTATGTTGGTAATTTTTGGCGGTTTGTATATGCTGGCACTGAATCCTGATCTGCAGCAGCCTGACTATGCGGTAGTAGAATATGTCAGAGCTTATTTTCATCCCATTATCAGCACGTTGCTTGCGGTTTCGATTGTAGCGGCATTGATGTCGACAGCCTGTGGTCTGCTTTTGGTTATGACAACCTGTATTGCTAATGATCTTTTTATTAAAACGTTGGTTAAACGTAAAATCATAAATATTCCGCAGGAAAAAGCTCAGAGGATCGCATTTATGATGACGAAGATATTGCCGGCAGTTTTTGGGATTATTTGTGTTTTGATGACACTGCATCCACCGCAATTTATGGGAGTCATGGTCTGGATTGGCATTTCTGGTGTCGCTTCAGCTACATTAGCACCGATGCTGATTGCTATTATCTGGCCTGAACGTATTAATGCTACTGCCGCTATCTGGGGAGCGATTGCAGGAGAAGCAACTTACATGGTTGTTTATCTGTTTACTAATATTGAAAAAAGCGTTATGGCAGCCGGTGCCTGGGGGTTGATCGTCAGTTTTGCGGTAATGTGGCTACTGTCTTCTAATAAAAAGAAACAGCGAATAACAGAAATGTGATCAAAAGTAAAGGATGTGATGAAAAATGTTGTGGGCAAGTCCGATGCTAACAGTTTGGGCCGTAGGTTGTGTATTGACACTTATAGTTTCATATATCCTTTTAGAAAAATGGTATTGAGGCAGGTGTAAATGATGAGGAAACCAAAAGTCGTAATTCTGGGAACTGGTGGAACTATTGCCGGTAAAGCAGGCTCTAATACAGAAATGACAGGCTATCAGGCTGGTGAAATAGGTATTCAGACCTTGATAAATGCTGTTCCGGAAATGCTTGAAGTTGCGGATGTAACTGGTGAACAGTTCTGCAATATCGGCAGTTTTGATATGATTGATGATATCTGGCTGAGATTAAGCCGTAGGGTCAGTGAACTTCTGCAACAGCCGGAAGTCGATGGTATTGTTATTACACATGGTACAGATACGCTGGAAGAAACAGCATATTTTCTAAATTTAACTGTTAAAAGTGAGAAACCGGTGGTTTTAGTTGGCGCTATGCGTCCGGCAACAGCGATGAGTGCCGATGGTCCTGTCAATCTGCTGAATGCAGTTGCTTTAGCCGGTTCGCAAGAGGCGGTTGGTAAGGGCGTATTGATTGCAATGAATGATCAAATTAATGGGGCTCGTGATGCAACTAAAACCAATACTACACATGTGGAAACATTTAAATCGTGGGAACTGGGATATTTAGGCTATTTTCAAAATGGGAAACCTATTTTCTATAAAGCAAGTCTGCGTCGGCATACGGCAGCAGCTGAGTTTGATATCAGTAAAGTAACTGCTCTGCCGCGAGTTGATATCGTCTATCTGCACGTAAACTGTGATGATATTTTAGTAAGAGCGGCAGTTTCGGCTGGGGCGCTGGGAATAGTTATTGCAGCCTTTGGTCACGGGAATCTGCATATCAATATAAAGCCTGCCCTGATCAATATTGCTCGAAGTGGTATTCCTGTAGTACGCAGTACGAGGGTCGGTAATGGTATCGTAAGCCGGAGTGCAAACGATACTGATAACAAATTTATAGCTGCGGACAGTCTTAATCCGCAGAAAGCCAGAATACTTCTGCAATTGGCGCTGCTTAGAACGAAAAGTCCAGAGGAAATTCAAAGAATGTTTGATGAATATTAAGGAATAATAGTAAAACACCGCTTGTTTAAACAAGCGGTGTTTTCTTTGTATCAGAAGAAATAAATCTTTTGAATAAGCGCAGCGTCAGGTGCCGTCCGCTCGATGCGGACGAGCGCTTGACAGGGGGGGGCTACTTGATGATAAAATAAAAATAATAGGAATATTTATGAAAATAATTATATAAACAAATAAGTAAAATTCTAAATAGTTGTATAAAACAATAAATATATAAGATCAGGTGCAGTAATGCTTAATAGAGAAACAGGTGTAAAACCTGTGCTGTCCCGCAGCTGTAATGCAGAGTTAGTCTTAAAATGTCACTGGGAAACTGGGAAGGCAAGACGAGCGATGAAGCAGAGCCAGAAGAACTGCCTGATTTTGACGCTATAAAATTCCTGCGATTGATGGGATTGCGCAATTATTTGACGCCTTTCTGTATTTATATGCAGAAGAGCGTTTTATTTTGTTTCAAGGGCAAAAGCTTTTGAATAAATGTAGAAATAATATGGGAAATGGATGTGGTTAAAGGTGAGAAGATTTGTAAAGAAAAGGTCATTGATATTTACACTGATTGGTTCAAGTTTTTTGTTTAGTGGTGTTACTGCTCATGCTGAAGAAGTTACAGAAAGTTTTACACTTGACCCTATGGTCATTACTGCTACAAGGACGGAGATGAGCGTGAAGGAAAGCCCCTCGGCTGTAGAAATTGTCAGCAGCAAAAAATTGGAAGAAACACAGGCGAAAACGTTGCGTGACGCTTTAAATTCTGCGTTGGGAGTAAACGTCTTTAATGATTTTCAGGGACGCAGTAATGTCAGTATTCGCGGCAGTGAGTCAAGGCATGTTTTAATTATGGTAGACGGTAAGCGTTTGGGTGGGGAACTTTCCTATAATTCCGCTAATGCCTGGGACGTTGATCGTATTCGCATGGAGGATGTGGAACGTGTAGAAATTATCAGAGGTCCAGCCGGAGCTTTGTATGGCAGTGATGCTATGGCGGGGGTTATCAATGTAATTACAAAAACTCCGGAAAAAAATGCCGGTAGTATCAATTATGAATATGGCTGGTATGAAAATGGTAAAGGTGCTGGCTACAAGTCTAATGTTTATCTGCAGGGGGTTAAAATGTATCCTATAAGTTAAATGCTGGCTTGAATAATAATAGGCCTTATATGGATCCAGCAGGCAGCGGAGATGAAATGAATTTTTATGGAAAGGAACAACCGATATCTTTAAGTGTAGGTTATAAGTTTGATAATGGAAATCAATTATCTGCCGATTTCAGCAGGATTAAAGAGGATAATCAGAAGGGTAGTTCATCTGTAACAGTTATGAGGCCGGGTGAAGTCTGGCAAAATAAAAAATCTACTATTTATAATGATAACAAACGTACAGATTATTCACTGACCTATAAAGGTGATGATGAAAAGCAAAGCTGGATTATCAGAGCTTATCAATCGGTTTATGATAAACGTTATACAAGTCAGGATGTTACGCAAATGTTTACGGGCGGCAAACCTGGAACAATAACTGTTAAAGATCCTAAGATTGATACTGTAAAAAGGACCTTGAGTGTTATTGAAGGTCACGATTCATGGCATATGGGAGATAAACATTATTTAACGGCAGGGCTGGAGTACCGCCGGGATAACAGTGAAGGGACCAGATTAAAGAAGAAAGGTACTCCTGTAGCTGGAGGCAGTGCATATAATGCTTATGATGAAGCGGCTATTAATTATACTGCCGTATATGTTCAGGATGAATTTAAACCTGATGAAAAATGGTTGATTATTCCTTCTGTACGTTATGATTACAGTGATAAATTTGGCAGTGAAATAACAAGCCGTTTGGCAACTACTTATAATGCGGCTAAAGACATACGTGTGAAGGCTGTTATCGGTCAAGGGTATAAAACTCCTACAGTTAATGAGTTGTACCATTTTTGGGAGATGTACGCTGCTAATCCGGGTGGCTCAGGACAGTTTTTTGAGGGTAATCCAGATTTGCAACCGGAAAAATCTTTAAGTTATGAATTAGCTGTGGAGAAGGACTGGGGAGATAAAACTACAGCTCATTTAGGAATTTTCCGCAATGACGTTAAGGATTTGATAAGTTCATACTGGACAGGCAGATTTACTGATGATGATCCCAATAGCTATCCGGGACTTGGTAGAGATCAGGTTATGACTTATCGGAATGTACCAAAGGCAACATTACAGGGTGTAGAATTTTATGGTTCGCATGAATTAGGGAAAAATATTTTTATGAATTTTGGTTATACTTATTTAGATGCTAAAGATAAGACAGGCGGAACGCGTTTAACTGATCGTGCTAAGCATCAGTTAACTTTTGGTGTATCTTATCAACCGCAAAATATTTATGCCTGGGATTGCAGTTTTGATATTGTTTCTAATCTAAATTATTATTATCACAACGCAGATAAGAGTACAATGGGGAATTCTGTATATTCTACTAAGAATTTTACTATTGCTAATATTATGGCCTCAAAACACCTTACTAAAGATGCCAAGATTTATTTGGGGATCGATAACATAAGTAATCATAGGAATTTTGGCGCTTATGCTGATGGAAATTTAGGACGTTTGTATAGAGTTGGTATGGAATATAAATTTTAATACATAGTAGAAATATCTAGCGGGCTTAATGCCTGCTAGATATTTTAAATGGAGTTATGATATGAAAAAAATAATTTTAATGCTGTGCTTGTTGGCAGTTTCAGTAACTATGTATGGCTGCACTTCAAAAGAAATTCATAAAGATAGCGGGTTGATGAAAATAACGGACGATAATGGCAGGCAGGTTGCTTTTTCCAAAAAGTCCGTAGTCTTGCGCACACCCATAATTTGGTTGGATGATGAAAAGCCTGATGCCAGACCACCTCCTTTAGAATTTTGAATCAATACAATGAAGCACATCAGCACAGATGCAATCAGCATTAAGATAACTAATAATAAATACATTTTGTTATTTTGATTTAGCGTTAATAATCAATTTCTCCAAAAATCTGATTTGGTCTGCAAAGTAAGCATTTTTTTTTGGATAATTCAAACTTAATTTTTTAATTATTTCAAGAGCTTTCGAATATCGTTGTTGTTTAACATAGATTTTGGCTAAAGTTTCGGTAAAACAGCTATCATCTTCTTCCTCTGCCGCACTCACTTCTTCCGAAGGAGTAACAGAGATTTCCGCTTCCTCTTTTAAAGGTTTCAGACAGAGAGGAGCCTCACTTTCGCTCTTTTCAATAAAATCGTCTATCAGTTCGTATCCTTTCAACTTCGGAGCGACTTCTTCCGATTCGGCAGCAGTCGTATTGTCTTCCAACAGATAAGTTGTATAGTCCATTGAATAGTCGAAAGTTGTCTGACCGGCCACCTCCTCCGGCACCGTAGACAGAAAAGCGTCAATCAACGCCAGGGTGCGGTCTACCGAAGGCTCGTTTTTCAGCACTTCCGTAAGGGGCACTCCTTTCTTACGGGACTGGACGGCAAACCGGTCACCTTCGATCAACTGAAACAGTTTCCGGCGATCGGCAATGTACAGAACCGCTTTCCGCAGTTCCGCGCCAAAATTAATATCATGGAGAATATATAGGTTCTTTAGATACAACAGGCGAAGCGACTGAAAATACGGATACCGCGCGAGCATATTGCGCAGCTCATACAAAGTATCCCTATCCAGCGTTTCAGGGTGCTGAATCCATTGTTGAAAGTTAACAGAAGTCATTAAAATTACCAGTTTGCTACAGTTGCATTAAATATTTGGTCGGTTATCTCTTTAGTCATTTCAGCAATTAGTCCGTCTTGTACAGCCGTCAGCAACTGACTGGAATCATAGGTACGGAAAGCTGAAAACTGTTGTTCGAAGTCTTCGGCGTGGTTTGTGTTGTTGACAAAGCGTACATTCACCGTAATGGTCAGTTTCGTCTCCGAAGAATAACCGTCGGCGGATACAGCCTGGTTGTATTGGTTGTAGCCTGTAATTTCTCCGTCGATCTGCAAATCCGCGTTCTGATTCGGCTTCAGCAGTTGGAGCCGTGTCTGACGGATAAAGATATCTTTCAGATCCTCATTAAACTTCGTTGCCAACGGTGCATACACATACTCCGACTTAATAGGGAAGTCGGCAATCGAAATGGTTTTCACCTTATCATAATTGATAGACGAACCATTAAACTTATAGGAAACAGTACACGCAATGACTACCAACGGTAATGCAAGCAGTAGCGCAACGCGTGGCGTTATCTTTTTAATCCAGTTCATATTCTTTTATTTTTCTATAAAGCGTACGTTCGGAAATCTTCAGATCCCGGGCGGCACCTTTCCGTTTTCCATGATGTTTCTCCAGTGCTTTACGTATCATTTCCTTTTCAACTTCATCCAGTGCCAAGTTTTCTTCTACATATTCTTCCGTATCCTGAATATCATCATCGTCGTCTTTCGGACAGACAGTTGCCTGCTGCATCGGATGAATAATGGCAGGCACCGAAGGCTGGTTTGCCGTTGTCACTACCGGAGTAGCGACGACTTGCCCTACTTGTCCCATTTGTGCCACCTGCCCTGCACGTTCAGCCATCATGTTGTGCACCATCTTCCTCAGTTCGGCCACTTCCTGACGCATATCGAACAGAACGGAATAAAGAATTTCCCGTTCGCTCTCAAAACTTTTACTCTCCCGTGTTCCCAGCAATGCCGGCAGACGTTGTACATTCTGTGCGGGAAGATAGGTTTGCAGAATAGCTGCCGTAATCTCCCTGTTCGTCTCGATAATAGATATCTGCTCGGTGATATTCTTCAACTGGCGCACGTTTCCGGGCCACGGATAAGCAAGAAGTTCTTTCTTCGCATCCTCCGTCAACTGAATGGCCGGCATCCGGTACTTTGCCGCAAAGTCCGCCGCAAATTTACGGAACAACAGAAGCACATCGTCTCCCCGCTCACGCAAAGGAGGGATCTGAATAGGCACCGTATTCAAACGATAATATAAATCTTCACGAAAACGTCCTTCCGCAATAGCTTGCGTAAGATTGACATTCGTAGCTGCAACAATACGCACATCCGTCTTTTGTACTTTCGACGAACCTACTTTGATAAACTCGCCACTCTCCAGCACACGGAGCAGACGTGCCTGTGTAGGCAACGGCAACTCCCCTACTTCATCCAGGAAAATCGTACCGCCGTCCGCTTCACCGAAATATCCTTTCCGTTCACCAATCGCACCGGTAAATGCTCCTTTCTCATGGCCGAACAATTCCGAGTCGATCGTCCCTTCGGGGATCGCTCCACAGTTGACAGCGATATACTGTCCGTGCTTCCTCCGGCTGTATTGATGAATGATTTGCGGAAAACTTTCCTTTCCAACTCCGCTTTCTCCGGTAATCAGCACAGACAAATCGGTAGGAGCTACCTGAATGGCAACATCTATGGCGCGCAACAATGCCTCGGTATTTCCGATAATACCGAAACGCTGCTTCACTTGTTGTATCTCCGTTTTTGTCATTACTTCCTATTAATCTTCGTCTACTGTATCCAGCTTTAGTTTGTCACTATCATCCCGTTTCTCGTAATACTGTTTCCGCAACGGATTTGCATGGGCTACTTTCTCCCGTTGACGATTACGGAACACATCAATGGCAACATAAACTGCCTGACGGAACGAGTCCTCGCTCGCCAGTCCCTTGCCTGCGATGTCATAAGCCGTACCATGTGCCGGAGAAGTACGCACTACCGGCAGTCCTGCCGTATAGTTTACTCCGTCATCCATAGCCAACGCCTTGAACGGAGCCAGCCCCTGGTCGTGGTACATCGCCAATATTCCGTCGAAATGCGTATAATTGCCCGATCCCATAAAGCCGTCGGCAGCATAAGGTCCGTAACAAAGAATCCCCTTTTCCTCCATTTCCTTCATGGCAGGGATAATCACTTCCTGTTCTTCCGTACCCAGCAAACCGCCGTCTCCGGCATGAGGATTGAGAGACAACACCGCAATACGCGGAGCACCGATGCCGAAATCCTGCTTCAGGCAATGATGAAAGATCATCAGCTTTTCCTGAATCAGTTCCTTCGTAATCGTAGTCGCAATCTCTCTGACAGGGATATGCGTCGTCACTAGAGCCACACGAAAATCATTCTTCATCAGAATCATCAACGATTTGTTTCCGTTGCCCAAACGTTCTTCGATATACTCCGTATGTCCGGGGAAAGAAAATTCTTCCGACTGGATTGTATGTTTGTTAATCGGAGCTGTCACAATTACGTCAATCAGCCCCTCACGATAGTCTTCAATAGCCCGTTCCAAAGCGCCCAATGCGGCCTTACCGGCTTCGGGGTCAGGTTTGGAAAACTCAACTTTCACTTCATCATCCGTACAGTTCACTACGCTCAAGCGGTTGCATCCCGCTTCGGAAGCCGTATTGATAATACTGAAGTTAGTCTGCACATCCAAAGCCTTGCGGTGATAAGCAGCGACTTTCGGTGAACCGTAGATAATAGGAGTACATAATTCCAGCATGGTAGGATCCGAGAATGTCTTTAAAATCACCTCATAGCCTACCCCGTTAATGTCTCCCTGGGTGATGCCGATTCTTATTTTATTATCTTCCATGTTTTTATTTATTAGTTTGTTCCGCTTCCTTGGCTGCTCCTCCCAATGGGATCTGGTTTTGCTGAACCTCATTCGGAAGTTTCAGTGTATAAAGAGATGCCTCCATTTGGCGCACTAGGTTACGTTTCATTTTATCAGGTGAATAAACAAATATTTCTGCTGTGATAATTCGTTGGTTTTTCTCATCCAGACGCGTGTGAGACACATACGGGCCACCCATGAAGTCCCCCTTCATGCGCCATAATCCGCGTGCTTCCATTGTGTAACTGTTCTGTACATTGATCGGACGTACATCGGTCAGTAAAGAATCCGTTGACATATAAACCCCTTCCTTGAATCCCGGAATGTTCGCCTTCATCACAGAGTCACGCTTATGCACAAAATATTCTTTGGTGAACGTATCTTTATCGGTATAAGGATAAGAATACATCACGAAGTTACGGTCGGCAGTACCTGTATTGGTGGAAGCCCAGAAGAAATCTTTTCCGGTCTTTGAATTAGCCAGTTCGGCAGGCAACCAGATATCGCAACCAAATAAGCTATCCACTTTCTGTGAGATAAAATTGCTGTGCTTTTCTTCCAGCATGGAAATCTGACGATTCATTTCCGCACGGGTGAAGAAGTCAACAATAGTCTGCTTATTCTCTTCCACAAACTTTTGGAATTCTTCTTCATTCGGAGCCTGAATGGTCAATATCATTTGCGGATTCGCATACACATCCTTCGCATATTTGAAAGAAGCTTTCGTATAAATGTCCTTTATATCTACGATAATGATATTGCGGATCAACTTCAACGTTGAATCATAATCTTTCGGTGAAGTATACATAATACGGAAAGAAGGTTCCGACTGCGGCAACCCCGGCATATCCGAATCGAGCACATCATGCAAGGCCCTTCCTGCCGCACGATCCCAAACGCCGTGATCTACTACTACCAAAAGTTCGTATGCACGCCCACTAGAAGTGTGATTCCCTTTCAGACCACAAGAAGCAAAAACGAAGGCTATCAAAGCCATGCTTAAATAAGAAAAGTACTTTTTCATGATGTTCGATTTTTATATTAGCTCTTTTTATTTTTCTCCTGTTTCGCAGTCGACAACATGCCGCAGGCTGCAAAAATATCTTCTCCGCGCGAAGAACGGATTGTAGTAAAAAGCCCGTGCGTGGTCAAATAGTCACGGAAACGGGTCATTGTATCCATATCTGCCCCTTCAAGATCAACTCCCGGAATGTCATGGAACCGGATCAGATTTATCCTGCAATCCAATCCACGCAACAGTTTCAGCAACTCCTTGGCATAGACTTGCGAATCGTTGAGTCCCTTAAAAACAATATATTCAAATGAAAGTCGGCGCTGTTTGCTAAAATCATAGTTTTTTAACAGTTCCACCATTTCGGTAATCGAATAGCCTTTTTCCGCCGGCATCAGTTCGGAACGCTGCACCGCCAACGGCGAATGGAGGCTGATTGCCAAATGACAATCACTTTCTTCAATAAAACGTTTCAGCCCTTTCCGCAATCCGACAGTGGAGAGGGTGATACGCTTCGGACTCCATGCATAACCGTAATCAGCCGTCATTATCTCCAATGCCTGCAATACTTCATCCAGGTTATCGAGCGGTTCGCCCATGCCCATCATCACGACATTTGTCAACTTGTCCCGTTCCGGCAACGAATGAATCTGATTGATAATCTGACTGGCGGTCAGGTTGGCCTTATAACCTTGTTTTCCGGTCATGCAGAACTTGCAGTTCATCTTGCAGCCTACTTGTGAAGATACACACAAAGTCGCCCGGTCATCATCCGGGATATATACGGATTCTACAAAGTGGTTCTCACCTACTTTATACAAATACTTCACCGTACCGTCCACAGAGCGCATTTCATCTACCGGCGCCTCTGCTCCCACCTCATAGTTCTGCTTGAGCAACTCCCGATACTTCAACGACAAATTTGTCATTTCATCAATCGAGGCCACCTTCTTATCGTAGAGCCACGATGCAATCTGCTTGGCGGCAAAGCCGGGCATTCCCAGTCTTTTCGCCAGCGATTGAAGCTCCACAAGAGTCATTCCTAAAAGAGGATATTTAGACATTATTCCTTCTGTTCATGGTTTATATTTGCAAATGTAAGGAAATAAAGTCGATTTCCGTACAGCGAGAATGTAAAAGTTAACAAAAAAGGTCGTTCCCGAAAGAGGAACGACCTTTTGCAGTTATCGTTTTTACGATTAAGTCTTAGAAGAACAGGTAACGTGTATCTTTTACGTTTCCTTTCAGATACAAGTCATTCATCAGACGGCTTGCGAAGCGTGCGTGCATATTAGTCAACGTAGCTTCTTCATCTTTTGCGTTGAATGTATCGTTCAGTTTGTCCTTGCCATATACTTGCAGAACAAATACGCCGGCATTACCTTTGATCGGAGCGCTCAATTTATTTACTTCAGCAACAGAAGCATAAGCGCCAACCAACGGTTCGCTACTACGCAAAGCAGATACATAAGCCGGAGCAGCAAACGTTACCATTTTCAAAGAATCGCTGACAGCGTTCGGCATAGCCTTGTACTGGTCGAGTGAGGTTGCGTTGGCAGCCTTCATGTCAGCCATAATCTTTTCAGCTTTCTTATCTTTCACGATCTCAGCTCTCAACTGTTCCTGTACGGCTTTCAATGGACGGTATCCTTCCGGCTTGATGTTTACCAGACCAACGACCATCATGTGATCGCTTTCGCCACATTCATACAAGCCTGATACTTCACCCGGTTTTGCTTTATCGAATGCCCATCTCAACGCTTCTTTTGTACCTCTCACACCACCGATACCATGTTCGGAGCTATACAAATCAGCTCTGTCAAGCAATTTGTATCCGGCTTCTTCGGCGTTAGCCACCATTTTCTCAACAGAAGGATTGGCAGCGATAAACTGGCTGAAGTCATTGTAAGCACGGTTGTATGTTTCCTTGCTGAATTCAACTTCACGCTTCACCACAGCTACTTTATATTTATCCTTCACTGCTTTCTTGTTAGTCACCTGAAGAATAACGTTAGCTTGACCCAACGGCAAGTTTACCAGTTCGTTCACACCTGTGCTGTTAATAGCAGAAATAAATTTCAAGTTGTCACCGTCAATTTGTGCACCTTCGTACTGTGCAGCAGTCATCCAGTTGGAATCACCGGTCTGACCGTATTTCTTAGCAAGCTCTACGAAGTTAGCACCACCTTTGATAGCATTGTAGATACTGTCGGCCAGAGTTTTCGTCTTAGCTGCATCTGCTGCATATACCTGAATCTGACGGAACTCAACAGAATCGGCAGCCGCAGTCTTGGCTACAATTTTGAATGAGTTGATCGTATTATCGCCACCATTATAGTAAGGACCATAAACAGAACCAACAGAAGCAGAGTCCAAACGTGCAACTACATCCGACGGGAAAGCAGTCTTGTTGTAGAACAAGTCTACATAAGGAGCTTCCGAACCAACCGAACGAATGAAAGAAGTATAATCATCCGTTGTAGTAGCCAACTGTTCAGTAGCTTCGTCCACTTCCTTCTGGATAGCGGCGCGGTCGGCTGCACTGGCAGTTACCTGTACGTCGATGTATTTGATATCACGAGTTTCCTGGTATTGCTTGAACTGTTCTTTTTTCTTGTTATACAAGTCTTTCAGTTCCGATTCCTTCACTACGATTGTAGAATCTACCACAGAAGAATAAGGAACGGCAGCCAGCAACATATTGTATTGGTTTACTCTTGCGTCGAAAGCATCCTGTGCTTCCACCGGGTTAGAGATAAGCGCTTTGGATACCAATGCCTGATACTTTTCAGCCAGACGGCTCTGAATCAGAGTTTTCTGAATGAACGACCAATATTTATACATATTGTTGTACTGTTCAGCATACTGTGCCGGCATTTGCGATTCGTTCATTTTGGCATATTCTACCAGGAACTTGTTCAACATATCCTTGTCGAAGTTTCCGGTTTGCGGATTCTGGAAAGGAGTCTGTCTCAACAAAGGATGAACGCCAGCTTTCAGGATATCCTGAATTTCAGCAGTAGAAACAGTCAGTCCCAGTGCTTCAGCTTCTTTTTCAATCAGTTTATTGTTAACGTAGGAACGCCATACTTCATCGCGTACCTGACTGGTTTGTTCGTCATTCAAGGCGGTCACTCCACGCATGAGTTTCACCACTTCGGTATATTCTTCTACCAAGTTCTGATACTCCTGAGCGGAAAGAGCGTCTCCGTTCACCTCACCAACGTCATGTGCCTGGTGCGGCTGCATCACCTTCCATGCATCACCCGCAATGAAAGCAAACAGCGCCAAGCCGATAACAATCACCAATAGAGGTCCTTTCGACCTAATGTTTTGTAATGTTGCCATTTTGATTAATACGATTTATGTTTATTATTATTTCTTCTAATTGTCGTTTTAGCGCACGAAGATACAAAAAATGCTAATATGCTTCTATTTATTGGCTAAAAATTTCTCGGTATTCGTCATTATTCCATGACTTTTAGGCGAACCAGTTCTATTTTCGTCGCCGTCACCTTGATTATCTTGAACTGATAACGTCCTACCCGAATCACTTCATGCAGTTTTGGGAAACTCTGATATTGATTCAGAATCAGTCCTCCCACTGTCAGATATTCGTCGGATTCAGGCAAGTCGAGACCGAACGTTTCGTTGACTTTCTCAATCTCCAGACGGCCGGACAATACATATTCATGTTCGTCTATCTGCTTGCTGATATAGGAAGTGTTATCATGCTCGTCTTCTATATCACCGAAGATTTCTTCTACCAGATCTTCCAATGACACAATACCGGACGTTCCGCCAAACTCGTCCACCACTACCGCAATTGTCTTTTTCTGTTGCATGAACAGTTTCATCAGCTTATTGGCGGACATTGTTTCGGGAACAATCGGCACTTGCTTCACATTCTCGTGCCAGTTGGTCGGTGCGCGAAACATCTCCGAAGAGTGGATGTAACCGACCACATTGTCAATATTACCGTCATATACGATAATCTTGGAGATACCCGACTCTATAAAACGGCTTTTCAGTTCATCCAGCGAAGTTGTGAGATCAACCGCCACCACCTCAGTACGGGGAACAATACAATCGCGTATTTTAATATTCGAGAAGTCAAGTGCGTTCTGGAAGATTTTCACTTCCGTATCCAGTTCCTCCTCATTCTCGGCATTATCAATGCTGCTCTGTACAAAATAATCAAGATCCACCTTTCCGAAAGCTTTGTCGGACGCATCCTTGTTTACCTTCATGCCGAAAATGCGCAGGAAGATGCAAGACAAACCGGAAGACAACTTGGATATAGGATATAAAACAACGTAACAAATAAAAAGTGGAACGGCGAAAACGTTCAATACCATATTGGGATTGATCTTGAACAATGTTTTCGGCAGGAACTCTCCGGTCACCAAAATAATCAGGGTAGAAATGACAGTCTGTGCCAACACCATTAGGAAGTGATTGTCAATAAAGCCGGCCAGCAGATTTTCACCAATGATCTGAGCCATCAGGATACCATAGATAACCAGTGCGATATTGTTACCCACCAACATGGTAGAGATAAACTCGTTCGGGTTCTTGAAAAAGATAGAAAGGATGCGGGAAGTAATGCCCCCTTTGCGTTCCATTTCAAAACGCAGTTTGTCTACCGAGACAAATGCAATCTCCATTCCCGAAAAGAAAGCGGAGAAAAGCATGGTGATTATTAGAGAGATATAAATATTCATAGCTTATTTCACAGAATCTTTTTTCACAGAGTCCGGCAGGGCTTTTGTTTCCGGTTGTGGCGGAGCAGTCGCCTCGTCGTCGACGTAGAATATACCTTCAATATTATGAATCGTATAAACGGTCATTTGCTGATTGGAATCGAACCCATGCCCGGTGATAATCCGGTCCGGTTGCTGGATACGAATAAACTTGTCGGAATACACTTTCTGCGTAGCTTCATTCCAGTAAAGCAGTTCCGTATTGAAACGCTCTCCTTTCCGGTTTTGTATATCCACGTTTCCTATCAGTTTCCAGAGTCTTTCCTTGTCATAGTAGTAGGCAGTATCCGCTTTGATACTGGCTTCTATATGAAAGATCGAATCGAACTGTTCAAGATACACTCCTTTTTCAAATGCCCAATAAGACGGCTTCTTGCGGTCGAAAACCAGCCACTCTTCCGTATTCACCCGATAGCGGGTCACTCCCGAATCGGATATAAGGGTTGTCACTCCGGATGTCTGCATCACTGCCATGGAGTCACGTTCTGTAATAGCATCCCCCGTTATTTTCTTTTTGCCACCACAGGAGGGAAATAAAAGAAGCATAACAATTGTCCCTAAGACAATTGTTATGCTCATGCTTTTATGCAACAAACGGTTCTTTCGTTTTCGCAACATACGTTTATCTAATCGTTGTAGACTCTCCGATCCAGCCACCGATAGTAATACGGTCGCCAGCCTTGTAACCCAACATAAACAGGTCTTTTGCTTGCGGAGTGTGTGCAGAATATCTGCCGATCAATTTGTTTGCTTCTTCAGCTACACTCGGGTCTACTTGTTTTGCGCGTTGCAATTTGTCAATTATAACAAAGTAAGTACACTTGTTCAGTGCAGACTCGTCACTCCAGTTAGGACTCATTGCATAAAGGTTGGCAATCAAGATATACGGAGCGCCATAATTTTCATTGAGACCGATAGCTTTCTGACAGTAAGTTCTTGCCTGTGACAATTTCTTAGCAGAAGCCAACACAGCAGCAGCTGCGTATGCTTTTTCCGCTTTCTTTATATTGTCAGTTTCCAGGTTGATAGCTTCATCAAAGAATTTCACTGCACTGTCGATATCACCTTTCTTGAATGCCTGATATGCACATCCGGTAGCAGCCTCTGCTGTCGGTTCCATTTTATAAGCATAGAAAGATGCCTGCAAATAAGCTTCACTTTCCGTACATTTCATCATTTTCATGATGTCGATTACTTTCTTCAAATAAGCGAGGTCAGTCTGATTAGCTTCTACTTTCGGGCCATAAATTCCTTGCAGTGATTCACAATCAGCAGTACCACTGTTTACAAACAAGGCAACCAAGTTATCTTTGATACCCAGCAGACCTTTCTTCTTTGCTTCATTAGTTTCAGCAGCAATGGCAGCATCAGCATATTCGGAAGCAGCCAGATAATCCTGGATAAATTGTTCCTTATGAGCAGGATCAGCTTTCAGTTTATCCAAAGACATCTGCAGGAAATAGAAAATAGTAGCTCCGGCAGACTCGCCTTTTACAGCATTAACCGATTGGCTCAGCCATTGATAAGCCTGATTCACATCCAGTTTCGGAGCCAAGGCGATATAGTCTACAGCCTTGATACCCAAAGCTTCATCAGCAGAAGATACCTTCGTACCTTTAGCCAGGAATTCATCAGTGTATTTGATACGCAAGTCATGCGTATTCATCAGTTCATTAAAATATTTCTGATATTCCGGATTATTTCTGTCCTTAATCTGTGCCATTAAGCCTTTCAGAATTTTATATCCGTCAGTAAAAGTGTAGAAACGGAGTGTCGGACAGTTTTCCAACACAGCTTTCCAAGGAGTATACGCATCTTTAAAGTTACCTGCACGCACAGCTTCATGCGAGATACTACTGTTCGAGTTACAGTTAGTCGCATCCTGTGCTACCACAGTGGTTGCCTGAAACGGGGGATGTCAGTCGTGGCATTAGCATGGCGGTTGGTGACATCATATGCTACGGCAGGCTGGAATGTCTTG
>ENA-UPWM01000359-UPWM01000359.1-human-gut-metagenome-genome-assembly--contig:-NODE-359-length-19170-cov-44.300843_pt1 | contig 19170 bp, 14 predicted proteins | sample MGYA00250051_ERZ773379 | MGnify/ENA primary metagenome ERZ773379 (study PRJEB29103, sample SAMN06112020) | human gut metagenome | biome: human gut; feature: ankylosing spondylitis patient; material...
TCATCTGTTAGGGAGTCAATCTTACGGTTGGCTTCCTTCAGGTCTTTTCCTATTTCATCAAGTCGTGCTATCATTTCATCAAGCTGCTTGCTCTTGCTCTGATTCTCCTCGAACAGGAACAGGGCGAACCTCTTTATCTGCTCATTATCCATACCTTCAAGGGGTGTATGCTCCTTTTCGGGTCTGTCCATCATCTCTTCAAGATGCTTGCGTCTGAGTGTATTTTCTATGAGTTCTTCCAGTTCCATGTTCTCTAATATTTTATGTAAAGATACTCATTTTCAATGAGATATACAAATATTTAGAAAAACTTTTATCGCTGATTTTCAGAGTTTTATCATTAAATCTTTATGCTCGTTATTACCGGAGTTTCAAGTATTGTGACCAGGTCTTTCCAGTCTATCTTATACACTGTCACATCGTCCTTACGCTCTATTTTCATGAACTTGTACCCCTTAATGAAGGACTTCTCATGAAGGTAGTAGGCATTACGCTCATAGTGTATCATACGGACCTTGCGCTGGTCTTTCGACATGAACATGTAAACATCACCATTCAATGGATCACGATGGTATCGACCACGGATTATCTCACATATACGCTGAGCCTTGCATCTCATGTCGTGAAGTTCAGGAAGATAATAGAAGTTATGCAGTCCGTTTATACTTAGCATAAGCCCTCCAGTTTCTCTACCAGTGTTTTCAGCCCCTGATAGTCTAAGCCTTTCTTCTGTATGCACAAGCCTTCACGGGTTCTTATCGTCACCATGATGCTTCCTTTATGGGGAGTTGTACGTTTGGGCTTGTCTTTAGCAACATCCTGCTGCTCTTCATTGCCTGTCTGGATCAACTCTTCCGGAATCCCTTCAACCTCTACAGGTACAACCTTCTTCTGTGTCTTCTTGAACCAGTCATAGAATGCCGTGTATGGAATGTTGTTGCTAATGCAGAATGAGTTGATGGAAACTCCTTGGGGCTCACCCTCGGTTTTGTAGAGGAACCACAGTCTTTCAAAATCTTTTTCGCTAAACATAATCTTTCAAGTTTTAAGTTTAGCACGAAGGTATGGGAAAGAAACATGCTAGTCAATACGCCAATTTTGGATGGTTACGGAAAGTCAATACCGTTTTGCGGTTGTAGTTGTGGAGCACAAACTTGTGGATATGTATTCGATTCGTTAGGTGATATTTATTCTTGTTGGGAGATTGTCGGGAATAAAGATTATAAATTAGGGAGCTATCGGAATGAAACGATAGAATGGAATCAAGAACGATTAAATAGATGGCACGGTTATAATATAACCCAAAATTCAATATGCAGTAAGTGTAAATATGCACTATTCTGCGGAGGTGGATGTATTATACATACAATGCAAGGTAGAAGAGATCATTGTTCCTATTTTAGAATAATGTTTGATTATGCTGTAAATAAAGCTTATAAGCGAAATACTAATTAAAATAAATCAAAAAAAATGAACGAAAATTTTTCAGAAAGAGAAATTGTTTCATTAAATGAAACATTCTCAGAATTTGATCTCCAGAAATTGGAAGATCGTTTGGAAACTGATCCTCTGGCTGTGGGTGGTTTGTTAGATTTAAGTGCTGATGGACTTTCAGATATTGATACTCTAGGGCATTGTGATGAATACAAATGTCCAGGTATGAGTTGTCATGGTTATGATTGGTAACACAGTTATTGTATTGAGATTTAGGAATCTAGTCAGTATTCCTAAATCTCATAATTTTAAAGATTATGAAATTGATTATAAAAATTTTATTTTTCAGCAGTTTGATAACGACTCCTCTTCAAGCACAGTCTATACTGAAAGGTATTGTAAAATCAGAAACTGGAACTGCTGTTCCTTATGCATCAATTCAATTATTACAACCGGATTCTACTTTTGTACAAGGAACAGCAACCGATAGTACCGGTAACTATAAAATGACAGTACGGAAAGGAGAATATTTGATGTCTGTCAGTTCAATCGGCTATCTTACCAAGACAATTCCTGTAATTAGCAATGGTGAGAATGACAGGACATTACCAGTCATTACCTTACAGACTAACAATATAATGCTAAACAATGTAGAAATTAAAGGAAGTTCATTCATCCGTAAAGACGACCGAATACTGATAATTCCCGACAAGCAGCAGTTGAAACACTCACATACAGGATACGATTTGCTTTATAATCTGATGATTCCGGGCATGGATGTCGACCGCCGGAAAGGAACAGTATCAGCCATGGGCGGAAACGCCACTTTATATATAGACGGACGCGAAGCAGACTATCGGGAAATAAAGAATCTACGCCCGAAAGATATTGAAAGGATAGAATACATGGATATGCCCACCGGAGAATATGCCGGAGATAAAACTTCCGTAAATTTTATTACCAAGAAGCGGATAAACGGAGGTTATGTGTCGGCAGATGCGGACCAGACAATCGGTTATCTGAAAGGAGATTATAACTTGGGAGTCAAGCTGTATAGTGGTAATACTTCATATACGTTGTTTGGCGGACATTCTATGCAAGAATATGAGAATGAGGGAAGCGTAAATACAGAAACCTATTATTTTCCGGAACATAGTATTGTAAAACAGGGCAATACGGACTTAGACCGCAAGAAGAACAATAGACAATATGCACAGTTGAATATATTGAACCAGACCAACAAACGAAAACTGATGGCCAAGATGGCGTTGGTACACAGTGAAGAGCCGGGCAGTGAACAGGAAAGCAGCCTGACCTATTCGGAGCTATACCCCAGCTCATCCTCCCATAGCAGGATGGAACAGCGCTCGCTGAAACCGTCGTTAAACCTATATGGAGAATTCCGTTTCAATAAGAATCAGAAATTGCAGTGTACGCTGAATGGAGATTACACCGATAACAGTTATGATCGCTCGTATCTGGAAAACAAGTTTATTTCACATAGCAATGTGCAGGAAGAAATGTACACGCTTTCTCCTTCGGTGAAATATTATGCCAAGTTTAAACACGGTAACTCTCTGACAGCTCAAGTTCGTCATATACATCGTATCAGTTCGACTACCTATAAAGGTGATTCTCCTTCCTGGCAACATCTGTGGTCGGGTGAAACCTTATTGTTTCTTAATTATAATCACAAGTTGAGCAAGAAACTCACGTTAGATGCACAAGCGGGTATGTCTTCCTTACAGTATCGTCTGCATGGTCAAGACAAAATCAGCCGGATCAGCCCGCGAGGTTCTGTAGCCTTGATGTACAGCATCAGCAAGAAGCAGTTCCTTGGCGGAGGAATGGCAGTAGGTAATGCCTATCCCGAAATCAATACCATCAACACGGCTGAGCAGACAGTGGATATGCTTCATGTGAAACGTGGTAATCCATATTTGCCTAAGATTTCCATGTATTCGGCATCAGCCAACTATAGCGTACAGTTCGGGCGCTTTAACTTGTTTGGAATCTTCATGTATGATACGGAGATAAACACCACCCTGCCTGCTTTCTTTATTGAAGGGGATAAAGTGGTGGAAACATTCAGAGGTGACGGAGATTATCATTCGTTCCGTGGTGGATTGGATCTTTCGTACAAGGTGACTGATGCGTTACGTTTGAAAATTAGCGGACGCTGGCAGCGTGGATTGATAACAGGAACAGAAAAAGAACATGAAAACAGTGTGTACGGTAAACTGGACATCAATTACTTCTGGAAAGATTTTGCACTGAACATCTACGGACAAATGAAAAGCAAGGAGTTGAGTATGAGTGGTATTTACAGCGAACAGGACGGCTGTTATGGGCTGTCATTGAGTTGGAATCACGGCAACTGGTCACTGGAAGGAGGTACGAATAATCCGTTTATCGACAGCAGCAAGACACGAAATTATCTGACTTCGGAGGTATATAGTTTCGACCGTTACCAATATTACCGATATAATCAGCAAAGCGGATACGTAAAGGTAGCCTATACATTCGAATTCGGAAAGAAAACTTCCCGTGACAGAAATGATGTTGATTATAATATCAATAGCGCAATATTGAAAGTGGAATAGAATGAATAAATATAAGCAGATACATATACAAAATTTTTCTTCGGCCTCGGTGAAGGAACGCTTCTTGCTGGTGTATAACGGACGGCACTACGAGGCTGGCGCACCAGTGGTAGACCTAATCCGCTGTCTGCAACAAGAAAATACACAAGAGGAGGCGGTAGTTGCCTTTGTGGAAAAAAAGAAGGGCATGTTTTCGTACGCTCAGGTGGAGGACGTGATAACACGGCTGATCCAGCCGATGTTTGCCGACGATGCGAAACCCCGTAAACGGACATTCCTCTACGAACGTGAGCTGTTCTCCGCTTCGGTGATAGACCGCTTTTCGGATGCATGTAGCTTTCTGTTCCGTAAAACGGTAATGTTTCCGCTGATGATAGCGGTACTGGCAGCCGACATCTGTTTCTTCTGTATCACCGACAACCTACTTACCTTCAACGGTTCCGCCAATGCCTATATGGTGATAGGAATGCTGATATTTATGGTGGCATCATCGCTCTTCCATGAGTTGGGACATGCTTCGGCGTGCAAGCACTTCGGCATCCGCCACGGAGGAATCGGATTCGGACTGTACCTTAACTTCCCCGTGCTGTACACCGACGTGACCGAGGTGTGGCGCTTGCGGCGTACAGACCGTTGCATCGTAAACCTGGCGGGAGTATACTTCCAGATGTACATCCTGCTGGCGCTGCTGGCGCTGTTTTATGTCACTGGAAGCGATACGGTGCGCTACATGATACTGACTCTCAACCTTGGCTTTATCATGACTCTGAATCCTTTCTTCAAGTTCGACGGCTACTGGATAGCGTCCGACGTGCTGGGCATCCCCAACCTACGCAACCGTTCGAAGGAATTGCTGAACTATCTGTACAGCCGGATACGCGGACGTGCGGAGAGTGAAAGGCCCTATCTACTCCAAACCAACCGGCTGGGGCGTTACGGACTGCTGGTGTATACCGTGGTGGTGAATCTGTTTATGGGATACTACTTCTTCTATATCCTGCCTAAGTTTATGGTAAACTTTGTGGCTTCGTTTCCCGATGAGATACACCAGTTGGTGCTGTATCTGTCTAATGGTATGGCGCCCTCGTTCGCCTTGCTGCGCAACATCTTCATGCAACTTGTGTTGCTGGGACTGGTGGGATTCATGCTATACAATGTGATACGCAAATTAAAAGTGAATGTCGGCAGAAGATAGACAACGGATTTCGGCACGATGGGGCATGCAGATAGCGGCTGTAATGGCTGTCATGGCACTGGCTGCGGAATTATTCCGCATAAACGACCCGTGGATGTTGTTACCGCTCGGGCTGTGTGTAACTGTATCTGTATTGTGGCTGCACTTCCGGTTTTCGGCGGTGGACGCGGCGGTGCTGGCAGTCTGTCTGTATGACGTGGCAACTTGGATTCTAAATCCGATAACAGGAATGTATGCGGCACGTATCTCGCTGACGGGACTTTGCGCATATCTGTTGCTACGAGAGGCATCGTGCCGGGCAGAAAGTATTTCGCTCTTTCTGAAACTGTCCGCCGGAATAGCAGGCATCGCCCTGGCGATTACGCTGGCTTCATTCTCAATCTGGACGAGAGCGGTACATGGAGCGGGATTTACCGATGTGTATCCGTTCCGTTTCTTGTTCCGTCCTTTCGGTTACATCACAAATGCATGGGCAAGTGTATGGTTACCCGTATTGGGGATGCTTGCGATGGGGATATACCGGATAGACCGATGGCGGAAGGTGTTCGGTATATGCTGGGTACTGGCTTCGATAACGATGCTGCTGTCTTTTTCGAGAGGAGCCTTTGTGTCGTGGGCGGTGTATGTGACAGTATTGTGCGTATCTATGGCTACATGGCGGTACAGGTTGGTACTGGTGGCAGTGTGCGTATTCATTGTGGGAACGGTATGGATGCTGTTTCCTACCGAAACAGGAACTACACTGGCAATGAAGCGTACCGAATCGCAGCGACAGAGTACGGAAAGCCGTTTTCGTGCCACAGAGCAGGCAATGACAGTGATAAAGGAACATCTGTGGACGGGAACAGGAAACGGAAGTTATACGCTGGCGATGGATCGGGTACTGAACGAAGACTCTACCCGACCTTATACCTCGTATGCACCGAATGTGGTGGTACAGGTGCTGGTAGAGAAAGGATTGACAGGGATGATGCTGTATATCGGTCTGTGTGCAGCGGTAGTAATATATTGGATAAAATATCGCAAGAAAAAGACAATGACGGCAATAGCTGCATGTCTGCTGGCAGTGGGAGTAAAGGAAATGACAATGAGCATCATGCTGGCCGACGGATCCGTATGGATACTTACCCTGATATTGCTTGCCTTGATGCAGACGGAAGCAGAGAGCGGAAACGAAACTGTAAAGTCTGTAAGGCTTACTGCATGGATACGGTATATGCCGCTAGCCGTGGGATGTTGCTGCTGGATAGCGTTTATGGTGTTGGACACACGTCTACGTATGGATAACAAGGCGGTGGAGCAGGCTTGCGAGGCTTGGAAAAAAGGAAATCACAAAGAGGCACTACAAGCATTGGAACAGACCTCCGACCGTTTTCCCTGCCGGATAAACAAGGCGATAGTTGCGGCGTTCGCGCCCGACAGCACATTATCTGAGGGATATCGGGCAAAGATACGGCAGCAACTGGAACTGGATATGAACGACACGGATGTGTATGCCGATTTTCTGCGAGGCAGGCTGTACCGGCTTGACGGAAAGTACGAGGAAGCAATGCTGGTACAGCAAAAGTTAGAATCGGAGTTTCCTCGAAATGCATCCATTGCCTACGAGGGCGCGGTGTTACTGTATGAAATCGGACGAAAGGATAAGGCGGCAGAACAGTTGCGCCGGGCTATATGGTTGCGTCCTGACTGGCTGCGTACGGGAAAGACACAAGAGTGGCTGACTGCGGACCCCGACTTGCGCCGTGCCGTGGAACAGGGACTGACGGTAGGGCTGGCAAAAAACGAAGGGACGGCTCATGCCTATGCCCGATACGGAGCACTGGCTTATTATCTGAACCGAAAAAAAGAGGCAACAGAGGTACTGGAACAAGTAGTAAATGCACAGCCGGGATATGCTGTGCCGTGGCTGCTTTTAGGACAAATCTATCGAGAAGAGGGCAAAATGGAACAGGCGGACAGCTGCTTCCGCAAATATAATCTGCGGATAAAAGGGGCTTTCAATAACAGTGACCGAGCGATGGAAAACGAAAAACGTAACTTCGGCGAGCATCAGCTGATGCTGGTGGACTATGCGGCGAAGTTTCAAAACTGGTATCGGTGTAAATTGATGTTTTGATAAATGATATGATATGATATGAATAAGTGGAATCTTTTTAGTTTAAGTGCACTCCTGGTACTGGTGCTGTATAGTTGTGGTAGGCAAACAAATCTGGAGCTGGCGCTGGAAGAGGCTGGCGAAAACAGACTGGAGCTGCTGAAGGTGATAGACTATTACCAGAATGTGGATAACAGTGACTCGCTGAAACTGAAAGCGGCACTGTTTCTGATAGAAAACATGAGGGGGCACGGTACAGTATGGAGTGAAGCGATTGATACCTTCCGGAACCGGGTAGCGGAAGCTGACTCGCTGCTGACCATGGAACCACTGAATACATGGTGGGACGAACTGGCAAAGAATCACCATCCGATACTGAAGCGGGACTTGAATTACGTGAAAGCCGATTTTCTCATTCAAAACATAGATGGAGCTTTTCAGGCATGGCAGGAAGCGCCATGGCAAAAAGAAATAGATTTCGGACTGTTCTGCCGATATGTGTTGCCATATCGTTTTGAGTCGGAATTGTTGGCGTATGGCTGGAGGGACTCGCTTTATCAGGAATATCATACATTAGTAAAAGATGCACGGACTGTAAAAGAGGCGTTCGAAATCGTACACGATACGGTATGGAAACGGTTATTGAGCAGCAGTTCGCACTTTCCTCATATACTGGATGTAGTGGCAATGCAACATCAGCGTAAGGCAATGTGTGTACAGAGATGTGTGATGTTAGGGGCAGTAATGCGTGCGCTGGGGATTCCGGCTGCCATTGACAATGTTGGAAGATGGGCGAATTACAGCCGGAACGGTCATGCCTGGGCGGCACTTATTACCGACAAAGGGACTTACTCGGTATACGAAGACGAAAGAGTGGCAAAGATTAATAACCGCATCGATGCTACGGAATTCGAATTGAAGTATCCGATACCGGAAGATTTTCCGATGCGAACGGATTTCAAGAAACGTTGTGCCAAGATATGGCGAAGCACGTTCGAGCGACAGCCGACGGAGGATGTCGCAGAAGATGAGTGGGGAAAGAACGTATCATCACCTTTCCGTATGGATGTATCAGCCGCTTACGGGCTGAACAATAGTGTGGAAATACAAACGGACCGTGCAGTAAAACGGGCATATCTGTGTACATTCGCTACCGGAACAGACTGGTCGCCAGTCGCTGCTTCCGAAGTTAAGAACGGAATGTGCCGCTTTGAAGCATTGGGAGATTCGGTTGTATATGCGGTAATCGGATTCGAAAAAGAAAAACCGATAGCGCTGGATAATGCATTCCTGATGCTAAACGGAAAGAAGCACACGCTTTCGCCTGACAAAAGTATGACCGGACGGGTGGTGTTAACCCGTAAATACCCGCTGACGGGAAAGTGGCCAAATGAATGGGCTCCAATGCCTGGGGCACGGTTTGAGGGTAGCAATGACAAGAATTTTACTCATACGGAAGTTCTGGCACGGGTAGAACAGATGCCGGTATTCCGCAATGTACTGAAAGTGGAAAGCAAACAGATGTACCGCTATATCCGTTATTGTTCGAATGATACATGTGATACTCCGATGGCGGAAGTGGAATTCTGGAACAAAGGAAGCAAAATGAAAGCCGTACCGGGTCAAAGTACAGTAAAGAAAGTGGAACTGAGTGTGGACGGCAATACTTTGACCAGACCGGATATCGCTCCGGGATATATATTGGGCTATGAACTGGAAAAACCGGCAGTACTGGACTCTATCGTATTCTATCCGTGGAACGATGACAACTTCGTACTTCCTACGCACGAATATGAACTGTTTTATTACGACAGAGGATGGGTTTCACTGGGTAAACGCAAGCCTGAAACCTATACACTGACATACGACAGAGTACCTGCACATGCTCTACTCCTGTTGAAAGACCGCACTTCAGGAAAAGAGGAACGTCCTTTCACTTACGAAAATGGGGAACAGATGTGGTGGTAATCAATAGCGGACCAGTTTCTTCGGATTCCCGTGCCATGAACAGCCCAGACAGAATACTTCGCTCACATCGAATCCGTCGAGCGACTCTTCCGGATTTTTAGGTATGACCTCTCCTCCCTCAACAACGTATACCAGACGACGGTCGCCTGCTTCATTCTTTACATACATGGCAGCAATCTTACACTGCGGACAAAGCATTTTTCTCATTTCTCTATGCTGATTTTTATTAACTTTACAAAAATATAAGATAGAAACAAAAAAAGAATAGTTGTGGTTCTTTTAACAAAAGAAAATTCAGCAAACCGGCATATATTCATATTGAAAAGCTTTATTTTGCAGAAATTATTTTAAGACGCATGAACAATACAACGCTCTATATTAAAAACATGGTGTGCAACCGCTGTATTATGGTGGTAGAAGACTTGCTTGCCAAACTGGGCTTTACACCCTTGCATGTTGAGCTGGGAAAGGCTATCATACAGGAAACTGTCGGAAAAGCCGAACTGGAACATATCCGGCAAACGTTACAGTCTGTGGGATTTGAACTGATAGACGACAAACGCAACAGGCTGATAGAGCAAATCAAGCAGGAAATTATCCGGCTGGTACATAGCCAAAACGGTGAACTTAAAACAACTCTGTCGGACTTTCTTGCCGACAGGCTTCATCACGATTACAGCTCCTTAAGCAAACTGTTTTCGGAAACCAATGGCATTACAATAGAAAAATACTTCATTTCACAAAAAATAGAGCGCGTAAAGGAACTACTTGTGTATGATGAACTTTCGCTGAACGAAATCGCTTTCCTGCTAAATTATTCGAGTACAGCTCATCTTAGCCGGCAGTTTAAAGAAGTGACCGGCACTACTCCTAGCGAATTCAAAAAACAAAAGATCCAATTACGCAAAGGACTGGATGAAATCGTATAAATCATATCCATAATTTTATAACATACACAATGGTCTGCCGGTGTATCTTTGCGCCAGAATCAAAAAGAAAAGAACAATGACAGACCAACAAATAAAAAAACAGACTTTCCCCGTACTGGGCATGAGTTGTGCCGCCTGCGCTGCACGTGTTAACAAAACATTGAGCCGGCAGGAAGGGGTGTGCTCGGCCAATGTCAATCTGGCAACAGCTATCGCTACCGTAGAATATGATCCGTCGCTCTGCTCGCCCGAAATGATGAAGCAGGCTGTACAAAACGCAGGATTCGACTTGCTGATTGATACGGCTAAAGAAGCCGAAAAAGAGGCTGAAGACACACATGCCGCCCATTACGGGCAATTGAAGTTCCGGACTATATGGGCTATTATCCTATCGCTTCCTGTCGCTATTATCGGAATGTTTTTCATGGATATGCCATATGCCAATTACATCATGTGGATATTATCTACTCCTGTGGTGTTCTGGCTGGGAAGCGGATTCTATGTCAATGCCTGGAAGCTGCTGAAGCACCGTTCTGCCAATATGGACACACTGGTGGCAAACAGTACCGGAATCGCCTATCTGTTCAGCTTGTTCAACTTGTTTTTTCCCGATTTCTGGCTATCAAGGGGAGTGACTCCGCATGTGTATTTTGAAGCGGCCAGCGTGATTATCGCCTTTATCCTGCTGGGACGCACACTGGAAGAACGTGCAAAAGGCAATACATCGGCTGCTATCAGGAAACTGATGGGACTACAGCCCCGTACAGTTATCATCGATGACGGAACCGGCGAACGGGAAGTGAGTATTGATCAGATTGTTCCAGGCAACATGATTGTCGTGAAACCGGGAGAACGTATCGCTGTAGACGGAACCGTAACGGAAGGCAGTTCTTTCATCGACGAAAGTATGCTGAACGGCGAACCAATTCCTGTCTGTAAGTCGGCAGGAGCAAAAGTATATGCAGGAACCATCAACCAGAAAGGAAGTTTCCGGTTTCGGGCTGAAAAGGTAGGAGCTGATACGATGCTTTCTCACATTATTCATCTGGTACAGGAAGCTCAGGGAAGCAAAGCGCCCGTACAGCAACTGGTCGACAAAATTGCAGCTGTATTCGTCCCTGCTATCATGACAATTGCCGTGCTTACTTTCATTGCATGGATCGTGCTGGCGGAGAACGGCTTTACGCACGGACTGCTGGCAGCCGTTACCGTACTGATTATCGCCTGTCCGTGCGCCTTGGGACTAGCTACCCCTACGGCTATTATGGTGGGTATCGGCAAAGGGGCCGAAAACGGTATACTGATCAAGGATGCCGAAAGTCTGGAAATGGCCAAAAAGATAGATATGATTGTACTCGACAAGACGGGAACCATAACGGAAGGGAAGCCTGTGGTGACAGACATTGTCTGGGAAGCAGAGAATGCTGATATACAGCGTATCTTTCTGGGACTGGAAAAGCATTCCGAACATCCGCTGGCTACAGCCGTAGTGCAGGCATTATCTCAGGCAAATGCTGATAACGGAAGGGATTGTCTGCTAACCGGTTTCGAAAGTATTACGGGGAAAGGTGTGAAAGCAGGCTGGAACGGCAAAACGTATTATGCAGGAAACCGCCGGATGCTTGCCGAAAAGGGTATTACTATCTCTCCTGTCCTTTCAGAAAAGGCTGAAGCTTTTGCACAGGAAGCCAAAACCGTCATCTGGTTTGCCGACGAACAGCAGGCACTGGCAACTTGCGCCATTGCCGACCGGATAAAGGAAACATCGAAAAAGGCCATCGCCGAGTTACAGCAAAGAGGTATTTCGGTTGTCATGCTGACGGGTGACAATGAGCAGACTGCCCGTCGGATTGCTGCGGAGGCTGGTATCGCCGAATTCCGCGCGGAAGTGTTGCCTCAGCAAAAATCGGAGTATGTCAAACAGCTTCAGGCGGAAGGAAAGCATGTAGCCATGGTTGGCGACGGCATCAACGACAGCGCCGCCCTTGCCCAAGCTGACCTGAGTATCGCCATGGGACAAGGAAGCGACATCGCCATGGATGTGGCAAAGATGACCATTATATCGTCCGACCTGACTAAAATAAGCGAGGCCATCCGGCTTTCGACACTCACCGTACGTACCATTCGCGAGAATTTATTCTGGGCATTTATCTACAACCTGACAGGAATTCCCGTAGCGGCAGGTGTGCTTTACCCTTTCACGGGATTCTTGCTGAACCCGATGATTGCGGGAGCTGCCATGGCATTCAGTTCGGTTTCGGTGGTAACAAACAGCCTCCGACTGAGAATGAAGCGAATCAGATAGTCCTCTAAATCAACATATCAAATCAATGCAGACTGCCTGCCTGTTGTCTTTTATGCATGAAACGTTTTGCAAGATATTTACGCACCGGTTCATCGTATAACTTCAGACACAGGTAGGCTAAAACGATATTACCGGCCATCAACAAGGTTGCAACTTCCCATGTTTCTCCGAAAGTGAAATACTGATTCTTTATCAGCCACGCATAAAACAGGTAATAGAAAGGATAGTGAATGATATAAACGGGGAAAGATATATCGCCCAAGAATTTACATACGGAAGAGGAAATCGTATCGGTGGTAGAACCGGAAGCGCCTAGCCATACCAGAACCGGGAAAACAATCATAATGCACACCATTTCAAACACGCCGTTGTAACAGATGGGTTCCAAGCCCGGAATAAACGGTACGTAAAACAGGCATATCAATACCAGTGAACAAATCCAGAATGCGCCACGAACCTTCACGGGTTTAAAATAACGGCACACCAGCATACCAAGACTGAACGGGAAAAGCATGCGCAGCAAGCCTCCGATGAAATTGACAGAGTCGAGTGTCCATCCTACTCCGAGCGAACCGTAGCCCGAATAATCGGTCAGTGTAAAGAAGGCTAAGCAAATTCCCATGACGGCCGTCCACACAGCCAGCGCTTTGTTGCTGAAACGATGAATAAACAATGCGTACAAGATATTGCCTATATACTCGAAGAAAAGTGACCATGCAGGGCCATTCAGCGGAAACATTTCGCCATTTCCGCGTATTTCGTAACTGCAACCCGGCACAGCGGGGATAAAGAACATGGCGCATAAAAGGGCAATCATCACTGCTGATGTGGCAACATGTGTTCCGTCCCACTGCACGCTGCCCTGTAACAAGAAGGTTATTACTCCCAATACAGCTCCCATTACGACCATGGGATGCAGACGGATTAAACGGCGCTTAAAGAAGTTGCCGGAAGACATTGATTTTCCCCAGCGGTCGTCATACGCATAAGCGATGACAAATCCGGACAAGATAAAAAAGAAGTCTACGGCCAAATATGCATGATTAGGAGTTTCGATGATTGGGGCATTTGCCGCAAAAGCATATCCTTCAAAAACATGATACCATAAGACCAAGATAGCAGCTACCCCACGCAGACCGTCGAGCAAGTCGTAATGAGGCTTTGTATCAGAAAAAGCTGCAGATGCTTTTAATTGTTGCATAATTATCGATTTTTAAATTAAACAAATAAACTTTCAAGGTTAATCACACAACAAAGGTAGCCTCTATCCGCCAATAAAAAGTTGTCCTACATCAAAATCGGCTGCCATTATGCCTTATCATTCTCATTCGAGCGAAGCCTGCTCAATGTAGAGAGAGTAATGCCCAGATAAGAGGCGATGTAGCCTAAATTGGTTCTCTGGCAAACATACGGAAACTGTTTCTTGAACTCTTCATACCGCTGTCTGGCCGGAAGTGTAAGCCTTTCCTTATGACTTCTGTGCAGCCTTCTGTATTCATTCTGATGTATGATTCTCCCCCAGTTACAAAACTCAAGATTGGTTTCGAACAGCCGTCTTAAATCTGTCAGTTCTATTCTATACACCTCTACGTCTTCCAGTGTTTCAACAAATTCTTCGCTCTTTTTATTATAATAGAGTTCGTCCATACTGAAGACAATCCCTCCCTCACACGAAAATGAGGTCGTAATTTCTTCTCCGTCTACCAGCCAGAAAGAACGCGTCATTCCCTTTTCTATAAAATAAGCGTATCGGCAGAAAATATTCTCTTTTATAAGCTGATATCTTTTGGGATAATTACATTTTACAACAAGACTTTCCAGTTCCTTCACTGTTTCATCCGATATAGGACATAAGGCCCTCATACACGCTATTACATGCTTCATAATACTATTTCGTTTTTCAAATGACAAAGATAAGCAAGAGAAACAAAAAGCATCACGAACCGCAAAAGATTTTAGCAGAACGCAGGAGAGGTTGCAGTGTTTCGGAAAATAGTTGTATCTTTGAACAAAAGATTTATAGGTAAGGGCTTTACTTTGTTTGTTATGTAAAGTCATTTTATTCAAGGATATTCATCTGCCATGTCTGGAAACTTAACGAACCACATCGAACTGCAATCTTTCGATTTATATAATCGCATCGAACAAATTCACCGTCAACCTACAGCCGCTCCCGAAAATATCCGGGCCAAATATATTCTTTTATACAAAGTGCTCGAACAGGCATGTTACGAACTGACGGCAGGGGTTACGTTCTCTTTCGCAAATTTGTTTTCACGCCTCGACTATATCTGTAAAGAGAAACGGATGACTCCTTCGGACAAATATGCCATACAGACCATGCGACGCAACTGCAACGCTGCCATGCGCGACGATTTCCGTCCCGTAATGGAAGAATACCTGTACGACCTCCGTGCCATAGTCCGTTTCGTTTCCCTGGCTTTCGATGAAGATATTCCAGCTTCTTTAATTCCGGAAATTCCACATTCGAACCGTCCTTATCGTGGTACGCAGTATTCACGCATCCCCTATATACGCGCAGCCGTAAGCAGTTGGGATGATACAAAGATATTTGCGGCAACCGACAGTGATGAAGATCCTTTCATCATCATTGACTATGCAAAAGGAGGATATAACAGCGACATGCTTTACTTAAAAGACTTGCTTGCTGAAAATCTTCAGCTGAATCTGCTGGATGTACATGTGGATGAAGAGAATCATTATATACCGAACCTGATTGTCATCCATCCCGACTACCTGATAGATATCAGTTCGCTGGCTGCCTGTTTCCGCGAATACGGGCATCATCCGCTGAACTTTTTCATGAACAAGGTCAAGCCAAAGGCTAATACGGCTCCTATTCTGCTGGGTAACCTGGCCAGCCAGTTTCTGGATGATTATATAAACGAACGCGAAGATGCCCCGGTAGCCTATAGCACAACGGTCAAGAAGTTTTTTGCTTCAGCGGCTTTGGAGTTTTGTACCTGCCCTATTCCCGCCAACTTTCACGAGCAGGCGCAGGCACAAATGATGAACATCCGCTCGTTTGTACACGATGTACTGCCACATAATATTCAGGCTTTCGACAAGCACAATACCTTGCTGGAGGCTTCTTTCATCTGCGAACAGCTTGGCTTGCAGGGACGTGTCGATATGCTTCAAAAGGATTTCAAGGTACTTGTGGAACAGAAATCGGGAAAACGGGATGAATACAACCGGCGTCATAAGGAGGATCATTTCATCCAGATGATGCTTTATCAGGGGGTACTGATGTATAACTTCGGACGGAAGACGGAGGACTTGCAGACTTTCCTGCTTTATTCCAAATATACCGATGGCCTCATGATAGAACATTTTGCCGAAACTTTGTTTCGTGAGAGCATACATCTGCGCAACCGGATAGCGGCACGCGAAATGGCTTTCGGTGACGGAGCTATCGCTTCTGTAACGGAAGAACTGAGCACCGACCCGGCACGCCACGGATCTAATTTTTGTATTGTCCCTGTTCTGCTTATTTACCGTGCTGTCCCTGTTTGTAGTCATCCAGGGAGCAGATGTTTACCAGGGGATTTCCCGGGAGATGAGCGCCAATTACAGCGCCCGGGGCACGGTGGCGTATCTGACAGAGAAGGTCCGCCAGAACGACCGGGAAAACGGCGTGGCGGTCAAGGAAATCGGCGGAGAGCCCGCGCTGGTGTTTTCCGAAGAGATAGGCGGCGAGGTCTACGAGACCTGGTCGTATCTGTACGGCGGCAGCCTGCGGGAAATTACTGTGAAGCGGGGGATGGAAATCGTACCGGAAAGCGGACAGCCGATTATGGAGCTGAAGAAGCTGCGGCTGGAGCTTCCTAGCCGCCGCCTTTTGAGGATCGTTGCCACCGATACGGAAAACAGGGTTTATGAAAGCGCTGTATGCCTTCAAAGCGTGGCCTTGGAGGTGGCGTCATGACAGAGCGTTCCAAGTCTAAGAGCAGGCTTTTCTTTATCGAAATTTTGATTATCATTGTGTTTTTTTCCATCTGCGCCGGCGTGTGCATGAATCTATTCGCCAAAGCCAAGCTGATCAGCGTGGAAAGCTCGGACCTTACCAAAGGGGTGATGGTGGTGCAGGCAGCCGCGGAAGCCGTAAAAGCAGAGGGGGATTCCCCCGAGCTGGAAAGGCTGCTGGTCCCGCCGCAGAACTCAAGGGCGGAATTGACGTCCATATCCATCAGCTGCGGCAAAGAGGCTGTCTGCTCCGCCTCGTTGGTCAGCTTCACGCCGTAAGCCGCCCGCGCGTAGCGGGAACCCCGGCAGTCGGGGCAGACGATGTTCACATCCGGCAGGAACTGCACGTCCAGGCTCACCTCACCGGTGCCGTCGCAGCCGGGGCAGCGCAGACTGCCCGTGTTGTAGGAAAAATCGCTGGCCTTGAAGCCCTTTTGCCTGGCGTCCGGAGATTTGGCATAGAGCTTCCGCAGCTCGTCGTGGACGCCCGCGTAGGTCGCCACGGTAGAGCGCACATTGATGCCGATGGGCGTCGCGTCGATGAGCTTGACGTGCGCGATGCCCTCGGCGCGAATCTCCCGGATATGTGCCGGGAGGGCGCTGCCGTTTATCTTTGCTTCCAGCGCCGGTACGAGGCTTTCCAGCACCATCGTCGTTTTGCCGGAGCCGGACACGCCCGTTACCACGGTGAGCCGCCCCTTGGGAACGTCCAGCTCCAAAGGCTTGACCGTGTGGATGCTGCCGGTGGAGAGATGGATCCCCCCCTCTGCGAACATCTCCCCTGTCCCGGCACACCGGCGCAGCTTTGTCTCAGCTTTTCCGGAGAGGAACGGCCCGATCTGGGACTCCGGCTTTTCCTCCAGATCATCTATCGTCCCTTCGGCAATGACATGTCCGCCCTTAGCTCCCGCTTCCGGCCCCATCTCGATCACCCAGTCGGCCTCTTTCAGGATCTGGGTGTCGTGGTCCACCAGAATGACCGAGTTGCCGTCGGCCACGAGGTCGTGCATCACGCCGGTCAGGCCCACGATGTTCGACGGATGCAGGCCGATGGACGGCTCATCCAGCACATAGAGCACGCCGGTGGTGCGGTTGCGGACGGCCCGGGCCAGCTGCATCCGCTGGCGCTCACCGGTGGAAAGGGTCGAGGCCGAGCGGTCAAGCGTCAGATAACCCAGACCTAAATCCATCAGCCGCTTGGCGGTACTTTCGAATGCCTCGCAGATGCTCTCCGCCATCGGGCGCATCTCTTCCGGCAGGCTGCCCGGCACGCCCTTCACCCACTCCACGAGGGCTTCCAGCGTCATCTGGCAGGCTTCGTCCAGCGAGATGCCCCGCAGCTTCGGCGCACGCGCCGCCGCTGAGAGCCGTGAGCCGTGACACTCGGGGCAGACATCTTCCCGCAGGAACTTTTCCACCCGCTTCATGCCCTTGTCATCCTTGACCTTTGCAAGAGCATTTTCTACAGTGTAGACGGCATTGTAATAGGTAAAGTCCAGCTCGCCGGCCTGGTTCGAGTTCCTGGCGTGGTAGAAGATATGCTTTTTCTCTGCCGGACCGTGGTAGACGATGTCCTTTTCCTGTTCGGTCAGGTCGCGGAACGGCACATCCGTCCTCACGCCCATCTCCCGGCAGACGTCTGTCATCAGCGACCACATCAGGCTGTTCCACGGGGCCACTGCGCCGCCGTCGATGGTCAGCGAGTCGTCCGGCACCAGCGACGCCATGTCCACCGTCCGGACGCTGCCTGTGCCGCCGCACTTCTGGCAGGCACCTTGAGAGTTGAACGCCAGCTCCTCCGCCGACGGCGCATAGAAATGCGCACCGCACTCCGGGCAGACCAGCTCCTTGCCCGCCGCAACAGCCAGCGTCGGCGGGATGTAATGCCCGTTCGGGCAGCGGTGGCTTGCGAGGCGGGAGTACATGAGCCGCAGGCTGTTCAGCAATTCCGTGCCGGTGCCGAAGGTGCTGCGGATGCCCGGCACGCCCGGCCGCTGGTGCAGCGCCAGCGCCGCCGGGACATACAGCACCTCTTCCACCGAGGCTTTCGAAGCCTGGGTCATCCGGCGGCGGGTGTAGGTGGACAGCGCCTCCAGATACCGGCGGGAGCCTTCGGCATACAGCACCCCCAGCGCCAGCGAGGATTTGCCCGAGCCCGACACGCCCGCAATGCCCACGATCTTGTTCAGCGGGATGTCCACGTCGATGTTTTTCAGGTTGTGTACCTTTGCCCCGCGCACGAGCATTTTGTCTATCATTCTGTTTTTCCTTCCCTTCGGCCTTTTTGCGCCAGATGGATTCGATGAGGCCCGGGCCTCTGTAGGCCGCGGCTTTCCGGTATGGGACAACGACAAATCATTTTATTGGGATATGAAAGAGACGCCCTCCGCCTGCTTCGGCGCTGCCGGATGGCCCTGCTCTGCTTTCGTCAGCATCTGCTGGAACTTCCGGGCCGCCGTGTTCAGCGGACGGTGATGGTCGTAGATGAGACAGATAGAGCGGGAGGGAATGATCTCCTGCAGATGCAGCTCGACAATCTCGCCGCGGGCCAGAAGCTCTTTTGCCATTGGTTCCGGCACGAAGGCAAGGCCCAGCTCACTTTTCACCAGCGTGAGCATCTGGTCGGTGGTGGCGGCCTCGGTGTCGGGCCG
>ENA-UPWM01000375-UPWM01000375.1-human-gut-metagenome-genome-assembly--contig:-NODE-375-length-18941-cov-11.188984_pt1 | contig 18941 bp, 8 predicted proteins | sample MGYA00250051_ERZ773379 | MGnify/ENA primary metagenome ERZ773379 (study PRJEB29103, sample SAMN06112020) | human gut metagenome | biome: human gut; feature: ankylosing spondylitis patient; material...
ATTTATTTGTATTATGAAAAGATTATTACTTGGGATGGTTGCTGCATGTATGGCAACATCGATGGTCGCTCAAGATCCGGCGACGTATGAAAAAGCAGGTGAATACACATTGGAAAATTTGTGGATGAAAGCTGCCACTACCGGAAATAATATGGGAGTAGCCGATCAGTTAGGTGGAGCCAGCGATTCCCGTGGTATGACAGTTAAAGGAGACGAAATGTTGTTTGCGTACAGAGCTACTTTTACGGGTATCAAAATCTACGATTTGAAAACCGGAGAAAAGAAACGCGATGTTCAATTCGACACAGAAAAGTTTAAAATCACCTACACTTATACCAAAATCGATACTATCGTAAACGCTCCCGGCGACACGACATTCCAACAGACACCAATGGAAGAACAAAAAACGCCCGGATTCCTTTGCAACGATATTCAGGTAGACGATGCCGGAAACGTAGTTGTATTCAACATGTCCACTGCATTGAACGGCGAAGCTATCGGCGTTTGGAAAATCGACATGACGAGCGGAGAGCCCACCAAAGTAATGGAATTGGCCAACAAAGATGGTCTGCTCGACGGCTATCGTGTCGACTATTTTGCCGTGAAAGGCGATGTTACGAAAGATGCTATCGTCATGTTCCCAGTCAGCAGCGGGAAATATGTGATTCGTTGCGATATTAAAGACGGACAATTAGCCGGGCAAACAGGTGACTATGAAGGCTATAATTTCAAAGTTATCGAAATCAAATCCTATTACCCCGCAGAAGCTGTCGACAACGGAACCGGACCTCGTGTTTCAATCATCGATAACGACTACTTCTATTTGGACGGTTTCAATAGTGCAGCATCTCTCTACGATATGAGCGGTTCTTTGATCGAAAGCGTAGGTGATGCTCCCGAGGAATGCGCTATCAAAAACGTAGGAAATAACGGTATCTCTGAATTTACATTGAACGACAAACCTTTCTGCGCATACGTAATTTCCAATACGGCCACGACTCCTGCCCAAGCATGGAACATTATCGAAATGGGCGAAGGTCCTACATTTGCCGGTGCAACTTATTACTGGACATTCCCGCAAGGTGGTATGGGCGATATTTCGAACCCTGTTCGTACCGCATTGCCCCGTATCGCCAAAGTAACCGACAAAAACGGTAAAGAAGCTGCTTATATCGCTGTCTACGCATCGGGTAGCGGAGCTGCCGTTTACAAAATGACTCCCGACGGATATGACAATGACTCTGAATCGGGTATCGCTAATGTAGCTACCGACAACGTGAAGATATTCGTAAGCGGCGATGCCATTTATTTCTCTGGCATGGCAAACGCTGTCGTTTACAACTTCGCCGGACAAAAAGTAATGGAAGCCGCCGGTGTACAATCTATGGCCGCTCCTGCCGCCAAAGGCATTTACATTGTAAAAGCGGTTATCGACGGTGTTGAAAAAGTTCAAAAAGTCGTTGTGAAATAAGCCCTTCGCACTGAGCGACATTTAAATCTATTTCTTAGAGGAAGGGCGGTATATGGCTATATATCGCCCTTCCCTTTACCCTTCCCTATATAAAAGTTCAAAAAATATTCAATCTGCCTATCGTATCTCAAAAGTAAATGAGACTCCGAAAAACGGGAGATTCGAGGATAGGATTTGAAAAAGAATCTGAAATTCATTCTATCTATATCGATTAAAACATTTCTAAACCAATCCATTTGTATTAAACGGTTGCCCCTATGAAAAAGATTTTTACACTTTTCGCAATTTTTGCTTGTTTACCCATACTGCTCAGTGCCAAAGGCTCGGCAGTTATCGGTGGCAGCACCTACACGGCCGATACCCTCTCTCATTACAAAGTAGGTCCCGGAACCTATTACACCGCCATTCATTTCTATGGTCCCAAAGACATGAGAGCCTTTTATTTGGAAATCGACGCTACCAATCCTTATCTCTCTTTCCAATCGGTCTTGGGTCGGGATTCGTTGGTTACGTGCGAAGGCATTACCAACATGGCCGCCCGAAAAAGCAAAGAAGGCAGCCGTTATTTCGCCGGTACGAATGCCGACTTTTTCGCCACTTCGGGAGCTATCGGAACTCCGGTACACGGATGTGCGGTAGAAGGCCAATTGGCGAAAGTTCCCGTATCTTCGGGCCCTCAAACATCTTTCACGACAAACGACGAATGCTTTATCTCGTTCGTCACTTATGCCGGTGAACTCACCCATAACGAAACCACATATACCATACACAACGTAAACGGAAGCCGAAGCACCGATCAATTAGTACTCTACAACCGTTATGTCGGGAATTATACTCATACCAATGCTTACGGATATGAAATACCGGTAAGTCTCGCCGACGGAGAAAAATGGGGTCTGAACAAGACCGTGAAGCTGAAAGTGGCAGGTACAGGCTCGGCTGCCGGAAACATGGCTATCGCCGAAAACGGAGCCGTATTATCGGGGCATGGAACGTCTGCCGACTTTTTGCAAACCTTGCAACCCGGAGATGAACTGGAAATAAAAATAATGCTCCAACTCGAAGACGGCAGTTACCCCGACATTAATTGCATGGTAGGCGGGGACCGTAAAATATTGGAAAACGGAGAAGTTCTCGAAACCGATTGGGCAGAGCTTCACCCGAGAACGGCAATCGGTTACTCGGCAGACCGTAGCAAAGTGTACATGCTGGTAGTCGACGGACGTCAAGGCGGATATTCCGACGGCGCTACGACCAAACAAATGGCCGACATGATGAAATTCGCCGGAGCCGCCAATGCCATGAATCTCGACGGCGGCGGATCAAGCGGTATGTATATCGAAAAATACGGACAAGTGAACAGCCCCAGCGACGGACACGAACGCGCTGTCAGCAACGGTATCTTCGTGGTATCGAATGCCCCGGACGACAATACCGTGGCCGAAATCTTATGCACTTCGGCCTACTACTCTCTCCCCAAAAACGGCATATTCACACCCCATTTCATGGGATACAACCAATACGGGTATCTGATAGATACCGATTTACAAGGCGTTACATTGCGTTGCGACGAGTCTCTGGGATATATAAAAGGGACCGACACATTCGTAGCTTCGGGTGACGGCAAAGGAAAACTATATGCGACTTACAATGGCATAGAAACCTCCATCGATATAGTCATCAACGAGCCGCAAGGTCTTACGCTTCGACTCGATTCGGTCATCAACGACGGGCTTTATGAATATCCCATCGAAGTAACAGCCATCGTTAACGGAGAGAGTATGCTCATTTCTCCCGATGCATTTTCATGGACCGTTCAAGACCCGACGATATGTACTGTCACTGAGGGACTTTTAAAGGGCATCGCGAACGGTAAGACCGATATATATTGCCGTCAAGACGACTTTACCGACACGCTATCGGTAACCGTACAAATTCCCGACAGGCGCAACAGAGCGATAGACGATTTCTCGGATGCCTCGTCATGGGACATCACCAACTCGGCATTGAAAGACATATCGATCGTACCGACAGCACAGGGAACAGAATTACGATATACATTCAGTTCAGGCCGCGCTCCCTATCTGCAAATCGCCAAAGACATTTACCTGTACAGTCTCCCCGACTCCATGCGAATCACGCTCAACACCGGAGCGACCCAAGTGAGTAAAATAGCACTGTCGATGAAAAACAATGCATCGAGTACTTCCACATTGACCGAATTCGAAAATATACCCCAAAATACCGACCATGTTATCTCGATTCCCATGAACGGATATTTCGAAAACTACCGCGACATGTCGTTATATCCCGTGAAATTCCAAAGTCTGAAATTATTTATCCTCGGTTCGTCTCAAACGGTAGGGAACCAATATGCTATCGCACTCAAAGAATTTTCGCTCATTTATGACGGTATCACGGTAAACGTATCGAATCCCGAAATAGCTTCCTTGCTGCGGGTTTACCCCAACCCTGTCGAAGCAGGCGAATCTCAAATACATTTCGTTTTACCCCAAAATGCCGATGTAAACTGTGAATTGTACAACCTCGGCGGGCAACTCCTGAACCGAATAGAAATGGGACAAACACCTGCGGGAGAAATTACCCTGCCGATAGGTAATTTGGCGAGCGGAACTTACCTACTGAAAATATATCGTAACGGAATCGCCGATAGCGTGAAAATCATTGTCAAGTAAAAAATCAATATAAAAAAGTCATGAAAAAGATATTCAGCTTCCTTCTTTCCGGGGTATTGTCTCTCTTTATTTACGCTTCGGGAATAACCATCGGAGGCAAAACCTATGCGGTAGATACCATCGTACACTCGCACGATATAGGTCCCGGCACGAAATATGCCTTTTACGATATACCCGCCTATCCGCTTAAATTCCATGTCATGGAAGTGGACCTTACCAATCCATACGTAGACATTGAGACTTGCCTTAGCGGAGACAAAGCCGTCGCAACGGAGACCCCGTCGAGTATGTCGTCTCGCAACAACCGTCCGGGGCACGAAGTCCTCGGTGCGACGAACGGCGACTTCTATCAATACCAAGATCCCATCGAAATAGGAATCCCCCGCAGCGGGCAATACCGTCGGGGCGAATGCGTGACGAATCCGGTAGGGCGCGCCTCATTCGTCCTCACTCCCGATCGGGTTCCTTACATCGACCGTGTAAACTTCGCCGGAACCGTACGTTCCGGCGATAACAGCCATCGGTTACACGCCGTAAACATGCAACGTCTGGAATGGGAAACAGAAACCGCCCCCAACTTCATGCTACTATACACCAACGCCTACGGTACGGAAACTCACGCCACCACCGGCGGAACGAAGGTCATGCTGCATGCCAAAGAGGGCGAATTGTTTTTCGGGGCGAACAAAAATATCGTGTGCGTTGTCGATTCGGTTTTCGCCAATCCGGGCATATCGCCTATTCCCGAACAAAGAGCGGTCTTATACGGAGTAGGCACAGCCGAAACCTTTTTGAAAAGCCTCTCGGCCGGCGACGAACTGACCGTCTTTTTAGGGACAGATCTTGCCTCGGCTCCGGGTTTGCTGACCGACTTCAAGGAACAAATGGGCGGAAGCGACCACATTATATTGAAAAACGGAGTCCCGGCCGACGTATGGGACGAAGAACACCCCAGAACATGCATGGGTATTTCGCAGGATAAAACCAAAGTCTATCTTATGGTAGTAGACGGCCGTCGGGCAGGATACTCGGCAGGGGCGACCCTCAGTGTATTAGGCGATCTGTTCCTTGCCATAGGCGCATACGATGCTGTCAATCTCGACGGCGGAGGATCCTCGGCAATGGTTATCAACCAACAAATAGTCAATCGACCTTCCGATAATAAGGAACGAGCTGTCGGTAACGGTGTACTGGTCATTTCAAAAGCGCCGATCGACGATGTTACCGCCCGATTGGAATTCGAGCCGATTCACTATATACTTCCCTCCTACTGTCGGTTTATCCCCCAAGTGACGGCATACAACCAATACGGATTGATCGTGAACCCCGACTTCAAGGATTATACGCTTTCCTGTTCTCCCGAAATAGGTTACATAGACGAGAGCAATGCATTCGTAGCTTACGGTAACCCGGGACACGGAACCATCACGGCAACCTACAACGGCATATCGGTGACAAAAGATGTAACCATACAAGAAACCGATTTCGCCATGCGTCTCGACTCCGTAATTTTGGACGGATACGAAGAGTATCCCATCGAAATATCGGCTACAATCGACGACAAAGAATTCGTACTGAATCCGTCGACCCCTCAATGGGAGGTCGCCGACCCGGAAATATGCGGTATATCGAACGGCGTTTTATCGGGTCTGAAAAACGGCGTAACGACTGTAACCGGAAAACTCGATGATTTTACCGGCTCTTTGAAGGTAAAAGTAGAAATACCGCAAACTCATATTCAACAGGCCGACCAGTTCACCTCCGGCTGGGAACTCACAAGTATCTCGGCGATCAACGACGTGGCTCTGACACCCCATGCGAATGGAGAAACAAACCTCGAATACACATACAAAAGCGGCAGACAGCCTTACATACAAATGGCTAAAACTTTCAGCTTTTACAGTATCCCCGATACATTCAGAATAACGCTCAACACAGGCGACACCAAATGTTCCAAAATAACCATGTCGATGAAAGGCGGACTTATGCCGACCTCGCAAATCATGGAATGGCCCGCAGTGAACCCCAACGAAGACTTCACCTACGAAGTCGCCATGAACGACTTCTTGGACGATAAAGAAGACCTCGGCAATTACCCCGTACAGTTCCAATATCTTAAATTTTTCTTGGATGCCTCCTCACAGACCGCAGGACAAAAATATAAGATTCGCATCAAAAATTTCGATTTGGTATACGACAAAGTCACTTTGAGCGTCCCAAACATTGCATTGGCATCCGCATTACGAGTTTTTCCTAATCCGGTTAAAGCCGGTGAGACAGACGTATATCTGCAAATCGAAAAACCGGCCGAAATATCGGTACAAGTGTACGACTTGAACGGGAAACTGCTCGTCTCGAAAAATTACGGGAAATGCGAAAGCGGAGTCATAGCCATACCCATTTCGAGCCTGCAACCCGGCAACTATCTGCTGAACATCAACAAAGACGGTAAAAGCGATGTCGCCAAACTGATTATCAAATAAATCACTTATTCACAAAATCATGAAAAAGGAACTATTCGTTTTCGCCTTATCTGCTCTATGCGGATTAAGTGCCGAAGCAACCATAAACATCGCAGGCGTGGAGAAACAGGTAGACACGCTGGAATGCCGTACGGTAGGGCCGGGCGTTCAATATGTGCGTATGCACATGCCCGAATATCCACTGGACGTCTATACCATGACTATCGATCTGAACAATCCGTATAACGATGTGGATGCTTTCATCGGAAAAAACCATGCCGGAAGTACCGAGGCCATGACCTCGGCATATACCCGATTGTCCACTCCCGAACATCAATCCATCGGATCGATAAACGGTAACTTCTGGATTGTTTCAGGACAAAATATGGACGACCGCCTGCTGGGACAACCGCACAGCGGTTGTATAGTGAACGGAGAAATAGCCACTGAACCGAATGGATGGAACCGAGCCGGACGAGGAGACGAAATAGAGAAATTGCAGGAGATAGGATTCGTCGTACTCGACCAAGACAAAAAAATGTGGATCGACGACATGAATTTCGAGGCGAAAGTCATAAACGCCGCTAATGAAAGTTTCGCCATCGCCGAAGTGAACCGTATCCGCAATGAAAACGAAATTGTACTTTACAACCACTTTACCGGACAAACGACCAGCGACATCGACGGAACCGATGTACTCATCAAGCCCATCGAGGGAGCATCGTGGGGGCTTAACAAGGACGTGGAATGCGTCGTAACCCGTATCGTGCAAAGCAAAGGCGGAACCGAACTCGAAGAGGGTGAATATGCTCTTTCGGGAAACGGAACAGGAGCAGAGTTTCTAAACCAAATGAATGTCGGCGATAAAGTAAAGATAAATACAAAACTTACTACCCGCACTGACAATCTGATTCCCATAGCCGAGCAAATGCTCACCGGTAACGCTCTCGTCATGAGGGAAGGGAAATTGACTCCCCGAAACGAAAACGAAGCATATAACTCGCAAACCTATTCACGCTCGGGCATAGGCATGTCGCAAGACGGAAAGACACTCTATCTGATCGTTATCGATTACAAGTCGAGCACTTCGGTAGGGACAAACACGGCGACGATGTGTTACATACTGAAACAAGCGGGAGCTTGGAACGTGGCCAACATGGATGCCGGAGGATCGGCTCAGATGATGTTGAGAGGCAAGCTCGTCAACAACCCGGCCGACGGAAAGGAACGTCCGGTATCGAACGGATTCATGATCTTCACCAACGCTCCCGAAGACAACACGTTGAACAGCCTTGCTTTCGATAATTACAATTTGGAAGTTCCTTCCTACTCTTGTTTCGAGCCGACTATTCTGGGATACAACTCATACGGCGTATTGATCGATACCGATGTGCAAGAATTTACATTAAGTTGCGATGCCTCGTTAGGAACCATTTCTTCGGACGGAAAAAAATTCTATGCCTCGCCGAATGCGACTTCGGGTTACCTTCACGTCACTTCGGGAACAACGACAGGAAAAATAAAGGTAACTGTAAAAGAAGCGGATATCGTCATGAAGAACAGTGAAATCATAGCCGACAAGGCTCACCCCTACTCTCTCGAAGTCATTTCTCATATCGGCGAAAACACGTTCACATACGACCCTTCGTCATTGTCTTGGAGTATCGAAGACCCGACTGTCTGCAAAATTGAAAACGGAATATTGACCGGAATAAAAAACGGAACGACGAACATTACCGGCAGCATAGGCAACTTCTCCGGGAACATGAAGGTAACCGTCGAAATACCGGAATCCCCAAAAATCCCGGCCGACGATTTTTCCGGCTGGACTACAAAATCCATCAGCTCCATCACCGATGCCACCGTTACTCCTTCGGGGAACAATCAGGCCATATTGGGATTCACTTACAAAACCGGACGACTCCCATACGTAGAAATGGACAAAGCGATTACCCTTTACAGTATTCCCGATACCTTGCGCATGCTAATCAATAGCGAGATACCCGTGTCGAAAATACAAATAGCCTGCAAAGCCAATGGCGACAAAGAGCAGTATCTCGAATTCGAAGGAATAACAGTCAATGAAGATTATCTCATCAGCATTCCTCTATCCGACATCACCGGAGAAAACAACAGAGGAGGATTTCCCGTCTCTCTGAATTATATCAAATTCTATATCAACACGACCGGGACGATTAGCGGACAAGCCTATAAGATACATATCAAGGAGTTCTCTCTGGTCTATAACGGCATAGAAAGCGGAATAGACGAGACGGTGACCGGTAACAAAAACATGGTCGTCTACCCGAATCCAATAACGGGCAATACCCTCTTCTTACAGGGGGAGAACATCGTTCCCGGTTCGTCGATACGCATATACGACCGAGTGGGGGCATTGATACTGGAACAACTACTCGACGAAACAGGAATCGTAAACATCGGCGACCAACAGCCGGGTGTATACATCGTGAACGTGCAAAATGAGCTAGGGACCCATGTATGCAAAATCGTTATTCAATAACTTAATTCATTATAATCCATGAGAGTAAATTTAACCATAATCCTGCTAGCATGTATCGCATCGCTATCGGGACAGAATGTAAAAGTTACCAAACATTACGAGATAACCCCTTCGGTCGGACAATCGGCCTTCTATCCGATACTTAGTCCCGACGGGAATCGAATCGTATATACTTCTGAAAATTTTTCCGGCTTAAAATCATACGATTTTGCGTCGGGGAAAAACCAGATTATCACTACTGCCGAGGGAGCCGGGTTCGACCCGATTTTCAGCACCGACGGTTCAACGGTGTATTATCGGCCGCAAAGCATCATAAACGGACGTGTTCACCGATCTTTGAAAGAATATAACTTGATCGAGAAAGCCGAAAAACAACTTATCGCCCCAACCCGCGATTTGAAACGTCCGGTCGCCATCTCAGGCGGTATGGAAGTAGTGGCCGACAATAAACTTATGAAAAGTACAGGCTCTCAAATAAGCGGGAACTATGTCTATTCCATCATCAAAGAGGGAAAAATAATCGTGTGCGACGGTAAAAACACCCGCATATTACGTCCTTACGGCGACAAAGTGGAAAGTTATTTGTGGACAGCCGTATCGCCCGACGGATCCAAAATCGTGACTTATGCCATAGGCGTAGGAACCGTTGTACTCGATATGCAGGGTAACATACTTGCCGAACTGGGCGACTACGAATCCCCTACGTGGTATGGCAACGATTTCGTTGCAGCCATGAAAGCGACCGACGACGGTCACCAATTTACTTCGTCGAAAATCGTATTGTTAGACTGCAACAGTAAACAAGTACACGATTTGACATCTCCTTCCGAAATGGGTATGAATCCGTCGGCCTCGGCCGAAGCAGGCAGAATAGTGTACAGCACGGTCGAAGGAAAACTTTTTATGTTGGAATTGAATGTAACGAAATAACCTCATCGCCATGAAAAAATATTATATCATTCTCATTGCCTTCTTGGGCTGTTTAGGCTTGCAAGCCAAAGATATGACCGGACTTAAAATTTACATCAATCCGGGTCACGGCGGTTATGACTCGGACGACCGCAATGTAGCCGTATATCCGTATGCACAAGGCGACACACTCGGTTTTTGGGAATCCTCGTCGAATCTGCACAAAGGATTGATGTTAAGAGAACTGCTACAAGAGCAGGGAGCTACCGTAGCGATGTCTCGCGTATTAAATCGGACGGAAGACGACCGAGGACTCGAAACCATCGGGCGGGAAGCCAGCGAATGGGAGGCCGACCTGTTTTTCTCCATACACAGCAATGCGACCGGCACGAGCCGCCGGGATAATTTCCCGATGATGTTGTTCAGAGGATATACCGAAAATCCGGTAAAGCCCGAGGACAAGGTAGCGGCAAAGATACTGTTCAAGCACCTTATCGAAAACCAAGTAACCTATTGGACTCAAACGGAAGAGTATGTCGTGGGCGATTTTGATTTCTATCCCGACTGGAACAATGCAGGATTGGGAGTCCTCCGAAAATTAACCGTCACCGGGTTTCTTTCAGAAGGTTCTTATCACGACTATGTGCCCGAAACATATCGTTTGCTCAACATGGACTACAAATGGATGGAGGCATGGCATTTCACCAAAGCTGTCATGGAATACTTCGACACAGAAGGATTCACAACGGGAAATATCGCCGGTGTTATTTATGATAGTCGCATGACCCGTACCGAATCGTACGTACAACACGGAAGAGACAAGCAAGTGCCATTATGTGGAGCCACAGTAACCCTGTTGCCGAACAATATAACCTATACGACGGATAACCTATACAACGGCGTATACATGTTTAAAAACCTCGCTCCGGGTAATTACCAGCTAAAAATCGCAGCGGAAGACCATTACGATCGGACAATCGATGTAACAGTGACAGCCAATACAATAAGTTATACCAATGTGGCTATGGACAGAGTGAGAAATACAGCACCGGAAGTCACCTCTTACAGCCCTGTCATGGAAAACGAAACAGACAGCATCAACTGTACGACTCCCATTGTCTTGAATTTCAATTGGGATATGGACACGGAATCTGTACAAAAGGCTTTCTCGATCGACCCGCCGGTAGAAGGGAACATTACATTCGAGGATTCACAGTACCGAATGGTATTTACCCCCACTCGTCCTTACGAGGTAGCTACCCTATATACCGTAAAACTCGATAAAAGTGCAAAACACCCGGGTAATATGTCTATGACCGAAGATTTTTCCTTCACGTTCTTAACGCAGGGAAGAAACCAATTGAAACTATTGGCAGCCAGCCCATCGGAAGGAGCGGTACTACACTATCCGAAACCGACGATCGAAGTAAGATTCGATAATGTTCTCGACCCTGTCAATATTCGAGACCTCATCAAATTACAGGATAGTGAAGGAAACGATGTCAGCATCAACTTGCGTTCTGCCAAATACAACCAGTTAGGAGACTCCTACGGGAACTATTATTTTACCACAGCTGCCGATTTGAAACAAGGACAAAATTATAAATTGAAAATAGATGCCTCGTTGCACGATGTGGAAAATATAGCGATCGTAGACCCCATCGAAATCAATTTTACCGCCGGAGATGTAAGCCGCTCCGAAACAGCCGTCGAGGAATTCGAAACTCCCGATATGATTACATTCGATGCGACCCAAAGTATCGGGACAACCACTGCAAAAGCGATTCGCTCTACCGCTCAAAAACTGTTCGGTAGCGCATCTTACAATTTCACATACACGTTCAATGCAGACGAAGCTCGCGCCGTATTCACAACAGCCGATACATTCGGAAGTTCCACTGTGGTCGACAATACCCAAACTATCGGTATGCACATTTACGGCGATCTTTCTTGCGACGAAATATGGCTGCAACTATCCTCTGGAAACGATACACAAGAGATTTTATTGACGAATGTCGATTTCAGAGGCTGGCAATTCCGGGAAACCCGTTTGGACCAGCTGAATCCGGGAAAGGACTATCGCATAAGCGGCATAAAGATAACGAGAACAAAACCGTTCTTCTCCGAATCGGGTAGTTTCTTCTTAGACAATATGCTGGTATATACCTCCTCGGATATTCACTTTATCGCTACATCGAAAGCCGTAAATGTTTATCCTAATCCGGCCTCCGATATATTAAAAATTCAGTCTGACACCTCCGTACAACGGTGGACCCTGTACAGCCTATCGGGAAGCTGTATCGCTACCGCCAACAATATTGGCTACTTTATTATATCTTCCGTCGTCCAGACGCTTCATGGAGTGAAGAATGCGTCGTTGTACAGGCTTCAGACCATCATTGATGTGAGGGACGGCACGTTCCAGTATAACATAGGAAGCATAATCCAGAAACCAGTTCTGATACATGCCGCTAAGCTGGTGTTTGACTGCTTCGTCAGTTTGATCAACAGGCTTGTAGTCTGAGTGTCCCTCTTTTTCCGGGAGTTTGTCAGTATCTTTGTCAAATGTATCTTCGCTCATAAATCAAAATTAAACTATGGAGACAAAAATACAATTTTTTTCGGACATGCAGGACGAAAAATCTTTTCATTTCCTTTATCTGGCAGATGAAACGTCCTGCCGAAACGATTTTAGTACAGGCACAGTCAACGGAATAGCCAGCAGGAAAGAACATAAGTCGGATACAGCCTGACACATTTCAACTCCTTGTAACCCCAGAAAATAGGGAAGGAGGAGGATAAATGGAATAAAGAATAATCCCTGACGGGCAGAAGACAACAGGACGGCGCGTACCGGCTTGCGGATCGTTTGCAGCAGCATGTTACAAAGAATAACCCAGGCTCCAAGCGGAAGAGTTATTAATTGCCAGCGTAAGGCACGTGCTCCGATTTCGATGACCAATGGATCTTCTTTTCGGAACCACGCTACGACTTCGGGAGCATAGATATAGCCTGCAATGGTACAAAAGGTCAGAAAAATGACTCCTGTCTTGACGGCAAACCAGAATCCTTCCCGAACCCGTCTGTATAGTCCTGCACCATAATTGAAACCGCATACTGGTTGAAAACCTTGTCCAAATCCGATGACAAAAGAATTGATGAACATGCAGATTCTTGTAACAATGGACATTCCGGCAATGGCTGCATCGCCATAGACCCCGGCTGCAACATTCAGCATAATCGTGGAAATACTGGCCAGGCCCTGACGGCAAAGTGACGGACTTCCGCCGTAAATAATTTCTTTGAAAAAGGTAAGGCGTGGAGTGAAATTGCGGAAATGAATGCGGATATTTTCTCCTTTGCTGTCCATATAGAGCAGGATGAGAAAACTGGAGATTTGGCTGGTGAATGTGGCCCATGCTGCTCCGGCAATTCCCATATCGAAAACAAAAATCAGTAATGGGTCGAGTCCGATATTCAGGACGGCTCCGACAATGATTCCCACCATGGCATATACAGCATTTCCCTGAAATCGCATTTGATTGTTAAGTACCAGCGAAGAAGCCATGAAAGGAGCTCCCAGCAGGATTATGCCCAGATATTGTTCAGCATAGGGGAGAATAGTGGGGGTTGAACCCAATGCCAGACAAATCGGACGTAGAAAAATCAGTCCCAATACCATGATTAATGTACCGGCAAAAAAAGCATAGAAAAAACCGGTTGATGCCATTTTCTCAGCGCTCTTGTAGTCTTGTGCTCCCAGTTTACGGGAAATATAATTTCCTGAACCGTGTCCGAAGAAAAAACCGAAAGCCTGGATAATGGCCATGATGGAAAATGAAATACCTACGGCAGCAGTAGATTGAGTATTGATTTTTCCAACAAAATAGGTATCTGCCATGACATAAAAAGAAGTGATCAGCATACTGACTATGGTCGGGATGGCCAGCTTTCCGATCAGGCTGGGGATGGGGGCCGTAGTCATTTGGGTATATTTGTTCTGTGTGGCTTGTTTCATAAATTTTACTTTTAGGGGAATTCCTTCTGAAAGGCCAAAGTGTCACAATGAACATTTTTCTTGCCGTAAAGGCTTTCCTGATAGGGCCTATCCTGAAATGAACGGACAAAATTACAAAAAAATCTACTCTTCATGGTAAGAACGACCGCTAATCATCCTTAAATTCATAAGATAAATTAATATACCTATCGTGCTTTTTACTTATAAAATCCGTATCTTTGCGCCGTCTGAGTGAAGAAAATATATAAGAAAAATCAAATAAATTAGAGAAATGGCACAAGAAGACGTTTTTAAGAAACTGGTTTCACATTGTAAAGAGTATGGTTTTGTTTTCCCGTCAAGTGAAATTTATGACGGACTGGGAGCCGTATATGATTATGGACAAATGGGTGTGGAACTGAAAAACAATATCAAACAATATTGGTGGCAGAGCATGGTGCTGTTGCACGAAAATATCGTGGGCATTGATTCTGCTATATTTATGCACCCTACAATCTGGAAAGCTTCCGGACACGTGGATGCGTTTAATGATCCTTTGATTGACAACCGCGATTCTAAAAAACGTTATCGTGCTGATGTCTTGATTGAAGACCAGATTGCAAAATATGATGAAAAAATCAATAAGGAAGTAGCCAAGGCTGCTAAAAAGTATGGTGAAGCATTCAATGAAGTTGAATTCCGTAGCACCAATGCCCGTGTATTGGAACATCAGGCTAAACGTGATGCTTTGCATGAACGCTATGCACAGGCTATGAATGCCGGACCGGATTTGAATGAACTCCGTCAGATCATTCTGGATGAAGAAATTGTTTGTCCGATCTCCGGTACAAAGAACTGGACTGAAGTTCGTCAGTTCAACCTGATGTTTACTACAGAAATGGGATCTACTGCTGATGGCGCAATGAAAGTTTATCTTCGTCCGGAAACAGCCCAGGGTATTTTTGTAAACTATCTGAATGTACAGAAGACCGGCCGTATGAAGATTCCGTTCGGTATTGCACAGATCGGTAAGGCTTTCCGTAATGAAATTGTAGCCCGTCAGTTTATTTTCCGTATGCGTGAGTTTGAACAGATGGAAATGCAGTTCTTCGTAAAACCGGGTACTGAACTGGAGTGGTTCAAGAAATGGAAAGAAACTCGTCTGAAATGGCATAAGGCACTGGGCTTCGGTGATGATCACTATCGTTATCATGATCATGAAAAACTGGCTCACTATGCGAACGCTGCTACCGATATCGAATTCCTGATGCCGTTTGGATTCAAGGAAGTTGAAGGTATTCACAGCCGTACCAATTTTGACTTGAGCCAGCATGAAAAGTTCTCAGGCAAGAGCATTAAATATTTTGATCCGGAAATCAACGAATCATACACTCCGTATGTAATTGAAACTTCAATCGGTGTTGACCGTATGTTCCTTAGCATCATGAGCGCAGCTTATTGCGAAGAAACTCTGGAAAACGGTGAAACTCGTGTTGTCTTGAAATTGCCTGCAGCTTTGGCTCCGGTGAAACTGGCCGTTATGCCGCTGGTAAAGAAAGATGGTCTGCCTGAAAAGGCTCGTGAGATTATGAATGATCTGAAGTTCCACTTCCATTGCCAGTATGATGAAAAGGATTCAATCGGTAAGCGTTATCGTCGTCAGGATGCTATCGGTACTCCTTACTGTATTACGATTGACCATCAGACACTGGAAGATAATTTTGTTACTCTGCGTAACCGTGACACAATGAAACAGGAACGTGTGGCAATTTCTGAATTGAATAATATTATTGCAGACAAGGTAAGCATTACCAGCTTGCTGAAAACTTTGCAATAATAATCCAAGTTTGTGATTATGAATAAATTTGTAACTTGGTTAAATGCCTTGCTGCTCTTCTTTTCTTTGGGATTTGTATCTTGTGCCAAAGACACGGTTGTTGCAGATCCTTATGCGGATTGGCAGGTTCGTAACGAGCATTATATAGATTCAATTGCGGATGTGGCTCATGCCAATGTTACCGGTGATTGGGAAATCTATAAGAATTATAAACTGGATTTTGTAGAACCGGGAGTCGGTATTGTTAGTCCGGAACTGGGTGTCGCTGATTATGTCTATGTACAGTATATAGAGAAAGGATCAGGAACTGTTCCTCTTTACACTGATTCTGTTTCGGTTAATTATGAAGGAATGTTGATCGACGGTACAGTATTTGATACTTGTCTGGATGATAAGATTTATGATCCTATAACGTTTGCCTTGAATGATACTGGCTTGCGTGAAGGCTGGAAAGTTGCTTTCCAGCATATTCCTGTTGTTATCGGTCTTGACGGCGATGCTGACTCTTATGGAGCCATACTGCGTGTTGACGAGGAGCAGGTGCAGCTGATGAAACGCCGCGGAGGCGTTGGCCATGACCTGTCTCACCTGCGTCCGAAAGGTTCGCCTGTGAACAATTCGGCACTGACATCTACCGGACTTGTGCCTTTCATGGAGCGCTACAGCAACTCTACACGCGAGGTGGCACAAGACGGACGCCGCGGAGCTCTCATGCTCTCAGTGAGCATAAAGCATCCCGACAGCGAGGCTTTCATCGACGCCAAGATGACCGAAGGCAAGATAACAGGTGCTAACGTGTCGGTAAAGATTGACGACGAGTTTATGCGCTGTGCCACGGAAGACAGAGAGTATGTTCAGCAGTTCCCCATCGACAGCGCCACACCGCAGGTGACAAAAGACATCAGCGCGCGCAAGCTGTGGGAGAAGATTGTACACAACGCATGGAAGAGTGCCGAGCCCGGCGTGCTGTTCTGGGATACGATAATACGCGAGAGCATACCTGACTGCTACGCCGACCTGGGCTTCCGCACCGTGTCTACCAATCCGTGCGGCGAGATACCTCTCTGTCCTTACGACTCATGCCGTCTGCTGTCTATCAACCTTTATTCTTACGTGGTTAATCCTTTCACAGACAAGGCATACTTCAATTATGAACTGTTCCGCAAGCATGTTGCCCTGGCTCAGCGCATAATGGACGACATTGTGGACATGGAGCTTGAGAAGATAGACCAGATAATGGCTAAGATAAAGACCGACCCGCAGAGCGACGAGGTGAAGAGCACAGAGTATCACCTGTGGGAGAAGATAAAGAGAAAGAGCGGAATGGGCCGCCGTACAGGCGTGGGCATCACGGCCGAGGGCGACATGATAGCTGCCATGGGGCTGCGCTACGGTACGCAGGAGGCAACCGACTTCTCTGTTGAGGTGCACAAGACATTGGCGCTTGCTGCTTACCGTTCGTCAGTCGAAATGGCTAAGGAGCGCGGTGCTTTTGAAATTTATGATACTAAGCGTGAGGAGAACAATCCGTTCATCAACCGTATAAAGGAGGCTGACCCGCAGCTGTATGAGGATATGGCCAAATATGGCCGCCGCAATATAGCCTGTCTGACCATTGCGCCTACGGGCACAACCAGTCTGATGACGCAGACAACAAGCGGTATCGAGCCTGTATTCATGCCTGTTTACAAGCGTCGCCGCAAGGTTAACCCGAATGATGCCGATGTGCATGTTGACTTTGTCGACGAGGTAGGCGACTCGTTTGAAGAGTATATCGTTTATCACCGCAAGTTTATCGAGTGGATGAAGATAAACGGCATTGACACTGAGAAGAAATATACTCAGGAAGAACTTGACGAACTGGTGGCAAAGTCACCTTATTATAAAGCAACAGCCAACGATGTCGACTGGCTGATGAAGGTGCGCATGCAGGGTGCAATACAGAAATGGGTAGACCACAGCATCAGCGTAACCATAAACCTGCCCAATAATGTAGATGAGGCTTTGGTAAACCGTCTTTACGTTGAGGCCTGGAAGTCAGGATGCAAGGGCTGCACCGTATATCGCGACGGTTCGCGTTCAGGCGTGATGATAGCCGTAGAAAAGAAGAAAAAGAACAACGACGACAATCAGAAGAAGCAAGCTCCGCTGTGCCGTCATCCCGAAGTTACCGAGGTAAGGCCTGCCGTGCTCGAGTGTGATGTCGTGCGTTTCCAGAATAACAAGGAGAAATGGGTTGCGTTCGTAGGCCTTCTCAACGGATATCCATACGAGATATTCACAGGTCTGCAGGACGACGAGGAAGGCATCGTTCTGCCGAAGACTGTAACAAAGGGTAAGATTATCAAGCATAAGGACGAAACCGGCAAGAGCCGCTACGACTTCCAGTTTGAGAACAAGCGCGGATATAAGACCACTGTTGAAGGTCTGAGCGAGAAGTTCAACCCTGAATACTGGAACTATGCAAAGCTTATTTCAGGCGTATTGCGCTATCGTATGCCTATAGAGCATGTAATCAAGCTCGTTGGTTCGCTGCAGCTTAAGAGCGAGAGCATCAACACATGGAAGAACGGTGTTGAGCGTGCCCTGAAGAAGTATATTGTTGACGGCACAGAGGCCAAGGGACAGAAATGTCCGGTGTGCGGTCAGGAAACTCTCGTTTATCAGGAGGGATGTCTTATCTGTAAAAACTGCGGCGCATCACGCTGTGGATAAATCATAAGATGATTATGAAACTGGTCTCAGGTTTTATATGTCTTAACAACTTGCGCTTTTTTGCCCGTCACGGCGTGCTCCCGCAAGAGCGCGAGACGGGCGGCGAGTATGTCGTCAATCTTCGCGCAAAGTATCCGCTCGACAATTCGCTTGAGAGCGACGACGTAGCCGACACGCTTAATTATGCTGAGATTTTTGAAATCATAAATAAGGAGATGCAAAAGCCTTCCTGCCTTCTCGAAAATGTGGCGGGCAGGATAGCTGGATGGTGTATGGAAATTCAAACTGGTGAAGAATCCGAGTCTTGCCTTGACCGATTTCTTCAAGACATCC
>ENA-UPWM01000378-UPWM01000378.1-human-gut-metagenome-genome-assembly--contig:-NODE-378-length-18884-cov-10.130377_pt1 | contig 18884 bp, 10 predicted proteins | sample MGYA00250051_ERZ773379 | MGnify/ENA primary metagenome ERZ773379 (study PRJEB29103, sample SAMN06112020) | human gut metagenome | biome: human gut; feature: ankylosing spondylitis patient; material...
TAGTTTCGGGCAGTCAGGTATTATATTAATGTCGATCAGGTTATAGCGTGCATGAAAACAGATACAGAGAAATATTTGAACCGCCCCATCGGGGAAAATGAAGATGAGTTGCTGGATGAGATCTGGAACTCTCTCCGGGCAAAGGAGTGCGGGGAACATATACTGGACAGAAATTACCAGGACGTAAAAAGCAGGATCCGCCGGAGAAGAAATACCCGCCGGATGTATTGGATTTCCAGCGGTGTTGCCGCGGCTTGTGTGTTCGTGTCCCTGTTTCTGGTGTTCCGTCCCACTTGTTTTTTATTCACCAAACTGTTGTGCACATTCTTTCAGCATTTCGCGGATTGGCAGATGGTACGGACATCTGGTTTCACATTTGCCGCATTCTATACAGGCGGAAGCCTTCACCGCAAGAGAACTGTAACGGTTTCTTGCCCAGTCTCCCAGCCCGTAACGGTTAAGATAGCCTGCGAACAGGAACACACCCGAAATATCGATTCCCACACTGCATGGAGCACAGTAATTACATCTGCGGCAGAAATTTGTGCCAAGCTGATTCCGTACTGTCTGAACTTCCTCCAGTTCTTTCTCGCTTAACGGGGAATCATCAAGACAGGCCTTTATATTCTCCTCGATTTCCTTCTCTTCCGCCATTCCCGGGATCACAATAGTAACGTTCTTATTCGAACAGACATAACGCAATGCCAGCGTTCCATTTTCAATTGCACCACCGGCCAGAGGTTTCATATCAATAAAGCCGATGTTTTTCTCCTCACATTTTGAGATCAGCTCTTCCCCCTGACTCTCTACAATATTATATGGAAACATGCTCTGCATGGCAGGAGCGTCCGTACTGAATTCATGTTCGGACGACGATTCCACTCCATCCGGCAACCCCGATATGCCAGAAAGCGGGAATGCCCTGATCTGCAACGGTGTCGTGCGGGAAATCAAATCCGCCGTCTACACGGTCGAGACTCCCGGAAACGGCGAAAAGGCAGATGCTTCGGAAGCAGCCTCTGTCTATACGATCTATCTTTCGCCGACGGCAGGGCTTGTGGATGTGGATGGCATGCTGATCGCCGACGATGCCGTCAAAATTACCGTCAAACAACCTTCCGGAGCCGTCGATTTTGCGGTTGCCGGCAACGGAATCGCCTATGGGGAGATCGACGTAAACTCCTCGAACGTCGGAGAAGCCTCGAAAGCGGATCTCTCGGTCGAGTTCCTCTCGGCCCGCGTCGCTCGTATTTCCGCCGAAATCGAAACCGGCGGAAAAACGCTGACGGTTGCCTATTACGGACTGTGCAAGAATTCCGACGCTTCGGAGGAGGGAGATGACGCAGACAAGGTGTTGCTGGATAAAGTTCCGCTGTCGTGGTACCTCGGCCCGGTCAAGGGCGTGGAGTCGCACAACTATTATATGGCCTTCACGGATGCCGAGCATACCGTATCCAAAGGGCGGGTGACGCTCAAAGAGGCGGGTTACCTTTTCGTGGCCGACCTCTATGCGGTTCCGGGCGAAGATGCCTACACGCTTCCCGAGGGTGAATATATGGCCAGCCAGCTCAACGAGGATCACACGTTCACGTCCCAATATACCGGTGTTCAGTATATCGACGCCGAAGGCAATAAGACCCAGTTGTCGCTGGTTTCGGGAGAGCCGTTGAAAGTCTCCCGCGAGGGTGACGTCTGGAGCGTTTCGCTTCGTTTCGTCGATACGGACGGTTCCGAAAAGAGCATCGTCTACGAGGGACAGCTCCAGATCGTCGATCAGCCGGAGGACGGCGGCTTCTACCTGCCGCAGATCGGACGCGACGTGGAAGTGGTCGGATTCAGCGCCACCGCGACCTATTACGGCAACATGCTCGAAGCAGGTACCGGCATGATGCAGATCAACATTTGCGACGAAACCTACGACACGGAGGAGGGGCAGGGCGGTCTCGCCGCTGCGCTCGTCGTATTCAACGACCTGTTCGGCAATCCGAAGGAAGCCGTGATCAAGCCCCACGAATATCTGGCCAACACCTCGTTCCAATGGGGGTCGTGGATGCCCGCCGTGGAAATTCCGATGGAGGGGCTGGTATTCCCGCTCGGCACTTATGTCCAGTTGGACGACGGAACCTCTTTCGGACAATTTTCCTACGGAAAGGAGGGCATCATAAAGATCGAGGATGCCGGTACGACCCAAGGTGAAGACGGCAAAGAAGAGCCGGTATACAAAATCGAGTTCAACCTCACCTCGAAGGACGGCTTTACGCTCAAGGGCTCGTACACCGGAGTCATTCCGATCACCGACGCATCCGACGACAAGTCCGATGACGACGGCACCTCGACGCTCGAGCGTGACTACGACATGGATCTGTCGAAGATCAAAAAGGCGCATTACTATACTTCGGATCAGGTCTATATCCAAGGCATCGGCTACAAACCGATCAGTTCCTACGGATGCGGTCTGCAATTCATCAATATCGGTATCGAATGGGTAGGAGACCATCTCGAAGACTTCGTGGATCGCGAGCCGGGCGGTGACATCGTCCGTGTGGAACTTACCACCGAGCCGGGCAAGGAGAACGAAATCACTCCGGGAACCTACGAGGTGACCGAACAGCGCTGGCCGGCATACATCAAACCCGGCGTCATGATGCGCGGCATTATGCTGGACGGCGGTCTGCATGGCAGCCGGTGGATGCACCAGACTTATTCGATGTGGGGAGATGACAACAAGATCTTCGAATACATGGACGGACACGCCCTGCTCTACGACGGTCAGGTTACGATCACCAAGGTCGAGGGCGAAGGCAAGGAGAACTGGTACCGGTTCGAGGTCGACGGCATCTGCGTGCGCAAGCATCATGTGCGCGGAACGTGGGAAGGCCCTGTCGTAAGCCAAACGGGGCGTGCTGCGGCAGAGAAGGATCATCTCGAACCGCCCAGACTGCTTCGCCGCCTGCCGGCTCCGTCGGTTCCGATGAGCCGTCTGGCCGAAGAACTGCCGGGCATCATGTTCCGCAAGGCCGGAATGACCGAATGACAACAGAAAAACCGGATAGCGCGGGGTTTTCCCGAACCCCGCGCTATTAAAAACAATCGTTATGAAAAACTCGACCCATTACAGACTGCGCGCGCTGGCGTGCGCGTTGCTCGCATCGGCAGCCATGCTGGGTGCATGCGATGACGACGATCCCAACGACGACCCCGACCCCGGGAAGAAGCCTCCTGTAACTCTGACCGATCAAATCCAGTACGACGGAGGCGATCTCGTCGGCATCAAGTCGGCAATCTATGTCGCTGAAGAAGACGGCAGCCACACCTTTTACCTCTCGCCGACCGAGGGGCTGATCAATGCCGAGCAGATGAAACAGGCCGACGATTATCTGCGCGTGATGGTGGAGAGCCCCAAGGGCACCGTGAACACGGCCTCCGATCCGTTCGAAATCGAATACAAGGATATTTCGGTGAAAAAGACGACGATGAACGACGTCGCGAGCGTAGAACTCTCCGCCGATCTGGTGACGGAAACCCGGCTCAATCTCTATACCTATGTCGAATTGAAGAGCGGCAAGACGCTGATCGCCCGTTACCAGAATACCTGTACGGAAGAGCGTGACGTCGAACTGACGAACCAATACGAGATCGACAATCGGATCGCCGCCGTCGGAAGCGTCGTCGAGTGGCGCAATGTCCGCGAAGGCAACCGCCGCTTCTGCCTCTACGAGCAAGAGGGCCTGACCGCTCCCGAGGAGGGGGCTGCGGGCGTGGAGATTCTGCTTGCCGAGGAGCTGTTCGGAACGGCGGAAATCGACCTTGCGACAGCTGATCCCGCGAAGGTGCAGATTCGCTGCGGTGAATTCGCAACGGGCGCCGGGACGACCGGAACGCTGACGGCGAAGTACCTGACGGATAAATTCGGCACGATCGAGGGGCTCATCGTCGCGCTTGACGCTTCGAAAGACGGGAAGCGCCTGCGTGCCGCCTACGAAGGCACGTTCGCCGGAGGCTATGCGGCCACCAATACGATCAAGGTGACGGAGCCGGCAGCCGGAGGCGAGGCTGCGGCCGCAGCCGAGGCCCCGATCGCCGCGCTCTTCTCGCAGGAGCCGCAGGTCGGCAGCTACGTATTCGCTTTGGGCGATGCCGAAACGGCCGCAGCTCCGGCCGATCTCGCCAAAGGTCATTGGGCTGCGTATGTGCGGGTGCTGGCGGCCAAGTTCGACGGCGTGATCGACGTTGCGGCGCAGACCTCCGATTACTGGTTCCGGCTCTACGACCACAAGACCTATCAGACCTACTACGGCGAGGATGCGGGACTGACCGGTACGATCGAGACCCATCCCAATCCCGCTGGCGGCAAGGAGATTTATCTGCGGGTAAATCTGACGCTGAAAAACGGCATCGGGGTCGAAGCCGAATACTACGGTGTGCCGACGGCTGCGACGGCCGACGCAATGGATGAAGAAATATTGAAGCCCGTCAAACCGTTCGAGCCCTATATCAAATTCCTGGACAAGGATAACAAGGACATGCTGTATTGGCCCGTTACGGCGATGGAGGTGCGGCACGACCCGGCTTATCGGGATAGTTATACCGGCGATCTGCTATCGGGATATTGCTTCTATTTCCGGAATGCTTTCACCGAGAGTATCGATGCGGATAATACTACTCCGATGTTTTTCCTGCCGGACAGCTACCTCGACCATGAAGGAGAGATCGACCTGCATGCGGAAGGCACGAATTGCAAATGGAACCTCAGGTTCCAGTATATGTATCTGTCCTCATATAACGGGTACGGATATTCCGACAAGGATAAGTACTGCATGCGGTGTCCCGAGAAGGCGGCAGTAACCGTCAAGCAGGAGAATAAGGAGTGGATCTTCAAATTCTCGATGGTCGATTGGGGAGTATTCAGTACATGGAACCCTGATCCGACCGGAACCGGAAACACCTTGATCATCGAATTCCGGGGCAAGGCTGCCAAGTATTCGGGCTCGAAGCCGAACGACCTTGCAGACGATTTCTACAAATTGCGATCCGGCCGGTTCGGTGACCGGACAGGCGGATGACATCCCCCCCCCTCCGGGCTTCCGGAAGGGGAGGGGATATGTTTCGGCTCCGGGCCGGAACACGAAGACGGCAAATTTTCTATAATCAATTTTTTTACCAGCGTTAAAATGGCGCATTTATGACCAAAAAAATCTTTCTATCATTGATGGCTGTTCTCGGCCTGCTCCTGTCCGCCCATGCGCAGGAACGGGAAATTACGGGTTCGGTCAAAGATCATGCGGGGGCCGGCATCGTCGGCGCCACCATTCTGGTCGAAGGCACTACGAAGGGTACGACCTCCGGTGCGGACGGCAGCTTTTCGATCAAAGCCGCACCGGACAATGTGCTGGTCGTGTCGTTCATGGGTTATCAGTCCCACACGATCAAGGTGGGAACGCAAACCCGGATCGACGTCGTGCTGAAAGAGAACACACAGGCTATCGACGACGTGATCGTCGTGGCGTTCGGTACGGCAAAAAAGGAGGCTTTCACCGGTTCGGCGACCGTCATCAAATCGGACGACATCGCCAAGTCGCAGCAGTCGAACGTAGCGCAGGCTCTGGCCGGAAAGGTCGCGGGCGTGCAGCTGACCAACACCTCAGGACAGCCGGGAGAGAGTCCGACGATCCGCATCCGCGGTTTCAGTTCGCTCAACGCCGGCAACGATCCGCTCTGGATCGTGGACGGCATGCCTTACTCGGGAGACCTGAACAACCTCAACCCGAGTGACATCGAATCGATGACTGTGTTGAAGGACGCCGCCTCGAACTCGCTGTACGGCGCCCGCGGCGCCAACGGCGTAGTGATGATCACCACCAAAAAGGCCAAGTCGCAGGAGGCTCACGTGACAATCGACGCCAAGTGGGGCGTCAATTCGCGCGCCGTCCAGGATTATGCGTACATCACCAACCCGGCACAATTCTACGAACTGCATTACAGTGCGCTGAAAAACTACTATGTCAATTCGGGAATGAGTATCGGCGAGGCCCATTTGCGCGCCAATACGAATTTGACGGCCAATGCGAATGACGGAGGTCTGGGCTATATGGTCTATACGGTTCCTTCCGGGCAGGAGTTCATCGGCATCAACGGCAAGGTCAATCCCGCCGCGACTCTCGGCCGCCGTCTCGTCTATGAGGGCAAGGAGTACTACATCCGTCCCGACGACTGGACCGATGCGGCTTTCCGCTCGTCCCTGCGTCAGGAGTACAACGCTTCGATCTCCGGCCAGACCGGGAACGCCTCGATCTACGGATCGTTCGGCTATTTGAACAACGAAGGTATCGCCTACAACTCGGACATGGATCGTTATACGGCCCGTCTGCGCGTGGACTATCAGGCCAAGAAGTGGCTCAAGTTCGGCGCCAATGCCAACTACACGCATTTCCGCTACAACCAGATCGACGACAGCGGCGCCGGTAACTCGTCGGGCAACGTTTTCGCTTATACGACGGCCGTCGGTCCGATCTATCCGCTCTACATCCGCGACGGCGAGGGTAATGTCATGTACAACGAGGACGGCATCAAGCTCTACGACTACGGCAACGGCGACAATGCCGGTATGGAGCGTTCGCTCTTCCCCAACAGCAACGCCCTCTCGGATTCGCGTCTCAACAAACAGGAAGCCGAAGGCAATGCTTTCAACGGTACGGGATATATCGACGTCACCTTCCTCAAGGATTTCAAGTTCACGTTCAACGCCGGCGTTTCGCTCGACGAAACCCGCTCCACCTCGGTTACGAATCCCTGGTTCGGACAGTTCGCCAGCGAAAAAGGCATGGTCTCGAAGGGCCATCAACGGAATTTCGACCTCAACCTACAGCAGATTCTCAACTACACCAAGCAGATCGGCCACCATAACCTCAATGTGATGCTGGGTCACGAGTCCTACCAGAACCGCATTTACTTGTTGTCGGCTTCCAAAAGCAACATGCTGACGCAGGACAACGACGAACTGGCCGGGGCGATCATCGACAAACAGGGAGCCGGCTCCTACCGGAGGGAGTACAACAACGAGGGCTATTTCGCCCGCGTCATGTACGATTACGCAGGCAAATATTTCGCCTCGGCCTCCTATCGCCGCGACGCTTCTTCGCGTTTCCACCCCGACCATCGCTGGGGTAACTTCTGGTCGCTGGGCGGCGCATGGATCATTTCGAAGGAAAATTTCATGGAGAGCACCTATGAATGGCTCGACAATCTCAAGCTGAAGGCCTCGATCGGCTCGCAGGGTAACGACAACATCGGTAACTTCCGCTACACGAACACCTACACGATCGAAAACGCCAACGGAAAGGTCTCGACCGTCTTCAACGCCAAAGGATCCGAGAACATCACCTGGGAGACCAACTCCAACTTCAACGCCGGTGTGGAGTTCAGCTTCCTGCGCGGTACGGTTTCCGGAGGCGTCGAATATTTCCTCCGCAAGACGACCGACATGCTGCTGTCGTTCCCGGTAGCTCCGTCGCTGGGCTATTCGTCCTACTACGCCAACGTGGGCGACATGCGCAACAGCGGCGTCGAAATCGAGCTGAACTTTACGCCGATCCGGCGGGAGCATATCCAGTGGGACATCAATCTCAACATGACGCACCTGCGCAATAAGATCACCATGCTGCCTTCTGAACGGCGGACCAAGCAGGTCGATGGCTACTCCGGTTACGTGAGCGGCTCCACTTTCTTCGGAGAAGGACTGCCGATGTATACTTTCTACATGAGAAAATATGCCGGGGTTTCGGACGAGGGCCTTTCGATGTGGTACATGGACGAAACCGACGACAAGGGTAACCCGACGGGCAAGCGCGTTACAACGACTGAATATGCCAAGGCATCGGACTATCTCTGCGGCGACCCGATTCCCGATCTCTACGGCGGTTTCGGCACGAGTGTCAATTTCCGGGGCTTCGACCTGAGCGTGGCCTTCACCTACCAGATCGGCGGTCTGGCTTACGACTCGGGATACTCCGCGGCGATGTACTCGCCGGCCAACAAGACGACGGGTATGAACTGGCACAAGGACATCCTCAATGCATGGTCGGCGGACAATGCGTCGTCGAACATCCCGCGCCTGCAGTATGAAGACAAGGATCAGAACGGTATGTCTGATCGTTTCCTTACGGACGCCAGCTACCTGAACCTGCAGAACATCAACTTCGGCTACACGCTGCCGTCGAATTTCACCAAGAAGGTCGGAATCGAGAAGGTGCGCGTCTACCTTGCCTGCGAGAATGTCTGGTACTGGTCCAAACGTCAGGGATTCGATCCCCGCTACTCTTATTCGGGATCGACGAGCCAGGCCACCTATTCGCCTGTAAGGACGATTTCGGGCGGCATCAACATTCAATTCTAATCGGCCTCAAACACTTTACGACAAACGACATGCATATGAAAAAAGCGACAAACATAACGCTCGCGACGCTGGCGGCAGCTTTGCTGGCAAGCAGCTGCATCAAAGAAGCCGACCCCTATGAAATAGCTACCGAGGATCAGGTCACCCTCGAAACGCTGATAGAAGGCATTCCGGCCTCGCTCGTACAGGCCGGTTCCGCAGGCTATGCAAAGGATGGCCAAGCTTGGGATTTTGCCCTGCCGGCCATCCATATCGCCACGGAATCCATGACGGGCGACGTCGCCATCGGCGGCAATATCGGCTACGACTGGTTCGCACAGTGGGGAACCAACGAAGCGCTCGGCGCCGACTATGCCGTGGGTGCGCTCACGTGGAACAACTACTATGCGTGGATCATGGCGACCAACAACGTCATCAAACAGATCGACGCCTCGGATTTCGCGACGCTCGACGCCACGCAGAAGTCCTATCTGGGCTTCGCCTACGCCTATCGGGCCATGTTCTACCTCGATCTGGTGCGTCTGTACGAGTTCAAGGAGAACAATTACACCGAAGCGCCCGGGCTTCTCGGGCTGGGCGTGCCCATCGTACTGCCCGAGACTACCGAGGCCGAGGCCAAGAACAACCCCCGTGCCAAGGTCGACGACATCTACGATCAAGTGATCTTCCCCGACCTGGACAAGGCCGAAGAACTGTTGAGCGGCTTTACGGCTCCCGACAAGTATACGATCAGTCCGGCGCTGGTCTACGGACTGAAAGCCCGGGCCTGGCTTGAGCGCGGTACGGCCAAGAACGACGCCGAAGCCTATGTTTCCGCCGCCGAGTACGCCCGCTTGGCCATTAACGCCAGCGGCTGTACGCCCCTGACGCAGGAGCAGTGGGAAGACCCCTCGAACGGCTTCAACAGCGCCATGTCGAACAATGCCTGGATCTGGGGCCTTGCGCTTCCGAGCGAGAGCGTTGCCAACCTGTTCTGCTTCACGGCGCACATGAGTACGGAGAATGCGTGGAGCGCCTACGGAAACGACGCCTGCCGCTGCATCAACAGCAACCTCTACAACAGTATCGACCTGCGCGACTTCCGCCGCCATTCGTGGCTCGATCCCGACCGCAAAGACCCGGAGAAGGAGTCCTACGACTACAAAAGCTGCCGTAAAGAGGGCAAGGAATACTTCAATGAACTGCCCGATTACGCGAACATCAAGTTCCGTCCGGCGCAGGGCGCTTATGAGGATTTCAAGGTCGGCGGAGCCGCAGACCATCCCTACATGCGCGTCGAGGAGATGTACTTCATCGAGGCCGAGGCCAAGGCGCATGAAAATCTTGGCGAAGGAATTCGGCTGCTCAATGAGTTCATGAACAATTACCGCATTGTGGGCGGAGGTTACGACTGTACGAACATGTCGTCGTCGGTTGAAAATTTCACCAACGAGCTGATGCTTCAGAAGCGCATCGAGTTCTGGGGCGAAGGCATCGTCATGTTCGACATGAAGCGGCTCGACATGTCCACCCGACGGGGCTATGTGGGAACCAACTCTCCTGCCTCGTACCGGCTGAATACGGAAGGCCGTGCACCCTACTGGAACTTCGTGATCTCGCGCGGTGAGACGCAGAACAACCCCGTCATCGCCACGCAGAACAATCCCGATCCTTCGCAAACGGTCAAGCCGTGGAACGGGTGATGACCATCTGCGATCAAGCTGTCAAATCTAAAAGCAAATTACCGTGAAGACATTCAAGCATATATTACCGTTCCTGCTGGCACTTCTTGTCCTTGCCGGCTGCGAGGACGACGTGAACTATACGCAGGGAACCGCGGAGAATCCCGATTGCTACGGTGTCTACTTCCCGAAGAAGCAGGCTACCCGGACCGATCTGGAGTTCGAACCGGGAACCCAGACCGAAGTGACCTATACGGTCAAACGGCGCAACACCGTGGATCCGATCGTCGTTCCGGTCGTCGTGAAGTCCAACGTCGAGGATATTTTCGTCGTCGAGCCGATCGCATTCGATGCCGGAGAGGACGAGACGACCTTTACGATCAGTTTCCCCAAGGCCCAAATGGGCACGACCTACACCTGCGATATCAACATCGAAGATCCGCGCTACGCTTCGATCTACGGTGCCGATAAGGTGAACCTTTCGATATCGCTCGTGCTGGCCAAATGGGAATTGGTCACCGACGAAAAGACCGGTGAGACCAAAGGCCGCTACCGCGACGACATTCTGGGCAACTTCGCGTCGATAAACAACCCCAATGCTAATCCGAACCCCGAAATCGAACTCGAAATCTACGAGCGTTCGGACAAGAAGGGCTATTACCGCATGAAAGCCTACACTCCGGAGCTGATGAACATCTTCGCCGGAGGACAGGTAAACCACGAGAACCGCAACGTCTGGACCTATGTCGATGCCTCGGATCCGAACAAGGTCTATTATCCCTACCAATCGACCGGTCTGACCCTCTTTGCCGATATGGGCGAGTGGTACATCGCATCGCAAACACCGGAAAATTTCGCCATGGACGAATCGGCCGGACAATATGGCACGCTCAAGAACGGCGTGATTACCTTCCCGGCGCAGGGTATCGTGCTCGAACCGAGCGAAGGTGAATATGCCGGAAAATTCTTCTATGCCAACGCAAACGGCCTGCAGCGGATCATGCTTCCCGGAGCCAGGGTCTACGACTACTCGGTGGCCCTCACCAAAAGCGAACCCGCAGACGGTGTCGTCGAAATCGGCGCCACCCTCTCCGAGGACACCCGAGAGTTCCGCTATGCGATCTTCACGGGCAATTTGAGCGACGGCGAGGCGAGCCTCAAGGCACAGGAGATTGCCGACCGCAAGATCGCCGCGGAACTCATCAAGACGATCACTGCTTCGGGGACGATTTCCGTTCAGGATCTGGAAGGCGGTACCGGCAAGTACACGCTTGTAGGCTGCATCTACGGTTCGGACGAAGAGGCGAATCCGGAGGGCGGCGAAACGGCGTCGCAGAATCTGAAAATGCAGGGCTACGCTTCCATTTCGTTCGGATATATCGCCAAGGGCGACGAGGACAAGGTTTCCGTCATTCTCAACATCGGGCTCGAAGCCACGAACGAATTCGCGGGACAAGGCATTACGACGGACAATGCGGCGAAATTCTGGGCCTATGGCGAGGGGATTGAATCTGTCAAACACGGAGTCTTCAAGACAAAAGACATCCAAGGATTGGACATGACGGCTTTCCTCAAAGAGGAGGGCAAGGATTTCACCAAAGAGCAGCTCGACGCCATCAACGGCGGACATTACAGCGTCATGCTCACGGGGCTGAACGGCGACACGGAGTACACGTTCGCCGGACTGGCTTACAACGGATATGCCAGCAAACTCTTCACGGCATCCATCAAGACCACCGGCAAATACAACCCGGGATTGGAGAGCGAGTTCCTCTACTCGGACTTCCTGCCGCAGAAAGAGCAGCCCTCGAAGGAGTACCTGATTTCGACCGAATGGAACTATTATGCCGTCAACGTCATGGATGAGAAGCCGATGCGCCGGAAGATCGGCACGGTGACCATCGAAGACGATCCGGCGGACGACAGTTCGGCCGATCTGCTGACCATCACGGGACTCCCCGGGGTCGAGTTCGACGAAGGCGGTCGGATTCCGGCGGTCTACGTTCCCTCCACTGCTCCGCTCGCAGGCATAACCGGCGCTATCTCCCCGCTTCTTTCGCAAACGCCGATCGGTGTCATCAACGGAGAGGACATCCTCGCCGGCTGCGTCTCGGAGGAGAACCCCGAAGCCCTCTATGCGGTCAATTATCCGTTCATCGGAGGCGCCGTGGCCGACGGTTACATCTATTTCGTGCCCACCCCGAACTATGTCGAGCAGGGGGCCACGTTCCGTTATCTGTATACGTTGAGTACGACGACCCCCTATTCGATCCTTACGGATATGTTGCTCGTCGATCCCGCCAAGGATATGGGCGGCATTCCCGAACTGGCCGCAGAGCGGATTGCAGAATTGCGCCGAATGGCCGCAGGACTCCGGCAGCCGCGGAATTACGTCGAACGGCTCGAATTCTCCGTTTCCGCAGAACGCGGTTCCGTCAAAACCGTACCGACCGACTATGCGAAAGGATTCCTGCCCGCATCGGCTCCTGAAGCGAAAGTCGTAAGGGCTACGGTCGGATTCAGCGACGCTGTGCAGCGTGCGAACGGTTCGGGATCGGAACTCCGCTTCCGGAAAACGGCCGCTGCCGAAATCACGCTCAAGTAATATCGGATCGGGAGAGGCCGGTCGTCCGGCAAGTGTCGGCCTCTCCCTTTTTTCCAAGCCAAAAACAACCTGCCGGACTCAAAAATCAGCATGATATATGCATAACAAAACGAAACTCCTGATTTTCGCCTCCCTGCTGCTGGCCGCCTGCTCGACGGATCCCATGCAGGAAATACCGAACCGCGGGGATTCCGCTCCCGAAATCGAGACTTCGGACAAAATCTGCAATACGTCGGACGACGCCGTGGCCGGTTCGCTCATCGTAAAATTTGGCGAAGAAGCCATTCCCAGTCTCGAACAGAATGCGTTGAATGCGGCCAAGACCCGTTCGGCGCTGACCCGTTCGGGCATCGAATCCGTCGATGACATCCTGAACGACCTGCACGTCACCTCGCTGGAGCGCGTCTTCCCCGAAGCCGGCGAACACGAGGCCCGCACCCGTGCGGCAGGGCTTCACAGATGGTATGTGCTCCGGTTCGCATCAGAGGAGGATCTCGACAAGGCGGCGGAGAGACTCGCGGGTGTCGCCGAAATCTCGAAAGTACAGTTCCGCACCCGTCTCTACCGGGCTTCCGACTGCAAAACCTATCCGTTTCAAGCAACGGCGAACGGCCAGACCCGCGCTTTGGTTACAGCGGATTTCAACGACCCGAATCTTTTCTGGCAGTGGCATTACATCAACAATGCCGACCAGGCCGTTGCCACTACATCGGTGGCCGGAGCCGACATCAATGTGGCCGACGCATGGAAGCTCACGGCAGGTAATCCCGAAGTCATCGTCGCCATCGTGGACGAAGGGGTGAAATACACTCATCCGGATCTGGCGGCCAACATGTGGATCAATCCGAACCCTTCGCCCGAATACAAGAACCAGGACATTCACGGATGGAACTTCGCTGCCGACGGTCCCATTTCATGGGGTCAGAAGGGCGATTCGGGACACGGAACGCACGTTGCGGGCACGGTAGCCGCCGTCAATAACAACGGCATCGGCGTCTGCGGCGTGGCCGGAGGTACGGGCAAGGGAGACGGTGTGCGTCTCATGTCGTGTCAGATCTTCTCGGGAGACCTGACGGGTGACGCCCTCGTGTCGAGCCGTGCCGTAAAATACGCCGCGGATCACGGTGCCTCCATCCTCCAGTGCTCGTGGGGCATCAAGGCGGGAATATACACGTCGGACAACATGTTCATCAAACAATCGCCGATGGATTACGAGGCGCTTCAGTACTTCGCCGCCCAGAAGAACTGCGAGGCCCTCGACGGCGGACTGATCGTTTTTTCCGCCGGCAACGAATCGACAGCCATGTCCGGCTATCCGGCAGGCTATCGTGATTATATCTCGGTCACCTCGTTCTCGCCCGACTACCTGCCGGCCAACTACACCAACTACGGTCCCGGCTGCAATATCGCGGCTCCCGGCGGCGAAACGAGCGGTTTGAGCGGTGGGGAGAAAGCCGGCGTCCTTTCGACGCTTTGCTCCGAAACGAGCAACGGAGCGGATTACGGCTACATGCAGGGAACCTCGATGGCCTGCCCGCACGTCTCGGGCGTAGCCGCACTCGGCCTCTCCTATGCCCTGGAGAAAGGGAAGAGATACTCGCTCGACGAATTCAAGACCATGCTGCTCACCTCGGTCAATGAAATCGACTCCCGGCTGGGCGAAGGCTCGAAGGCCACGATCGCCGACGTGTCGATTTACCGCGGCAAAATGGGCACCGGCATTACGGACGCTTATCAGTTGCTCATGCAGATCGAAGGGACGCCCTGTCTGCGGGTCGCATTGGGCGAGGTGCAGCTCATTCCGCTGACGCAGCATTTCGGACAGGGTGCCGAAGACCTTACCTACACCGATATCCAGATGTCGGCCAAGGACATGGAAAAGCTTGGTATTAAGGCGGCTCCCAAAATGTATAATGGAAAACTGATGATCAAATGCACGAAACCCGGATCGGCCAAAATCAAGGTTTCGGCGATAGCCGGCGGTACGAAACCCGGAACGGGTGTCGTGATGGGCGGCATGGTCATCACCAAGGAATTCGCCGTCATCGCCCGTTCGGCCGGCGCAGCAAACGGAGGTTGGTTATAAAAACAGTGCTTGCAATGAAAAAACATCTTTATCATCTGCTCGTTTTCTCCCTGCTCGGCATTTTCGCCGCAAGCTGTTCGGATGACGACGATGCCCCCAACATTCAGTCGGAAATCGTAGGCGAATGGCGCCTCACTTCCTGGTCGGAGAGTGCTCCCGAAGGATTCGAGGTATACGTCGAATTCACTTCGGCAGCGACGTTCGGACTTTATCAGAAGGTCGAAACGTCGAACTACACTAAATACACCGGGCGTTATTCGATCGACGGATCCCGGCTGACCGGAGTGTACGACGACGGCGAGAGCTGGGGCAACGGCTACGATTTCGAGTTGACGAATGGCGGGAACACCCTGACGATGACCACCCGAACCGAGCCGGCCGAAACCAGCGTATATTCCCGGACGATCATTCCGGATGACGTGCGCAATGCCCGAACATCCCGTGCCGAGTTTTCTTTGGAAATGAGGCGAATGCTATAATCTGTAATATTCGTGCCGCTCCGGCATTAAGTGTAAGGTAAGGACAAGAAGATGCGGTTGAAACGCTAATAACGGTCAGACCAGTAACGCTTCAATGTGTGGAAGGCATTTGTCAACCGACAAATAATTTTCCGGACTGTTTTCCCGCTCGATCACACGCCAGTTGGAACCTTCCCAGCTTCCGAGGTTCATCTCCACCAGTCCATCCAGCGGAATACAGGTCGCATGCAGCGCTTCCGCAGCGATACGTGCCGTCTCTGCCGCCCGAAGCTGCGGTGAATGATAGACATGTTTTACCGAAATATCTTCTTCCACCAGCTGGCACGCCAGTTCCTTCGCCTGCCGGATTCCATTTTCATTCAGTGGAATATCGGTTTTTCCCTGAATCTTCTTTTTTACATTCCACTCTGTTTCACCATGACGTACAAAATATAGTTTCATCGCTCGTCCTTTTCTATGATAAAAATAAGACCATCTGTATTTCATCCCGGTAGCTTCCGTCTTTCAGTTTAAATGCATGAGGTTCTCTTCCCCACTCGCGAAAACCTAATTTTTCATACAGACGGATTGCTGCCACATTGTCATCAAAAACACCCAGTTTCAACTGCTCAAGTTCTGTTTTTCTGGCGTTTTCGATTGCATATTCCATCAACTGCCTTCCAAGTCCCATTCCGCAGTATTTTTGTAGGATAAAAATTCCGATTCCCGCCTTATGCCGGAATTTGATGTGATTTCCCTCTTTTAAAACCATGACACAGCCAATCATCTGCTCTTTCCGAAACGCTCCGATCAAAAATTCTTCCCTGCGCTCTGCTATGTCTGATATCATCGCCTCTGCTGCTTCCGCTGTAAAATCTGTCTCCTCCGGGTATCTCGCCAGAAAGTAAGTCTCACGGTAAGTGATGTCACGCACCTCTGAAAAAGATTTTGCGTCCTGCCTCCCCGGACTGCGCAGCGTTATGTTCTGTCCGTTTATCACAATCTGTTTCTCTTCTATCTGCATATGCGGCTATCTCCTATGAAGATATTTTAACATATAGAATTCGATTAACAAAGTTTTTCTTGCTAATAAGCTCTTTCAGTTTTCCTGTTTCTTTTTATTGCCCATCGTTATCGATTTATTGTACTTTTATATGCGGTATGTTAGAATACAAAATTGGATGTTTTATGCATCATCACTCGCAATAAAGGATACCTTAATTTTATAAAATATCTGGGGAGAATATTGAAAATGCCTAAGAAGATAAACTACTCTGAATTGATCAAAGAAACTCTTATTTTAACGGTCGCTGTTGCGGTCATTGCCGCCGCTGTTTTCTTTTTTCTAGTGCCAAGCCATGCATCCGTCAGCAGTATTTCCGGTCTTGGAATCGTTCTGTCGAACTTCATTCCTTTGCAGCTTTCTGCGATCACAATGATTTTAAACGTGGTACTTCTAATTATAGGCTTTCTTACCTGCGGAAAAGAATTCGGAATTAAGACGGTTTATACAAGTATTATGCTGCCATTATTTCTTGGACTTTTTGAGATTCTTTTTCCTGACAACACCTCTATGACCGGTAGTCAGGAATTAGATGTGCTCTGTTATATATTAGTTGTGAGTATCGGATTAAGCATTCTTTTTAACCGCAATGCTTCCTCCGGTGGTCTGGATATCGTAGCTAAGATCATGAATAAATATCTTCATATGGATCTTGGAAAAGCAATGTCACTTTCCGGAATGTGCGTTGCGCTTTCTGCTACCTTAGTCTATGATAAAAAAACTGTCGTTCTCAGTATTTTAGGAACTTATTTTAATGGTATTATTCTCGATCATTTTATTTTTAACCATAATATTAAGCGCAGAGTCTGCATTATCACGGAAAAAGAAGAAGCACTCCGACAGTTTATCATAAATGATCTTCACAGCGGAGCTACCATTTACGAATCCATCGGTGCCTACAATATGCAGAAGCGGAATGAGATTATTACCATTGTAGATAAATCTGAATATCAGAAACTGATGAATTACATCGGCCATGAAGATCCACTCGCTTTTATCACGGTGTATAATGTGTCGGATATGCGGTATCAGCCGAAACGGTGATTTTTACCTCAAAAAGAGTAGCAATGAAACACTGCTACTCTCCTAATCCATCTAAATCAATTTTATAGATCGTATTCGTAAGCTCTGTATTCTCCAGAAACATAATCATATAAATTGGCATATAAACTCTTTTTCCCTCAATTTCAATATTCCCTTCCGAAAGAATATAAGCTTCTTCTATCTTGTAATTTTCATTTTTCAGAACATTGTTTAATGCAGAGTGCCTTTTATAGTCCTTACCGGATTTAATTTCCAAAGGTACCACTTTTCCATCCAGTTCAATTACAAAATCAAGCTCTCCCTGCTGTTTGCTGTTAAAATAATATTCCTTATGCCTCTTTGCTAATAATTCCTGCGCAACAACATTTTCAAAGAGAGCTCCATTATTGATTGCTTTTTCCTTATTTAAAATAGCAAGTTTAACCTGATTGGAATAACAGCTTGTAAGCAGTCCAACATCTGAAAAAAACAGTTTAAACAGATTTCGGTTTTCACTAATGATCAGAGGCAATTTGGGTTCACTGATATTGTATACAGGAATTGCCACTCCTGCATCTTTTAACCAAAGAAAATCATTCTTTAACCGGTCATAACTCATGCCTTTTTCAATTGCATTTAATTGAAAACGCTTATTTTTCTGATCTAACTGTCCTGGCATTGCATCGTATATTTCCTGCAATTTCAGTTTATAATTTTTTTCATATTTTGAAAAATCTGTTTTATATAATCGTATAATTTTTTCATGCACTTTGGCGACTTTTGCCAGATCATTTGTTTCCAGATAAACAGCAACCGCTTCTGGCATTCCGCCAACAATCAGATATAAATAAAACAGATCCAGCATTTTGGAATGAATAAAATCATCCACCGGGTTTCTCTTTTTAAAATGATCTTCCAACATGAGAATTACATCATTTTTCAGTCCTGCTGCCCTGACAAACTCTTTAAAATCCAACGGATACATATCATAGATTTCAAGGTATCCAACCGGAGCTGATCTTAAATCATTTAATTCTACTCCCAGCAATGAACCACTCATAATATATCGAAATGTTCCATCCTCTACCAGAAATTTTATTCTTGTAACGATATCTTTAAATTCCTGAATTTCATCTAAAAAAATAATTGTCTTTCCCTGCTCCAATGGCTCCTTCGCCACTACACTCAAACGCATCAATAACTCTTTTGCATCTTTTGCCCCGGCAAACAAATTGACAAGTTCAGGCTGCTCTATAAAATTAAATTCTATATATGGATACCCGCTTTCTTTCAGACATTGTCTTATTAGATACGTTTTTCCGATCTGTCTTGCTCCTGTCAGCAAAAAGGCGTCATTTCCATGTGTAATCCATTCATTTACAGTCACCTTAGCTTTCCTTTCAATCATGATTTCCTCCTGCTATTTCATAATTCGTAATTTTTCCAACCCACTTTTATACATAATATTTAATTTTTCTAACCTTATTATACCTATTTTTTTTTTTTTTTTTTTTTTATTTTTTTTACTTTTTTCAATTTTTCTAATTTTATGTTTTCTTTTATTTGTAATTTTCTTCTAATATAATATATAATAAG
>ENA-UPWM01000383-UPWM01000383.1-human-gut-metagenome-genome-assembly--contig:-NODE-383-length-18762-cov-10.261012_pt1 | contig 18762 bp, 20 predicted proteins | sample MGYA00250051_ERZ773379 | MGnify/ENA primary metagenome ERZ773379 (study PRJEB29103, sample SAMN06112020) | human gut metagenome | biome: human gut; feature: ankylosing spondylitis patient; material...
TCATTATTTACGACACCAGATCCTGTAAAGCATATTATCCATCCTCACAAGAGAATAGAAACAATAAAAAAAGTTCCCTCTGTCTTCCGACAAAAGGAACTTTTTTATCTATCAGAAAATAATATTATTTCTTAAAGAAGTCCTGAACTTTTTCGTTAGGAACCATTTGTTCATCAAAAACATAAGCACCAGTCTTAGGTGACTTAACCATTTTGATAACCTTAGTATAAGAACGTCCTTCTTTACCTGTCTGAAGGGTTGCGACTGTTTTCTTTGCCATGGTTTCTTATTATTTAATTTCTTTATGTACTGTTACTCTTTTCAAAATAGGATTGTACTTTTTCAATTCCAATCTTTCAGCGGTATTTTTTCTGTTTTTTGTAGTAATATAACGAGAAGTTCCCGGCATACCGCTATCCTTCATTTCTGTGCATTCAAGGATTACCTGTACTCTATTACCCTTAGCTTTCTTAGCCATAGTCTTTCTCTCCTTTTAATTAACCAATAATTTTGATAGTTTTCCAATCACAGTAACCTTTAGCAACAGCTTCATTCAGCGCAGCGTCCAGGCCTTTTTTGTTAATAACTCGCAAGCCGTTAGCACAGATATTCAGGCTAATCCAGCAATCCTGTTCTACATAGTAGAATTTCTTAGTAAACAAGTTCACATCGAAAGTTCTTTTAGTTCTTCTCTTTGAGTGTGAAACATTGTTGCCAATCATGGCTTTTTTTCCGGTAATTTGACAAATTTTCGACATTTCTATCTAGTTTTTATAGTTTTATTCCTATTTCTCTCAAACGGAGTGCAAAATAAGTGATTTTATTTTATATACACAAGCTTTTCTGTAACTAATTATCGTTTTATCACTCATTTTCTTGATTTTGGCAGAGTTCAAGCAATAATTGCAGGGCTTTTTTAGTTGCAGCCTGTATATTTTTCTCTCTTCCCTCGTCCTCTGTCAACTTTGCAGTAATTACTTTTTCGCTATTACCTGCAGCAATCCAGATTGTACCGACCGGTTTTTCTGGGGTTCCTCCTGCCGGACCAGCTATACCTGATGTAGCCATTGCGTAATCGACCTCAAGTGTCTGCATTGCGCCTTTTACCATTTCTACAACAGTTTCTTCACTTACAGCTCCACATTGTTCCAAAGTTTCAGCTTTTACATGAAGTAAATCCTGCTTTACTTTATTGTCATAAGCAACAATTCCCCCTTTATAAAAACGAGAACTTCCAGGAATGGCTGTTATTATTGCAGCTACATTTCCTGCGGTACAACTTTCTGCTGTGGCCAATGTAAAACCTTCCCGCCAAAATATTTCACTAATTTCCTTGCTTAGTGTTTTAGTTTCTACTGACATAATAATTTCTTTGATTAATGTTACTTAATTGTAACCCGTGAATATGCGGGTTTGTCTATTGTGCAAAAATCCTTGTCCAAAAACTTATAATATCCAGTAATGGCAATCATAGCAGCATTGTCTGTCGTATAACCAAACTTAGGAATATATATCTTCCATCCATATTTTGCCGCATGCTCGCGGTAAGCATTACGCAAACCATTATTTGCTGATACTCCTCCCGCCACAGCCACTTCATTTATACCTGTATCTTTTACTACTTTACGCAGTTTATCCATAAGGATATCTACAATCGTTTTTTCCAGCGAAGCAGCCAAATCTGTTTTATGATGCCCTATAAAATCAGGATCTTCTTTTAACCAATCGCGTAATGAATAAAGGAATGATGTTTTCAATCCGCTAAAGCTGTAATCATACCCTGGAATATGAGGTTTGCTAAAAGTATATGCAAGAGGATTTCCCTGTCGCGCCAGCTTATCAATAATAGGACCACCCGGATACCCCAAACCCATTACTTTAGAGCATTTATCAATTGCTTCACCCGCAGCATCATCAATAGTCTGCCCCAAAACCTGCATATCGTTGTACGCATTCACACGGATAATCTGCGAATTTCCACCGGAAACCAATAAGCAAATAAAAGGGAATTTGGGTTGATCAGCATCTTCTTCTGATTCTTTAATGAAATGAGCTAACACATGTCCTTGCAGATGATTAACATCAATCATCGGAATATTTAAAGAGCGCGCCAAACCTTTTGCGAACGACACACCTACCAGCAAAGACCCCATCAATCCTGGACCACGAGTAAAAGCAATAGCACTAAGCTGCTCCTTTGTTACACCAGCACGCTTTAAAGCTTCATGCACTACCGGCACAATATTTTGCTGATGGGCACGGGAAGCAAGTTCAGGAACTACTCCTCCATAAGATTCATGTACAGCCTGACTCGCTATAACACTCGACAACAAAACGCCATTTTTTATGACAGCAGCCGAAGTATCATCACAAGAAGACTCTATACCTAATATAATAGTATCCATAATATATATTCATTATTAATATGTCAATATTTCCAGACCATTGTCGGTCATAACAAACGTATGTTCCCACTGCGCAGAAGGCAATTCATCTTCAGTCACTACCGTCCATCCGTCTTCTTCATCTATAAAAACTTCCCATGTACCCATATTAATCATAGGTTCGATAGTGAAAACCATACCTGGAACCAGCAACATACCTGTTCCTTTTCTTCCATAATGCAATACATCCGGCTCTTCATGAAACTCAACACCAGTTCCATGTCCACACAAATCGCGAACTACAGAAAATCCGTTCTTTTTAGCATGTTTTTCTATTGCATTTCCAATATCTCCGACAAAAGAAAAAGGTTGCGCAGCATTTATGCCTATTTCCAAACACTCTTTAGCAACACGAACTAGTTTTTCTTTCTCCGGAGTAGTCTTACCTATAATAAACATGCGAGATGCATCTGCGTAATATCCGTTTAAAATAGTAGTAACATCTACATTGACAATATCCCCTTCTTCCAAAATCTCTTCTTCCGAAGGTATACCGTGACATACGACTTCATTTACAGAAGTACACACACTTTTCGGGAATCCTTCATAGTTCAGAGGAGCAGGTATTCCTCCATGGCTTACAGTATAATCATATACTATCTTATCTATTTCAGCGGTACTCATTCCTTCACGAATCACCTCTGCCACTTTATCCAATACTGCCGTATTCAGCATACCGCTCCTGCGAATACCTTCTATCTGTTCAGGAGTTTTAATCAATTTGCGGGTAGGAACCTCATGGCCTTTATTCTGATAATAAAGCACTTTTTTGTCCAACTCGGTCAATTCCGCCCCTTTAGGGACCACCCAATTTACCTTATTCCTCCTCATAATTTTTATCTTTCGGGGATTCGAACCCCGGACAACTTGATTAAAAGTCAAGTGCTCTACCGACTGAGCTAATGCTCCATATTAAGACTGGGCTAGCTGGATTCGAACCAGCGAATGCAGCAGTCAAAGTGCTGTGCCTTACCGCTTGGCGATAGCCCAAAGGCGAAGGGTGGATACAGGGATTCGAACCCTGGGCCTCCAGAGCCACAATCTGGCGCGCTAACCAACTGCGCTATACCCACCACAGCGTGCCTGAAGGGATTCGAACCCCCGACCCACGGCTTAGAAGGCCGTTGCTCTATCCAGCTGAGCTACAGACACATCTCTCTGTACATACAGAGAAGCGGGTGATGGGAATCGAACCCACGTATCTAGCTTGGAAGGCTAGTGTTCTACCATTGAACTACACCCGCATTTCGCTGAAACGGTAATGTTGTTGTTACAGCAGTCGGGGTGACAGGATTCGAACCTGCGGCCTCCTGGTCCCAAACCAGGCGCTCTAGCCAAGCTGAGCCACACCCCGAAGGATAATTTTCAATGCCTTTCACATCTTAAGAAGCTTTGTTTTTGTCTCTCATTCCGTGACGCAAGAGTTATTATATAAGAGCACAAAGAAAATGTCAACACTTTTTTTACATTTTTTTCAACTTTTTTCTAATTGCCCGAATCCCCTGATTTTTCAGGGCTTTGCGCCTATAAATACTCAATTTCAAACGTTGCTTCTCCCTTTTTATCAATATCCATAATAATATAAGACGGTCTTTTTCCTTCCTGTCTCGGATAAGAAAGGCTGCCTGGATTTAACGCAATGACATCCTTATGATAATCGATGATCGGACGATGGGTATGCCCAAACATAACGATATCAAATCCTCTTCCTTCTGCTTCGCGCTCAATATCTTCAATCCCGGTATTAACATAATAGTAGTGTCCATGGGTAATAAGCACTTTATACTTTCCAATCTGCAGCTCTTTTTCCCGTGGCAGTGAGGAAAAAAAGTCATTATTCCCCGCCACCACTTCCACAGGACACCCTGCCTGCTCTGCGATATAATCCTCATACCCCTCAGCATCACCAAGATGGATCAGAAGATCAACCGGGCACTCCCGCTCTAACACTTTTAAAAGATTGTCATGTTTTCTATGGGTATCACTGATGATCAATATTTTCATAGGTTTTCCTTTGCAAGTTTCTCTTTCATGGCGCGCAGTGCTTTTCCCCGGTGGCTGATCTCATTTTTCTGTTCTTCTGAAAGTTCTGCCGTAGTACATCCGTATTTTTCCACGCAAAAAATTGGATCATAACCAAATCCATTCTCTCCTGCAATTTTATCCCCGATATAGCCTTCCATGGTCTCTCTTGTCACAAGTTCCCTTCCGTCCGGCAGCACTGCTGCAATGGAACAGACGAAACGGGCTGTTCGTTCCTCCTTTGGAACACCTGCCAGAAGGTCTAAAATTGCCTGATTTTTAATATCATAAGATATATCCTCGCCGATAAAACGCGCAGAATAAATTCCCGGCTTTTTGTGCAGATAATCCACTTCCAGTCCGGAATCATCTGCCATCACGATTACTCCCGGTGCCTCCTTAGCCACTGCTCCTGCCTTAATGAGTGCATTCTCCTCAAATGTCTTTCCATCTTCTACAATATCCAGTTTGATTCCTGCCTCTTTCATGGATAAAAGCTCCACATCCAGATCTGCCATGATGTCTCTGATCTCACGCATTTTTCCTTCGTTTCCTGTTGCAAAAATAATTTTTGTCATGTTTTAATATCCTTTCGCAAATGCATCCAGAACGGCGTCATAAACACCTTCTGCCGCTTTTTTCTGATAATCGGTACTGTTAAGAAGATTAAGTTCCTCCTGATTTGTCATAAATCCGACTTCGATCAATGCTACCGGAACTTCGCTGGTTCGAATGATATAAATCTCATCGCCTTCCACAAGCCCCTTATCCCTGCTCTCCAGCGCCTCCGTCACATGATCCAGACAAATCTGCGCAAATGCCTTACTTCCCAACTCTTTCGTATCCGACTCACTGTACATCACCTGTGTACCGTGTGTCGAGGACATCCGCCCGCTTTTCGTTGAATTATTATGTATACTGATGAACAGATCTGCCTGAGACTTATTCGCCAGTTGTACCCTCTGGTCAAAAGTCGGGTTGCTGTCATCCGTTCTTGTATAGTAAACACCGATATTCTCATCGCTGTTATCAAAAATCGCTTTCAGCTGCAGCACAATTCCAAGGTCAATATCTTTTTCGTTGATTCCCTGTTTCGTTGCTCCCGGCGCTCTTCCACCATGCCCGGCATCCACAACCACGACTTTGTCATAGACTTCATGCGGCGTCAGAAAATCAAAATAGTAATAATTCTCATCATAATCCATATCCAGTTCATAAACCTGATCCATCGTGATCTCGATCAGTCCACTGCTTCCCTTGCTCACTGCATAAGAAAGATTATCAATATGGTTGCTGCTTCCTGTCAATGGATCATTCTCAAAATAACTGACCTCTGTCTGAGGCAATTCGATACGGACAGTTTGTGTCACATAGTCATTTGAGATTGTGATATCACTCCCCTTTACTCCCGCCGGAAGCTTCAGACGCAATTGTCTCTGTTCTGTGTCATCTGCCACTTCTGTATTTTTAATTGTAAGATCACTCATTGTAATCTTCTGTTCTGCAAGTTCTGCCTCTGCGATCCGCTCCTCCTCACGCTCCACTGCCCATGTGTGGATTGCCGGAAGTTTCGGCAATAACACACACACTATGATCATGAGAAGAACCGCTGTCACGGTTGCAAACTTCATTGCTTTCTCTTCCACGTAACCCCCTGTTAACGGTCATTACTAAATGCTTTGATACAAATATTACAATTCTCCACATTTTTTACATTTTCCCACTCAAAACCATTGGCACTGACATAACCTTCGCCGTCATCTAAGACGACATCGGCCGTGGCATCATCCGCCTCATACTCAATGGCAAGCGGATGTACTGCATCCGGTGTACTGATAAATAATACCACCGCATACCGCTCTCCTGCATCCAGTGCAATTTGTTTGTCAAATGGGATTGTATAATAACCTGCATTACTCAATTTTCCTGATGCTACCGGTGTCATATTACTCAAAGATGATTCATCTTCAAAATTTTTCACAACATAAAGCTGATACTCCGAATCTTTTCCTGTGGCATAAAAGCCCGCAGCCGTAAGATTCTGATTGGATTCAGCAATATAAACATTTGCACCGTAAATGCTCTCTTTGTTATAGCCGAGCTGTCCTACCCAGCCGCAGAGATCACTCTGATAAATGTGATCGTAGTTATCACTGTCCTCAATTCCTGTATACACGACATTGTGGGTACCAATATTCGTATCATAGTAAGAAATATAAAAAATCCCGCCATCACCGAATTCGCTTCCCCAGCTGTTCTGACAGATAAATGCTCCGTCCCCCTCAAGATCAACGGAAAAATTATCCTTGGAATAACTGTCGTCCCAGCCGATGATCACAACATCATGGTTTGGTTTTTCCGTACCGATATAGCAGTACGAACTTGTTCTGCGGTCATAATAAGGTGATTTCGACTGCGAACTTTTTAACGAGTTATAAATCGAAGTCTGCACGCCACCGTATTTAAATACTGCTTCCTTTATCTTCTCATAATCTTTTCCATCGATGATCTGCATCTCCTGCACATGTTTTACAGCAGTAAGATCCGGCGTCGTTTTGTTATCTCCATATGGATCATCCTTTTCTAATACCGGACCTTTCCATGACGCAAGATACGCCATTCCCATCGTGTACTCACCACCATCGTCCTGTGTCAGATGAAACCCATTATTCAATGTCATATGATCCACCGAAAACTGATAATTCTGCTCCGGTAAAAGAACGGATTCCATCGCACTTAACGCTGCAAACGACCAGCAGGTTCCATATGTTCCCTGATTTCGGATAGCAGAAACCCTCGCTCTGTCCCTCAGATCGTACTTTGTCGGAATAATCGTTGCACTCTCCGACACATCTGCTGCCTGTGCCTTGTTTTCCTGAATATTCCAGGTGTAGGAATAGTCCAGATAATTGGACAGATCATTCAGGCTCACATAATACTCTTTGTTTTTTTTGATCAGCGGAGAAACCACTTTTTCCTTCTTGCCATTGACCTCTATCATATCATTGTTCAGAGAAAAGGAAAGTTCACTGTTATGCTTCTCTACCAGAAGTGTATCCTCATTATAAATATGTGCGCTGCAGTTTAATGCATCCCGTAAAATGGATACCGGAACCATGATGTCCAGATTCGCATCCATGAAAAACGGATATTTCTCATTCGTGTACTCTTTATTGTCAATGACTACTGAAAGTAATCCGTCATTTACACTCTGGGCGATCAATGGATTCCATGTTGTCTCCTCCAACTGTGCCCCTCGGAAACGGTTCACGGTCTGATATTGTTCGCCAAAATTATTAAATTTTATCAAAAGTGCAACTGCCAGCACTCCTGTGAAGGCAATATAACGCTTCGAATACTTCATGTACCCTTAAATCTCCTTAATTGCGTTTTTTAGGAGGCTTCGGTCCTAAAAACTGGTAAAAATAAGTCTTTAACATACCGTTATAAATTTTGCGGTTTTTATCCGCTTTTCTTCCAATATATTTTTCTGTATCGGTATAGCTTGTGATCAGAAACATTGACCATGAATCCAATCTCTGGTATGCCTGCCCGATCTGTGTATACAAGGCCGGCAGATCCGCCTTATCCTCAAGACGCTCCCCATACGGTGGATTTGTGATGATAAAGCCATATTTTTTCGGATGACTTAAATCTGCAACCGCTCTCTGTTGAAAATGGATCATGTGTTCCACTCCCGCACGCTTCGCATTTTCTCTTGCTGCTTTGATCACATCTCCATCAATGTCATATCCCTGAATATCTACTTTCACAGTAGTGTCGATCATATCCTCTGCCTCTTTCACACACTCATACCAGAGTTTGCGGTCAATCATGTTTGTCCATTCCTCTGCTGTAAAATCACGGTTCATTCCCGGTGCGATATTCGCTGCGATCATTGCTGCCTCGATCGGGAAGGTACCACTTCCACAAAATGGATCGACCAGAATCCGGTCCTTTCTCCAAGGGGTTAACATAATTAAAGAAGCTGCAAGAGTTTCCGTCAATGGAGCCTTACTCGTCATCGTTCTGTATCCGCGTTTATGTAAAGAATCACCGGATGTATCCAGCGCCACCGTCACTTCGTCCTTCAGTAAAAAAATACGGACCGGATAAGCTGCTCCATCTTCTTTGAACCATTCCTTGTGATATTTCTGTTTCATGCGCTCCACCATTGCTTTTTTGGCAATGGACTGGATATCGGATGGACTGAACAACTTGCTGTTGATAGAAGACGCTTTTTTCACCCAGAACTTTCCATCCTCCGGAATATATTCTTCCCACGGAAGGTTCTTGATTCCCTGGAAAAGTTCTTCAAAAGTCGTTGCCTTAAACCTTCCGACCTGGATCATAACACGTTCTGCCGTACGCAGAAAAATGTTGGCACGGCAGACTGCTTCCTCATCACCTTCAAATGTCACTCTGCCATCTTCTACTTTTGTGATCTCATAGCCAAGATCATATATTTCTCTTTTTAAAACTGCCTCTAACCCAAAGTGGCAGGGCACAAGTAAATCAAATGTTCTCACTGAAATCTCCTCTAAAAATAAGTCTAAAAACCTATTCTTATATTATCTGTTCTATTTAGAACTGTCAATTGCAAAAATATTTCCATGAGAAATGGTTCTGCCCGTCTAACGCCTTAGCTGCTCCTGCATTGCATTTGCACCGCCAATCACAGTATAAACCTCATACCCTTCTTTTCCCAGCTTGCGTGCAGCAAGAAGACTTGTACTCCCATACTCACAGTATAAAAGCAGCGGCCGATACTTTGAAAAACGACAGCACCAGCTGTCATCATCGCTGTACGGGATATTTACTGCACCCGGATAGTGATATTTTCTGTATTCCTGAGGTTCTCTAATATCAACTACACGCACCCTCTTTTGAAAACAAATATTCTGGATATCTCTTGGATGAATGGTATAAAATGCCATATTTCCCCCTTTATAACAAGAAACAGATTACAGTGTGATCTGTAATCTGTCTCTGATTCTTTCCTTATTACATATTATGCAATGATTTGTTTTCCGTGCTGCTACTATTCGTGATGGCAGTCAGAAGTTTTGTTTGTGGATTTGTTTGTGGACTTATTTGTTGACTTATTGGTAGATTTGTTCTGACCACTCTTGTTCTGTCCATTGCTGTTCTCATAACTGTTCTGCTCGTAGCTGTTTTCACTCTTGTTTGTACCATCCATGTTCTTTGCCATGATAAAATGTCCTCCTGTTTTGTGTACAAAATTTTCTTCTTTTTCTGCATGTAAAATTACTTTGTCACATGCATTTTTATTATTTGAAGAATCACACAAAATATACATTTTTTAAATTGCTTTTTAAATATAGATAGGATATACTAACATTGTGATACAAAAACGTATCATAGTTATACCCCTTATTAATTATTTATACTCCCCTCAGAAAAAGCCAGATGCGGTTGCATTTGGCTTTTTCTATTGATATTTCACACACAAAAAATCCATCGGAAAAGTTTACATCTCTTTTCCGATGGATTTTTCTACATCTGATAATATAATAAATTATCTCTTAAATCCTGATTTAATTCTCCGCCAGCACGCTTATACTTGTCGTAAACGGCAAGAATACGTTTCACACTTCTGGAACTCTGGATATCATATCGGTTCAGAAGTTCCTGATACATTGGGTTTGCCTTCAATTCATTTCGAAGTTCTTTCGAGAACGGACAATAAGTCATCAGTATCTGTCTGGAAACCTTGTTCAGACGATAGCTTCCTCTTGACTCATATTTGATCCAGTTCTGGTAATCCTTTACAAAAACTTCCCTATAATTATTCTTTGCGCGGAACAATGCATTTTTCAGCTTTTCTTTTGCATCAGCAGACAATTCAAAATTTTTACGGTAAAACTGCATATAATCGCAATACTCCGCCGTCAGGGATTTTTCACGGATATCATTCCAATGTACACCCTGGATCTTTCTGCAGATTTCCCAACGATATCTACCCATAGTCTCGATCATCATATCTTCAAGATCTACCGCAGTAAAAACAGGGAACATAAAACGTGCTGAAGTGTCGCGCTTCACTCCCGCTGTCTCCTGCCACATCATTGCCTTGGTTCCCGCATTTGGCATAAGAATAATATCCGGCAATACCTCTTTCATAATATTTTCATGGTTAATTCCTTTGTCCGGATCTGAAAATAATACTTCTCTGTAAAAAACAGAAAAATCGATCTTACGGATCTGATTGATAACTCCCTCTAACCGCTCTGCTGTCACAAGCATCTTTTCTACAGAGTTGATCAGATCATACTCTCCTAAAATCGGACAGAATGTCGTTATTTTTCCATACGTTGCACGGTTTCCAGAGGTAAACATGTTCTGAATCTCATATTTTACTTTCAGCTCCCGGTTATCCTGAAGTTGTTTCATCTGTGCTTCCGTAATCTTCTTTGTTTTCAGTTTTTCTAATAAATACTGGCTATAATCCAGATCAAATTCATTCTTGGAAGGCTCTTTCCGTCCTTCATAAATTGCCTTCAGCCACTCATACATGGTATACACATGCTCTGAATTGCATAGATCCAAATGTTCTGTCAGATCGTACAATGCATTGGCATTATCCTCACCAACCATCTGCACATCCATAAAGCCAAAATTAAGGAACATTTCCAGAATTGGCGTTATCTGCCCCTCTTCCTGCATTGCGCGCATAAATACCTTATAATATACATCATAAAAAACAGGCGTCAGCTGTTTTCTGATGCGGTATGCCTCATCATCCGTTGATAGCATATCCGGCAGTTCCCGGTATTCCCTGATCTTATTGCGTACATCCTCGATCTGTGATTCATCAAATCCCGCATAGGTAAGAATATGTTCTAAGCAGTCTTCGCTTTCTTCCTCATCGCTCTCAAACTCTTCTTCGTCTTCGCCAAAAACTCCAACAGATGCCACTTCCTCTAACCCATTGCTTCCAAATTCATAATTCTGGTATTCACTCCAGCGGTAATCAATGACTCTCTGATCATAAATCTTTAATTTTTCTACCAGTTCAATGATCAGTTTCACTTCTTTATTGATTGGTTCTAATTCTTCATGATTCAGCCCTGCGCGAATCGCCAGATCAAAGAATAACTGGAAAATATCTTTTCCGGATTCACTGATCAGCAGATCCTTATTATATAGAAGATACGCAACCATCTCACTGATTCCCTGCGCAACTCTTCGCATCTGTGCAGAAGCCTCCATAATTGCACCAACGCACAGACTATCATCCTTTTCCAGCAGATTCAGATATTCTTCCAGATAATTTGTCACCAGACTACTGCTGTTGTCCATCTCCCATTTTTCCGCTTTATGACGCATTTCCAGAGAATGGAAATAATCCATTTTAGAAAAAGGCTGTTCTTCTAACTGATACTGGTTACAGATTGTTTTATAGTCGTTATAAAAAGTTTCTATAAACGTATGAAACTGTTTGCATTTCACATCCAGACCGGAGTAGACCTGAAGCATCTGCTGTCTCTGCTCAATTGCTGCCTTTAAAAAATATCTTCGGATCTTTGCATCATTTGACAAAATCCCCTGCAGATCCTCCGATGATTCACATGGAAAGACCGCAAGTACACTGTCCTCCGCCGCAATATAATCACAAAGGAATCTGTCATTCTCCAGAATACCAACAATACCATTCTGCTTCAATTCCAGCTCAACAAATGCATACTTCTGGATAACAGAACCCTCCTGTATAAAATACCATTCTTTTACTTTGTCATTCTTTTTTGCAACAATCTGACCTTTTTGTACTTTCAATACTTCCATGCAATCTACCTGCTACTTTCTTGTCTATTCACGATTTCCACTCTCTCTGATAATCACATCTCAAATGCAGTTTGCAGCATCCTGCTTACTCATTCACAATTACGTACATATCCATGGAGAACCCACATAAAATTTTTCCTTACTTATTATATCGTTTTCTGTGACGTTTGTCGCTACTTTTTTTATATTTCCTGCGCACTCCTGTGTTATTTTACGCTACTCTCCGCTTTGCTTTGAATTTTAAATATTTCATATTCCTGATAAACCTGCAGTCAGCTTCATAAAATGCAAGTCCGGCTGCGACCGTTACCAAAATATTAAATGGAAGTGCAATATACCATGTACTTGCCATAATTCTACCACCAAGTTCAAAATGATAATATACCATCTGTACCAGAAAAATATGATATGACGCCTGTCCGATCCATGTCAACGTATTTCCGATAACTCCCGGTAGTTTTATATGATAATATCTTCGGAACAATAAAATAATAATCGGAAAAATATAAAATGCAATCGGCATCGCTGTTGTTTTCCAATAACCAAACAAAATGATGTCCCAATTAAATCCAAACACAGCAACAATATACCCCAGTCCGATCAAAAACATACTGATAAGCTGATACTTTTTCACTCTGTGTTCCGGATATAAATAGAGGTAACAGCCAAACGCGATCAAAAGTAAATATCGTCCAATGTTCAGGCGATAATAGTATTTATCCATATCAAATATTTTTACACCGATCTCGAACAATAAATTTGCTGCGCCTGACAATGCGATTCCCAGTCTGGCATTTTTCTCTACCAGCTTATATATAACAGGAAAGATTACCAATAACTGGATCATGATAGGCACATAATAACTACCGGGACCATATGCTCCTAAAAGGAAAATCCGTGGTGGATTAATATGCTTGTCCTCGATCACTAAAAGAACAATTTCAATGAGACACACTGTAAAAAATGGCACAAGAAAACGAATCAGTTTTGGTTTTATCATCTCCCACGCATACATTTTCTTTAAATTTCCACCTGTTTTTTTTCGGTTTGACATAGCAAAATTATAACCGCTAATGATCATAAAAACAGGAACTGCCATATTGATCAGCATTGTAAAGAATGGAGAATCCTTATCTGCCCAATCATAATGTGTAATAATTACCATAATAACACAAATTGCCTTCAGGTAATCCAAAAAATCAATACGTTTCTTTATTTCTTTTACTTCACTCATAAGTTTTAACCTCTATCCTCATTATTCCGTTACATAAGGAAAGTCCTTGAAAATAAATTTCAAGGACTTAGATACGTGCGCGAGAAGATTCGAACTCCCGACACCTTGGTCCGTAGCCAAGTGCTCTATCCAGCTGAGCTACGCACACATATTCTATTAACTTCTTCTCATCTATTATAACACTCTTGTCAAGTGCCCTTTCGATGAATGCCGGCGACCGGAATCGAACCGGTACTGTATCGCTACAACAGGATTTTAAGTCCTGCGCGTCTGCCAGTTCCGCCACGCCGGCATTTCTGCACCAGAAACTGATGCAAGTGGAAGTTACAGGGCTCGAACCTGTGACCCTCTGCTTGTAAGGCAGATGCTCTCCCAGCTGAGCTAAACTTCCAGAACGACCCAAGCGGGACTCGAACCCGCGACCTCCGCCGTGACAGGGCGGCGCTCTAACCAACTGAGCCATTAGGCCTTATTCTTTTCTTTTGAGTGGACCATCGGGGACTCGAACCCAGGACCGACCGGTTATGAGCCGGTTGCTCTGACCAACTGAGCTAATGGTCCTTGTTCAAGGACTCTTGTTCCTTCAAAAAAGCCGATGATCGGACTCGAACCGATAACCTGCTGATTACAAATCAGCTGCTCTGCCAATTGAGCCACATCGGCATGTTGTAACAGAATCAAGCCTCAAAAATCACATTTCCATTATTTAAATGACTCCAAGGGGATTTGAACCCCTGTTACCGCCGTGAAAGGGCGGTGTCTTAACCGCTTGACCATGGAGCCAAAACTCCCCCTGTTGGACTCGAACCAACGACACTGCGGTTAACAGCCGCATGCTCTACCGACTGAGCTAAGGAGGAATAAAGGTTTGCACCTTCAAAACTACATACATGTTGACATTTCCTTGAGATTCATTCTTCCTGCGATTCTTGGTCAAGCCCTCACCCGATTAGTAAGCGGAAGAGGCACGGGCGGGCTTCTCTGGAAGCGCCCGCATGGCGCGGCCCGCATTCCCGGAACATGGGGATGAAAGCCGGGGCCGCCTGATCCGTGCCTACCGATTCCCTTTCCTTTTGCCAAGAGAAAACTATGGATACCATTCGTCTCGTTTCATGGAACGTCAACGGGTTCCGCGCCCTGAGCGGCAAACCCGACTGGGACTGGTTCGCCTCCACCGACGCCGATGTGGTGGCGCTTCAGGAAACCAAGGCCGAGCCGGCGCAGATCGCCGAAGAACACCGCAGCCCCGAGGGCTGGAATGCCGAATGGCTGGCCGCGCAGGTCAAGAAAGGCTATTCGGGCGTCGCGGTCTTCTCGCGCCAAAAGGCCGCCCTCGAGCCGCTCGCCGTGCACCGCGAACTCCCCGATCCCCGTTATCAGGGGGAAGGCCGCCTTTTGCACATCGAATACCCCGCCTTCCATTTTTTCAATGTCTACTTTCCCAACGGAACCAAGGACGACGGGCGGCTGGCCTATAAAATGGGCTATTACGACGCGTTCCTCGCCCATGCCGAAGAGCTGCGCCGCACCAAGCCCATCGTGGTCTGCGGGGACTTCAACACGGCCCCGTATCTTTTCCCTTGGCTTTATTTTCAGTACGCACTGGCAGGGATGCAGATTCATGCAGGCATAGAAATCCGGTGCGGTAATGTCTTCAAACTGTTCCCCTACACAAATTTCATGAATGAGGGAAATCAGTTTCATGCTGAAATATTCAGGCAATCCGGCAGTCGTAGCTGTAGCCGATGCGGTTGCCGTTTCTGTTTCTGGCTGTCTGTACGGCTCTGCCTGTCTGCTTCGTTCGGTTGGTTTTCTTCGTCCGGTACATATTTGGTCAGGATGCCCATGAAGTGTAAGCTAAGCAGGTAGATGTCGTCGCAACGGTTTTTCATGTATTGCCGGGCTTCTTTCCAGAGAAGGGTTTGCTGCTCATAAAGATGGTCCAGCTGGGCTTTCTCCCTTTCATATTCAGCCTTGCAACGCTCATATTCTCTTTCCGCCAGCTTTTCTTCTTCGGGTGTATGCTCTCGGTAGCCAATGGTATCATAGCGGTTGTTGGCTTCGTTCATCGGTTTGCGTAGCCTGTTTACCACTTCCATCTCTTCCTTGATGGCTTCCTTGTAGCTGTCTGCGTATTGGTTGCATACACGCATAATCACTTCATCATGGGGAAGGCTGTAAGCTTCATAAAGCCGTGTGTATTCTCTGACTTCCTTTTTCAGACTTTTCAGCAGCAGGGTACATGGTTCTGGCGGTGTATGCAGCACCAGTTCAAGGATAGCTTGCTCAAAAGCCTTTATATCGCTCCATTCCGAGTAGAAATCAACGATGAATTTCTGCTTTTCAAAAGAGAAAGTATGGCTTACAATCCAGTCTTTGCTGATTCTGTTCAGCTCTCCGTATTGGGGTATGAGGGTTGTTATCGTATTCATGTTTATAGGAGATTAAATTTGTTCATTGCCTGAATTTTGATGTCGTCTGCTATGTCAATGTAAGGTTTCATGGCTTTGTAGTCGCTATGCCCTGTCCATTTCATGACCACTTGCACCGGAATGCCCAGAGCCAAAGCATTACAAATAAATGTGCGTCTGCCAGTATGGGTGCTCAACAAGGCATATTTAGGTGTGACTTCGTCTATTCGTTCATTTCCCTTGTAGTAGGTTTCCCGTACAGGTTCGTCTATTTCTGCCAGTTCTCCTAACTCTTTCAAATACTCGTTCATCTTCTGATTACTTACCACTGGCAATGCTTTATTGTTTTGGAAAGGAATATCTTTATATTTTTCAAGAATAGCTTTGCTGTGGTCATTCAGCTCAATAATAAGGCTGTCAGCCGTTTTGATGGTGGTAATTTCTATGTGTTCCTCTTTCACGTCGCTGCGTTTCAAGTTATACACATCAGAATGCCGAAGACCTGTGAAGCAACAAAATAATAAAACATCCCTTACTCTTTCAAGGTATTGTTTGGCAGCAGGTATCTGGCAGGCTCTGATTTTGTCCAATTCATTCCGGGTAAGGAATATTACTTTTTTCGGTGCACTTTTCATTTTGGGCATGAATTTGTCATAAGCGGTGTTTTGATGATACCCTTTTCGGTTAGTCCAACGTAAAAACCATTTCAAGAACTTGATTTGCTTGGCTATGGAAGTGTTGCGCATATCTTTATCACTGCGTAAGTAATCTATATACTCATTGAAGTGTCTTTCCGTCCAGCTCTCAAATGTCGTGTTCGGATCAAAAGTTGCGATGTGCTTTTTTACTGTTGCAAACTTCTTTAGAGTAGAGGATGACCAGTCATTTTGTTTGCTGCATTCGGCAACAAACTCATCAAAGATTTTCATGAAGTCTAATTTCACTTCCTCTTTCTCATGATGGCTCTCTTCCTTTTCTCCTTTCATTTTTAGATTGAAAGCCTCTTTGATTTGTGCAGGGGTGGGCATTATGTCTTGTACTTCGAACTCCTTGAACACATTCTGTATCTCGGTGTATTGACGCAGTAGTTCGGTGTTGATTTCTGATGCGCTTTGTTTCAGCTTATTGGTACAGCCGTTTCTTACCCGTTGCTTGTCTGCATCCCATTTCTCCATATCAATCCGATAGCCTGTTGTAAACTCAATCCGTTGGCTTGCAAAAACGACACGCATACGGATGGGTACATTTTGAGTGATAGGAATGCCATCTTTTTTACGGTTTTCCAGTGCGAAGATGATATTTCTCTTGATGTTCATAAACTGGGTGTATTTGAAAAGTTACACCCAAAAGTACACCCAATAATTGAGATATGCAATGATATTATCCTCTTTCAAACGATAAAAAGCATGACGGACCAGTCCTGTCTTACCCATACGGCGTGGTGCTATCAATGCCACATTGCGCCCATTGTGGAGCGCATCAAGAATAGTTCCTGTCTCCTGCTCTCTGTCGCAAAAGAATTCAGGACTGTAATATCCCGAAATGAGGAAAGGATTATTAGGCTTCATATTATTCCAATTATTTCCATTATTTCGTTACAAGTTTATCGTAATGCAAATGTCGCGATAAAAAATAAGATGGCAAAATAATCTGATTAAAAAGTAAAACATACTCATTCGTCCGATTTCTCAAATCCTTCCGAGGCATTTGCCACTAACGCCTTTCCTATTTCCAACTGCAAAAATTTAGGCAACCGAAGCAGCTTTGACATAAGTTGACTGTAAGTGAACTCAACTCTAGTATCCAGTATCGGTTCTTCTTCAATGTCCATATCAATCCTTTCTACAGACTCGGATCCTTCGATAAAATCGGAACAGTCTGGATTCTCAGGCCAATTTTCTATCGTACCGTCACTATTGATCCTCAAACGGATATAGTCTCCACAGTCATCCGAATCCGGAACCAGACCGTTTGGCACATAACCGGCTATCTTGCATATCACCTTTTTATCTTTATCGAGCAGGAAATATGTTCCGCTGTCGCATATCTTGGCCTGCAGGTACAGATCCCCATATTCAGGCTTCCAATTCAGCAGTTTATGTGTTTTCAAATCGATTATTCCCGACCACATACCCTTAGCAACTAGCGGATATTTGTTCTCATAAAGTTCCCCCATCCATGCATCCGTATAGCTGCACATTTCCTCGTTATATGGGAAATATATCATAAGATAATGCGCAATCTCACTCAATTCCCGCTCCGTAATGCCTATCAAAATCTGTTTTGCCATAATCAGTAATATTAATAGTAACTATTCAAACTTCATCATATCCGCCAACTGGACAAAATAATCGTTTGACCAGATGTCGAGTTCCTTGGGGTTCCTGACAAACGGAAGGACATCGTTCTTTACTTGATTGATATTAGTCGAAGCCAATCTGTCTTTCAATTGAGCCATGAACGCTGCCTGCCCGATTTCTTCATTGTTAAACTGGCGGATACGCTCTGCGAGATGGGCAAAATCAAGAGGAACATTGTGGCGGACATACCATTCAAAATCATACCAGTCACGACCTTTCACCCTGTTTTTCCAACCCCTATACACCAATGCGTGCATCTTCCCGGCAAACAAATCCGGTAAAGTGAAACAGCGTGTCATGAAGGAGTGAGGCTGTAGAAGCAGCTTTTGCTCAGTCCTGAAATTCAACGGTGGCTGGGTATCAACTTCAATTTTGATTTTTATGGATTTATCGGTCTGGAAAGACAGGTCATATACATCCGTATTGTCTTTCAGGAAAGCGGATTCCACCTTACCAAAACTCTTTTTGTCTTTCTTTTTAATCTC